>ENA-OQBJ01000641-OQBJ01000641.1-human-gut-metagenome-genome-assembly--contig:-NODE-641-length-17636-cov-2.626649_pt1 | contig 17636 bp, 21 predicted proteins | sample MGYA00242743_ERZ504545 | MGnify/ENA primary metagenome ERZ504545 (study PRJEB26092, sample SAMD00036252) | human gut metagenome | host: Homo sapiens | study: EMG produced TPA metagenomics assembly of...
CCCGTTCCTTCCTTAGTTGGGACATCGGGTGATCTCTTTCCTCCAATAAAGCGAGTCGTCTAGCTTTTGGTATTTTGTTTATCATACGTAACGTATCAGTCTTGGGAACCAGTTTTCCAAGAGTTATCTGTTGCGAGATAATCCAGCTGCAAAGTCAGGGTATCACGTTCGCACAGAGCGGTATCCTTTATCCAGTAAAGAATGCTATCGTTGCGCGGATTGGCTTCGACAATCAATTCTTTTTCATCGAAGTCTAACCCTTTTAAAGTGGGTAGTGTATCCGATTTAGCACTGAAATAGAGTGAGAACTGCGTTGTTTTGGGGCGCTCACTCTTCATTAGGTACTGGAGACTGCTTTCTTCCTTGAATGCCCGTAATATGATATTGTCTGGCAAAAAGCGAGTATAGTTGACTTGTTTTATTGTATCAATTTTTGTTGTATCTTTCTCATTCCATAATGTATCCTGGCGGACAGCACCTTCCATGCTGGGTACAATGACGGAGTCTGAAAAGCAATTACTTCTGTTTTTGAATCGAACAGATAGTTCTGGTTTCCATCCATCAAAGCATAAATTCGATAACTGCCTGGAGCAATACCACGGATAGTGAACTGTCCGCGACTGTCAGTACGTGAGATACGATCGAATGGGAGTGTGGTGAAGGCCGAATCATTCAGGTTTTTATGCAATCCTACCTGAATTCCTTTTATAGGTTCCAGATTTTCGGCATTTAATACAGTACCCGATACTTGCATGGTATCAATTCTATCTCCGGTAGAAAAAGCATATGAGAATTGTCCCAAGGGGTTTCCTTCATTATTGTCTACAATAGCATCGCCGAAGTCGATTGTGTAGGTAGTATTTTCTTGTAAAGTATCGAAAAACTCTACAAGTACACGCTTTCCGCTAGTTTTCACTTCGGGGCTTTCTTTTTGCGGTGGAGAAATGATTACCTTCTCAGAAGCGTTTTCAAGTTTGATAAATTCATCAAATTCGATTGAAATCTTCTTACGAGTATTATTGGTTGCATTTGGCTCAGGTATAGCACGTATAAATTTAGGGGGATCTTCATCATAAGGTCCTCCATCAGGTGATCCGGTACTTGCACATGCATAGAATCCGATGATTACCAGTAATATGGCTATGTATTTAGGTATGGGCTTCATATATTAAGTTTTAGCATTTCTTCGATGTAGTCACGGTTGTTGCTCAAACGCGGTACTTTATGTTGTCCGCCCAGTTTCCCTTTTTGCTTTAACCAGTCGTGGAACAGATTAGGGCGTGCTACGATAATTTCCAGTTCCTGCAACGTAATATCTTTATGACGCTTGGCTTCATAATCAGAATTGATATCCTGCAATGCTTTATCAAGTGTATGTCTGAAGTTTTCCAGAGAGTCGGGCATAGTACTGAATTCTATCAGCCATTGATGTCGGCATTTTGCATTAGCATCCATAAATACCGGTGCAGCTGAGTATTCTAGTACTTGAGCACCTGTTGCGGCGCAGGCACGTGCCAGGCCTTTTTCTGCATTATCTACCATCAACTCTTCGCCGAAGGCGTTGATAAAATGCTTTGTACGGCCGGAAATTACAAATTTATACGGTGATTTTTGCGTAAACTTGACCGTATCTCCAATAATGTATCTCCATAGTCCGCAGGAGGTGCTGATTACCATTGCATAATTCTTGCCGATTTCTACATCTGCCAGTGGTATGATGGCTGGAGCCGGATTGTCTATTTCCTCCAATGGAATGAATTCATAAAAGACGTCGTAATCCAACATCAGCAACATGGCTGGGTCGTTCAGATCACTTTGCAGTCCGAAGAAACCTTCACTTGCATTGTATGTTTCCATATAATGCATTTTATCGCTTGTAATCAGCTGCTTGTATTGTTCTCGATATGGTGTGAAACATACTCCTCCGTGGAAAAAGACTTCCAGGTTAGGCCAGATTTCGTTCAGGTGCTTGGCACCGGTTTTTTCCAAGATACGTTTAATTACGGCAAGCATCCACGACGGAACTCCTGAAAGATTGGTTACGTTTTCGTGAATAGTTGTTTCAGCTATCCGTTCTACTTTTTCTTCAAATTCGCTTAACAATGCTATGTCTTTGCTCGGTACGCGGATGAAGTTTACTAATGGATTAATATTTTGTATCAGAATAGCCGATAAATCACCTACCAGACTATCTTTCAGATTGTAATTAGGCTGTGGCTTCCTCCTAAAATCAGTCCTTTGCCCGAAAAGAAATTACTTTGAGGGTTTGATCGCAGATAAAGGGCTACAGCGTCTGTTCCTCCCTTATAGTGAATATGGCGTAATCCGTCTTTGCTGACAGGGATGAATTTACTTTTATCGTTGGTTGTTCCCGATGATTTAGCATACCATACTACCTGTCCGGGCCATAAAATGTTTTTCTCTCCATGTCGCATACGGTCTACATAACCTTTTACATCATCATATTGTTGTATAGGTACACGCTGAAAATCAGTGTATGTACGTATGTTGGCATAATTATATTTCTTTCCCCATTCCGTAGCGGCGGCGGTTTGTATAAGTTTTCGGAACACATGTTCCTGGATAGCTTCTGTCTCCTTCGCGTACCGGTCTATTTCCTTTTGTCGCGAAACAAATAGCTTTCCGATTAACTTTGTTGAAACCATTTATTTTATATTTTTCTTTTTCTTATCTATATCTTTATCTGCAAAGTTAGGCTATTTCTCTTTCAAATAGAGATTTTTCCTTTCAGAAATCACAAATCTACACTTTTTTTCTTATAACTTTACCACAAGTAGTGAAAATTTAAAGGTTATGAGAATAGGAATCTTAACATCGGGAGGCGACTGCCTGGTATAAATGCAACTATCAGAGGAGTTTGCAAAACGGCAATCAGCATTATGGGATGGAAGTTTACGGAATACGCAGTGGATTTCGTGGTTTGCTGGATAACGATATTATTCCATTGGATGAGAACTCTCTGACTGGACTGCTGAGCATGGGCGGAACCATATTGGGAACATCGCGTGAGAAGCCTTTTAAGAATAGAGCAAATGTACCTGTTTCGGAAGATAAGCCAGCCATGATGTTGAAAACAATTCGTGAGCGCAAGCTGGATTGTGTTGTGTGTATTGGTGGAAACGGTACACAAAAGACTGCAGCCAAATTGGCTGCAACTGGAGTAAATGTCGTGACTGTACCTAAAACGATTGATAATGATGTGTGGGGGACCGATATCTCTTTTGGCTTTGATTCTGCTGTAAGCATTGCTACTGAAGCAATAGACCGATTACATTCCACTGCTAGTGCACATCAGCGTGTGATGGTTATTGAAGTCATGGGACACAAAGCGGGATGGATAGCACTTTACTCAGGTATGGCAGGTGGAGGAGATATTATTCTGTTGCCGGAGATTCCTTTCGATATACATCGTATCGGTGATACTATTATTAGCCGCCTGAAGAAGGGTAAGCCTTATTCCATCGTAGTAGTTGCAGAAGGTATTCCTACACTGGGAGGCAAGAAAGCTGCACAGTATATTGCAGAGGAAATAGAATATGAAACAGGCTTTGAAACCCGTGAAACGGTGTTGGGATATATACAGCGTGGGGGAGGCCCTACAGCTTTCGACCGTAATTTAGCTACTCGTATGGGAGGGCATGCTACAGAGCTGATTGTAAGTGGACAATTTGGTCGAATGGTTTCTTTGAGAGGTTCAGAAATAACTTCTGTACCTTTAAGTGAGGTAGCTGGAAAATTGAAATTAGTAACAGAGGAACACGATTTGGTTATTCAAGGACGAAGAATGGGAATCTGTTTTGGATAGGGAGTAAATGGCTTATATATTTTCTCCGTAATAATGGTGGAGATGTCATTTGTGTTATAAATTTCCCTTATTTAGGATACAGATATTTTTAATAAATGAATTTGTCCCACAAGAAATAATGGAAAGTATGAAGGAAATAATTCATAATAAGAAATGGGGTAAGTTTAATTGTTTTGGGATATATGCTTGGTTAATATTGGGAATCACTTCTTGTTATCATAAAGTGCAAGAAGAGAAGAATTCTGTTAATAAAGAAATAGTACAACAGCAAGAAAAGATAAGATCATTTTTCCCTTTTCCTGAAATACCTGCAATGCTTACACAGCCAGAAGAGCGTAAAGCTTATCTGATAGCGCATTATTGGGATAATTTTAATTTTGCAGATACGGCGTTAGTAAATAATCGGAATATAACAGAACAGGGTATAGTTGATTTTTTAGCTATATTGGCAGATGGGACATTAGCTGAGAGGCAGCAAGTAGAATGTATAGATAACTTTTGTGGTGGTTTAGAACAGCAGGCTTATGCACAAAAAATATTTCTACAGATGATGGAAGATTATTTGTATAATCCAAACTCTCCTTATTATAATGAAGGTCTATATGTTCTGTTTTTGAAACGTATGTTAGAAAGTAAATATGTAGATGACTTAAAAAAGAGTTCGTTACTATTTACTCTACAGTTGATAAATCAGAATTCTCCTGGTCAGAGGGCTATGAATTTTATATATTATCTTCCGGATGGCAGTAGGCATACATTATATCAGACAAGGGTTAATAAGAATCGGCTTTTATTAGTTTTTTATGATCCAGAATGTCCAAGTTGCCATGATGTCATGATGGAAATGCTACATGATAAATTGCTTCAGCAAGAGGTTGATGCTGGAAATCTTACTGTTCTAGCTATATATACAGAAGGAAATTTAGATGTATGGAAGACAACTATAAGTGAATTGCCCAAGGAGTGGATTGTTGGAACTGACCGTGAAGAAATTAAGCAACGTTGCTTGTATGATTTAAAAGCAATGCCATCACTTTACCTACTTGATGGAGATAAAAAAGTAATTCTTAAAGACGTTTCTTATAGAAAAATATGTAGTGAAATATTATACTGAAAAACAAACGAGTCAGAAGTTGGAAAGTCCATTAGACTACAACTTCTGACTCGTTTGTTTTTATTTGCTTTCACGGAAAGCAACTTCCTCAGCCTCTGCAATAATACGTTCAGTATCTACGAAGTGCTCTTTTGGAATTTCCTCTTCCCGAACGCTAATACTTTCTTCGACTGCTATAGCTTCTTCGTGTATAGCTGTTGTATTTTCCGATTCGGCAGTTTCTGCTGCTTTTTTCTCTTTCTGCTTTAGCTGCAAAAATGGCGTCAATAAATTGTGGGTCGCCTTTTATTTTAGTCAGCGTTGCATGTGCAGCTTCTTGCTGGGATTCTTTTTTAGAATATCCTTTGCCTGTACCTGCCGGAATATTTTCTACGGTAATTTGCGTTTCAAAAATCGGATTCTGATCGCTGTCGAGTGATTGTTCTATCAGGTTAAACTCTACACAGAACTTGTTCTTCTGACTCCATTCTATCAGTTTCGACTTGAAGTTGACTTCCTTGCGTGATATTTTTTCTAAGTTCAGGTATTGGTTGATGATACGTTCTTCCATGAACTTCTTGCATGCACGATATCCACGGTCCAGATAAATAGCTCCGATAAGTGCTTCGAAAGCGTTTCCACACATATAACTGTTATGTGAAGACTGGCGTGTAGTGTATTTTATCAGTTTATCCAGTCCTATTTCTACGGCTACACGGTTCAAGGTTTCGCGTTGTACGATCTTGGAACGTGTATTCGTAAGGAAACCTTCTCGTTTACCTTCGAATTTTTTATATACGATATCGGCAACTATGGCATCCAGAATGGCATCACCCAGAAATTCAAGTCGTTCGTTGTTCAGTAATCGTCCTTTACCGGCTTTTATTGAAGACGATTTATGCAACAAGGCCTGTTGGTAGATTTCTATATTTCTCGGATAAAATCCGAGCATTTTGTAAAAACAAAGATAAGGCTCCTTATCCTTGCGGAAAAGAAGTCTTATCTTATCAGTTATATTGCTAAACACAGTTTATTCAGTGTATTTTTTTACGATTACACATGCATTGTGTCCACCAAAACCGAATGTGTTGCTCAATGCAGCACGAACAGTACGATGTTGTGCCTTATTGAATGTGAAGTTCAGGTTATAGTCGATTTGTTCGTCGTTATCACCTTCTTCGTGGTTGATTGTTGGAGGAACAATGTCATTTTTCACAGACAGTACGCTGGCAATAGCTTCTACAGCTCCGGCAGCTCCCAGTAAGTGACCTGTCATTGATTTAGTAGAACTGATATTCAGCTTATAAGCATGCTCTCCGAACAGAGCCTGAATAGCTTTTACTTCTGAAATATCTCCTACTGGTGTAGAAGTACCGTGTACGTTGATATAGTCGATATCTTCCGGTTGCATACCTGCATCTTCCAGAGCGTTTGTCATAACCAGTTTCGCACCCAGACCTTCCGGATGAGAGGCTGTTATATGATAAGCGTCGGCAGAAGCACCTGTTCCGGCCAGTTCGGCATAAATCTTCGCGCCACGTGCTTTAGCGTGCTCCAGTTCTTCCAGAATCAGACATCCGGCTCCTTCTCCCATTACGAAACCGTCGCGGCTTGCGCTGAACGGACGTGAAGCATGAGTCGGGTCGTCATTACGTGTAGACAATGCATTCATAGAGTTAAAACCTCCTACTCCAGCCGGATAGATTGTTGCTTCAGCACCTCCTGCAACGATCATGTTAGCTTTACCCAAACGAATCAGGTTGAAAGCTTCACCGATAGCATTTGATGATGATGCACACGCAGAAGTAGTAGTGAAGTTAGGTCCATGGAAGCCATAAATCATAGAAATATGACCAGATGCTATGTCTGCAATCATTTTCGGGATGAAGAACGGACTGAAGCGCGGACCGATAGTATCTTTAGTCTGTGCATAATTCAGAACTTCTTCTTCGAAAGTATGAAGTCCTCCGATACCTACTCCGAAAATAACTCCGATTTTATTCAAATCTTCTTTTTCGACATCAATTCCGGAATCAGCTACAGCTTCCTTTGCAGCAGTGATGGCATATTGTGTATATAAGTCCATCTTACGAGCTTCCTTGCGATCGATAAAATCGTTCACATTGAAGTTCTTTACTTCGCAAGCAAACTGAGTCTTGAACTTAGATGCATCGAAATGAGTAATAGGTCCTGCTCCGCTTACTCCATTGATAAGGTTGTTCCAGAAATCAGGAACAGTATTACCTATCGGTGTGAGCGCACCAAGACCTGTTACCACTACTCTCTTTAATTCCATAAAAGTAGAATTAAATTATTTTGCGTTAGCTCGATGTAAGAGATAGCGTCGCCTACAGTCTGGATCTTTTCTGCCTGATCGTCAGGAATAGAGATACCGAATTCTTTTTCGAATTCCATGATTAATTCTACTGTATCCAAAGAGTCAGCACCCAGGTCGTTAGTGAAGCTAGCTGCTGGAGTAACTTCTGATTCTTCTACGCCCAATTTATCAACGATAATTTTCTGTACTTTTGATGCGATTTCAGACATAATTTTCTTGTTTTAAATTTATAAATAGAATAATTTTAATTATTTTTCGGTGCAAAGGAATAAATATTTCTCGTTCTATACAAATATTCAGCCAAATAAATGCAATTTCTTTGCACAATTTTATATATTATGTGCACAAAAAAGGTGAATCAATGAAAAAAAATTGCCATTTTAGCTTCGGGTGAAGGAACAAATGCCGAACGCATTATCCGTTATTTCAGTGGTCATGCTACGGTGGAAGTAGCAGTTGTGATAGCCTCACGTCCTACCGCCCGTGTTGTTGAGCGTGCTCATATCCTGAATGTTCCATGCGAGATCATAATTCCACAGGATTTTGCTGCGGGTAAGGGACTTGAGGTTTTGAAAAGCTTCAAAGTCGATTTTGTCGTACTGGCAGGTTTTTTGTCGCGTATTCCAGAAGATATATTGCATGATTATGCACATAAAATAGTAAATATACACCCTTCGTTACTTCCTAAATTTGGAGGAAAAGGAATGTATGGTATGCACGTTCATGAAGCAGTTCTGGCGTCGGGTGAACATGAAAGTGGTATTACTATTCAGTATATTAATGAACATTACGATCAGGGAGATATTATTTTTCAGGCGAAATGTCCCGTTTTATCCGATGATACCGTCGAAACCCTTGCTCAGCGCGTGCATGCACTGGAATACACATACTATCCACAAGTGATGGAACGTTTGCTTTCATTCCCGTCGTAAATGGTATTCGCTACGCAACTGTTCGAATGTTCCCGGGTGTGCACGCAAGACTTCACAGTCCAGGTGCGGATTGTACATCTGTAACTGGCGGACGTTTTCGTTGCTGTCGTAAGGTACATGCGGTTGTTCGGGAGGAACAATAGAGAATTTCATTTCTTTTCCGAAGAAACGACAAAATGATTCCAGTACCATTCGGGTAGCATTTGCTTTTCCGTCGGCAGAATATCCGGCAATGTGTGGAGTGCCGATAAATACTTTATCTAACAGCTCAAGGTTAATATTCGGTTCATTTTCCCACACATCGATTATAGCTCCAGATATTTTCCCGGTAGCTAAAGCATTCAGAATCGCCTCAGTTTCTATAACTTCTCCGCGTGACGTATTAATTATGTACGGTTTCTTTTCCAGCTGGTTGAAAAAGATTCATTTGCCAAGTGATAAGTCTGATATTTTCCACTTCTTTCCAGTGGCGTATGAAAAGTTATGATATCACATTCGCATGCCAGTGTGCGCAAGTCGACAAAACCTTTTTCTCCATGATCGGCCCGAGGAGGGTCATTCAGGAGCACACGCATTCCTAAACGCTCTGCCAGTTGCAGGATGCGGCTGCTACATGTCCTACTCCGACAATGCCTAGACAAGCATCTTTCAGTGTGATGCTCTTTTCCTGCTCTAACAGTAATAATGATGAATGCAGATACTGTTCAACAGCACCGGCGTTACATCCCGGACAGTTGCTCCATGTAATACCTGCTTCGTGACAATAAACTGTGTCGATATGATCGAATCCGATGGTGGCCGTTCCAATAAACTTTACCTTACTGCCTGCCAGCAAGGTACGGTCGCAGCGAGTACGTGTACGGGTAATCAGTGCATCAGCATCTTTTACGACTTCCGGAGTAATTTCTTTTCCCGGCAAATAAACCACTTCATCGGCGAGCGCTTCGATAGCTTCCTTTATATAAGGTATTTTATTGTCAACGATAACTTTCATACTTGCTTTTTCTAAAGTCGTGCAAAGGTAGTATTTTTTACATTTATAATTGGATGAAATGAAATCTTTGTGTAGATTTGAAAAATGTTGGTATTTTGTCTACCTAGTGTTGGTAATTTATCTACCTTTGTACTTTAATAATGATGTTCATATGAAATGTTTGCATATCATAACTCCAGTAAAAGATTCGATAGATTTTACTCTCGAAACAGTGCGTGCCATTTTAGCTTCCGACATTAAAGTTCCTTTTACTTATACAGTGTACAATGACTTCAGTACAGAAGAGAACACCAAACGTCTGGAGGAAGCTTCCAAAGAATTGAATTTTCGTCTGGTCAATTTATCCGACATTACAACTCATCCTTCTCCAAACTATCTGCTGGTACTTCAACGCTCTCAGCAAGAGCTATTGCCGACGATGCAGGTCTGCTTATTGTAGAGTCGGATGTTGTCGTAAAGAAGAACACCTTACAGGAATTGTACGACGGAGCAGCAGCACGTAGAGGATGTGCCATTGCGGCAGCTGTAACTGTAGACGAGAATGGAGTTATCAACTATCCATATTTGCATGCCAAAGGTAATGAAGGCAAGGTATATCCGGAAAAGAAACATTGCAGTTTCTGTTGCTCACTGCTTACCCCGGAGTTTCTCCGTGCTTTCGATTTCCGTCAGCTCGACCCGACAAAAAACTGGTTTGATGTAACCATTTCACACGAAGCCCTGAAACAAGGTTTTCAGAACTATCTGTTTACCACTCTTCCTGTTTGGCATCGTCCGCATGGAAGCCGTCCGTGGAAACAACTGAAATATAAGAATCCCTTGAAATACTATTGGTTGAAATATACGAAAGGACTCGATAAAATTTAATGATTGCAGATATGGATAAAGCTCCTTTGGTTTCGGTGGTAGTGCCTGTATATAATATGGAGGCTTTTCTGCCGGAAACACTCGACTCTATACTGGCTTCCGTTTATCCAAACTTTGAAGTGGTGGTGGTAGACGATGGCTCGAAAGATGCCTCGTACCGTATTGCATGCAGCTATGCCGAGAAAGACAAACGTGTACGTGCCTATACACAACCTAACGGGGGAGCTTGTGCAGCCCGAAATCAGGCTGTCCGGTTGGCGAAAGGGGAGTTTATACTGCCTTTTGATGCCGACGACAAGATGAGTGAAACCTTTGTGTCTGATGCAGTACATGTGATATTGTCTGACATGAAAATAAAAGCTGTATGTCCTCGTGCTGAATATTTCGGTAACCGTAAAGGTGAATGGAAATTACCTCCTTTTTCGCGTAAGTTGCTGGCCCGGAAGAATATGATACCTATTTGTGCTTTGTATCGGAAATCAGATTGGGAACGGGTAGGCGGCTATGATGAGCATATTGTTGCAAGAGAGGATTGGACCTTTTGGATTGCTATGTTAAAAGATGGTGGAAAGGTTGTAACCTTGTCTCGGGTGTCAGTGTATTATCGGGTGCGAACTGGTTCTAAACGTGTGTCCGATCGTAGTTTAAAGAGAAAATTGATAGACGCTTTAAATGCGCGTCATCCGGAGTTTTTTGAACGTGAGTTAGGAGGACCGCTTCACTATTGCCGTTCGTGGTCGGTACTGCTGAACCGTATCTATCGTTTGTTTCATCCACGGAAAGTATATGTGGCATCTGATTTCCGTACATTGACCGATTATGTAAAAGCTCTGCCCGCTCTGTTTAAATACGATTGTGGAACTGTAATCTATAAAGGACGGAACGAACTGCGTGAAATGGACTGGCATGGTACGAAAGTTGTCGTAAAATCATTCCGCGTTCCTAATCTGATCAATCGTATTGCATACGGTGTATTCCGTTCGTCGAAAGCGCAACGTTCGTTTGAGTATGCTGAAATGCTTCGTCGGGAAGGAATTGGAAGTCCTGCTCCTGTAGCTTATTATACTGAACGTAACGGTCTGCTTTTCACTCACAGCTACTATGTTTGCCTGAAATCGGAATGTCCGTACTCGTACGTAAACTTGATGCGAGGCGATTTCCCCGGTCAGGAAGAAATTTTGCGAGCCATTGCCCGCACGACGGCAGCACTCCACGAAAAAGGCTATCTGCATAAAGACTATTCACGCGGGAATATCCTGTTCCGGCGTACAGACAAAGGTGTAGAGGTAGAAATAATAGACCTGAACCGTATCCGTTTCCGCACGGTTGATATGGAAGAAGGTTGCCGTAACTTTGAACGCCTTCCGGGAACGCCGGAAATGTTTGCCATTCTTGCCGATGAATACGCCAAGGCAAGAGGTTTCGATGCCAACGAATGTTTGAAACTGATTTTGAAGTATAACAACGCCCACATATGAGACTAATAAAAATGACAGGTGGCTTAGGCAACCAGATGTTTATATATGCCTTCTATCTGAAGATGAAGAAACTTTTTCCTCATACAAAGATAGACTTATCGGATATGATGCATTACCATGTACATCACGGATATGAAATGAACCGGGTATTTGCTTTGCCCCATACCGAGTTTTGTATAAATCGTACACTTAAGAAACTTATGGAATTCTTACTGTGTAAGGTCGTTTATGAGCGAAAACAGAAAAACGGCTCCATGGAAGCTTTTGAGAAAAAATATGCTTGGCCGTTGATCTATTTCAAAGGATTTTATCAGTCGGAGCGTTTCTTTGCTGACATCGAAGATGATGTTAGAAAGACTTTCTGTTTTAATATGGAATTGATAAATATCCGGAGTCGTGAAATGATGAAAGTAATAGATGCCGATGAGCATGCTGTATCAATACACATTCGTCGCGGTGATTATTTACTTCCGAAATTCTGGGCAAATGCCGGATGTGTCTGTCAGTTGCCCTAATTATAAAAATGCCATAGCCGAATTGAAAAAGCATGACTCAACTCCTTCTTTTTATGTTTTTTCTGATGATATAGAATGGGTGAAACAGAATTTATCTTTATCTAATGCCCATTACATAGATTGGAATCAAGGAAATGACAGTTGGCAGGATATGATGCTGATGAGTCATTGTCGAAACCATATTATCTGTAATAGTACTTTCAGTTGGTGGGGAGCATGGTTAAATCCGAGAAAGAATAAAACTGTTATTGTTCCTTCTCGCTGGTTTATGAAAGAAGAAACTCCTTATATTTATCCAGCAAGATGGATAAAAGTACCTATAAACTAAATTGCCATGAGTATCATTTTTTCGTTAATAAAGAAAGTAACCTATGCTTTGTGCGAAAGTTTGTTCTGCTGGCGCCGGCCTTCTCATCCAATTCTTTATATGACATTGTTGGTGAAGAACGAGGAAGAATTACTGGAACAAAACCTGATATTCCATAAGCAGATGGGGGTAGATGGATTTATTGTAACTGATAATAACTCAACCGACCATACTCCAGACATTCTTCGTAAATATAAAGAATTGGGATGGATAAAAGAAATTATTCAGGAGCCGGCAACCGACTATCGCCAGAAAAAATGGGTGGATCGTATGGTTTGGTGTGCTAAAACTGTTTTTCATGCCGACTGGGTTATCAATGCCGATGCTGACGAGTTTTGGTATGCTCCTTCGGGTAATTTGAAAAGTGGACTGAAACATGTTTCTGATAATGTGATAAAGTGCGCCATACGGAATATGTATCCTGAGGAAGGTAAGTCGTTTCGTGAATGGAAATATGTTGTAGACCCTGTAACAGATACGGATAAGTATGATCTTTCCCCTTATTCACTTTTTGGCAGACAAATACCTAAGGTAATGCACCGTACCCGTGGATACATCCGGATTTCGATGGGAAATCATAAGGTAGCCATGTTCCCCAAGCGTTCCGGCAAAAGTGATATCCGTATTTATCATTATAATATCCGAGGCCGTCAGCAGTTTCTGGAGAAAATGATTAATGGCGGAAAGCAGTTGGAGCAGAATCCCAGTAAACATGGTGGACGTCACTGGCGCTATTTTTTATGGCTTGTATAAAGAAGGAAAACTGAATGAGGAATACGACCGTGTGATAGGAAGCCGTGTCTTCGACCGTTTGCAGGCAGACGGATATATACACGAAGACCATACAATGGCAGATTTTTTCAAGAACCTGAATAAATAATTGGAAGATATGAAGCATATAGTATTTACCATTGATCATAAGTTTGTACGTTTTTGTGCTGTAACAATGGTTTCTATCTTAAAAAATGATACACCTTCGGATATTACAGTGCATGTAGTTGCCAATGGACTGTCGGAAGCAGACCGTACGGTTTTGTCGGACTTGGCGATAACGTATGGAGCTTCCATTGCTTTTTATGAAGTTCCTCAGGAAAAATTGGAAGGATATGCTATACGCTGGGAAGGACAAAGGTTGCCTATGGTTGTATTTTATCGTTGTCTTTTGGCTTCTTTACTTCCTGATTCAGTGAAGAAGGCTCTTTATCTGGATAGTGATATTTTGGTTTTGAAACCGTTAGATGATTTTTGGAATACAAATCTGGAAGGTAAAGCATTGGCTGGTGTTCCAGACGATTTTACCGTTAATCCGGTGCATTGTAATCGTTTGGGGTACGATCTTTCATATAATTATTTTAATGGAGGAGTATTATTATTGAATTTGGATTATTGGCGGAAGCATAATATCGAGCAGCAATGTAAGACTTATTATAAAGATAATCCGGAGCGTGTGTTATATAACGATCAGGATTTATTAAACGGCTTGTTACATGAGCATAGAGTATTGGTCGATATGAAGTGGAATGTGCAAGAAGGTGCTTATCGTGTTCCAAAAGGTAAAACAGCCGATTGGTGTCCACCGTATATAGATACTATTTTACATCCTGCAATATTGCATTATCTTACGCGTAAACCTTGGCATATATTGTATGCATCCATTAAGACATTTGTATTTTGAGTATCAAGATTTGACACCTTGGAAAGGAGAAAATGTTTTAAATAATTGGAAACCTCGTTTGCATCGTTTTATACATTTTCTTCCCTATACATTGGGGCTGAAACGAAGTAAGTATTTAAATCTATTTTATTAATATTTATGAGGGTATGTCAGTTTTGACACACCCTCATAAATTTATTGACCGATATTCTCGATTTGGGCAATTAATCTTTGCATAATAATATCCCAATTATAATTTTCTTGTATATATAAAGCTCCTCTTTCTCCCATTTCTTTTCTAAGAATATCTGAAGTGTCAAGTTGGTAAAGTTGTTTTATGTAAGTCATTTTTGCCTTTATAAATAGCAATAGCTTGATTACTATTTTTGAAATGCTCTCTCATGACATTACATTGATAATTTACCAACATAACTTTCTTTTGACTAAGTGCTTCCAAAAAGTATTAATGATAAGCTCTCATATTTGGAAGGGTTTACAATAATTTTGGCATGATTAATGATGGTAGTTTTTCTTCTTTCTTCTACAAAACCAGTATAAATTATGTCTGGATGCTCTATTTTATCCATAAAAATACCGCCAACCAATACTAATTTAAGATTAGATTCTTTATGCTTTTGTTTATATGTCAGAAATAATCAAAAATGTGATCTAGCTTGCTATTCTCCACTCTCCCTACATATAATAAGTATTCTTGTGGTAACTGGTATTTTACTGTAGTTTCTTTCCATTCTGCTGGTGGAAATATGTTGAATCCAACACTAACAACTCCATGGGGGGACATGTGCTTGCCAAAAATTCTTTCTGCAAGTTGTTGTTCTGCTTGTGTATTAAAAGCAATATATCCAGCTTGTGTAAAGATTTCAGTCATTCCTGGATAGAATGAACTTTTTTGGTAGTGCATTGTTGGTATTAATAAAGCCTTTTCTTTAACTCGTGTAACGGTATAGTAAACTTCTGGATAATCTATTGTTATAGGTATAAAGACATCATAATCTTCTTTATGTTTTCGTATAAAAGTGAATAATTCGGAAGAGTAAAAACAATTTTTCCGATAGAGATAAATACTCCCTTTTTTCCCACATTTCCATATAGGAATGCAGTTCGCTATATATTGTAGCAGATGCATTTTGTATAAAAAGAATCGGATTGAACGTATGTACCGAGTAGCCCACACATTGGGGCGATGTCCCTTTCGCTTATAAGAATCCGTTTTAAATCTACGTACCAATACGCCATTGATAACTTCCTCTCCTTCTTTGAATATATTTTCTTGATTGCTATAGCCTTTTAGGTTAGTTGTTAGTACCTCTACCTGATATTTGTCAACCAATCTTTCTGCTAACATTTTACAATGTAATTCTGCACCTCCATTGATTTCTTGTCCGTATCTTATAACGATAAATGCAATTTTTTTCATTCTGAATTTATTTTACTTCTAATAAGTTATTAAACAGATTTAGCCATTTTTTCCCTACAAGCTCGGGAGAATAAGTAAGAACTTTTTTCAGTACGTTTTTTTCGGATTTCTTCCATTAATTGTGGGTTATTGATTAATTCAATTAATTCTTTTGCAAATGCATTTATATCTCCGTTGGGAACGAGGATACCATTTACCTTATTGGGACCTAAAATAGCTTCTATGCCAGCACAACAATTAAAAGAAATAGGTATGACTCCATTTGCTTGAGCTTCAGTTAAACATAATGGCCATCCTTCAAATGTGGAAGTTAAACAAAGAATAGAAGCGTTTCTATAATAGATATCTACATCAGGTATATAACCTATAAATTTTATTCTTTCTAATTTCCATTTTTTTGCTAATAATTCTAATATATTCCGCTCTGGACCATCACCTATAATAATAAGTTCCCATTCAGGAATTTCTTTATATATTTTTTTTCCAAATAGACAATAAACGATCTACTCTTTTATGAGGGTAAGAGAGTCTGCCTGAATATATAATTTGTTTCTTTTTGTTCAAATTGGGATTTGAGCGAGGATATTCTGGATTTGTGATTACATGAATACGTTTATCATCTTTAAAATAAGTTGCTAATTGTTTTTTATATGCATCACATAATACTGTCAAAGCATCTATGTTATCATACATTGCTTTGTATCGAGTTATATATTTTTTGTTGTAAGATTTTAGAAAGTAATAATTAATGTATGTAAATGTATATCTGATAAACTCCCATATGGAAAAACGGCTTTTTCCTTTTCTCCTGTAATAACGATCGATAGACTCCCACATAGGTACATTATGTAAAGCTCGGATAACTTTACATTGGGTTTGTTCTTTGATGCTTTGGTAGAGAAGAAGGTCGAGAGACTGTCCTACAAATATATCAATTTGATAGTCATTAATAAATTTTATGATGTGGTTTATATATGCTTTCTTATTTTTGAAGATTTAGGTACTATTCTATTGCCTTCAAATGTTTGAAAGAAGCAACATGAAGTTTGGGGGTCAGGACATATACCTCATACCCCTTATTATAAACATAGTTTGCAATGTCTAAAGTTATTCTTTCTGCTCCTCCAAAGGGGAATGCGTCATGATAAAATAGTACTTTATTCATAAGAAATTAAACAGATGATTAATTATTACTATTCTCTAATAAGGTATTAAACAGGTTTAGCCATTTTTCCCCTACAAGTTCGGGAGAATAAGTAAGAACTTTTTTCAGTACGTTTTTTCGGATTTCTTCCATTAATTGTGGGTTATTGATTAATTCAATTAATTCTTTTGCAAATGCATTTATATCTCCGTCAGGGACGAGGATACCATTTACCTTATTGGGACCTAAAATAGCTTCTATGCCAGCGCAACAATTAAAAGAAATAGGTATAACCCCATTTGCTTTGAGCTTCTGTTAAACATAATGGCCATCCTTCAAATGTAGAAGTTAAGCAGAGAATTGATGCATCTTTATAATAATTATCTACATGAGGAGTGTATCCAATAAAGTAAATTCTTTCTAAATCCCATTTTTTTGCTAAACGTTCCAAGTTATTTCTTTCTGGTCCATCGCCTACAATAACAAGTTCCCAATCAGGAATTTTTTCGTATATTTTTTTCCAAATAGTAAGTAAACGATCTACTCTTTTATGAGAGTATAAAAGTCTGCCAGAGTATATAATTTGTTTTTTCTTGTCTAAATTAGGATTTAAACGAGGGTATTCAGGGTTTGTTATCACATGAATACGTTTATCATCTTCGAAATAAGTAGCTAATTGTTTTTTATATGCATCACATAATACAGTTAATGCATCTACGTTTTGGTACATTTGTTTGTATATTGCAATGTATTTTTTGTCGCATTTTTTGAAAAGGTGATAATCTAAATTGGTTAATGTGTACCATTTTAGGGATTTCCAAATTGAATGACGACTTTTTTCTTTTTCGTTTATAATAACGATCAATAGCCTCCCATAACGGAACATTATGGAGAGCATAAATAATTTTACATTGAGTTCGTTTTTTTACTTCATAGAGGAACTGCGTATTAAGTTCTAAAGTAATAAATATATCAATGTGATTCTCTTTG
>ENA-OQBJ01000642-OQBJ01000642.1-human-gut-metagenome-genome-assembly--contig:-NODE-642-length-17626-cov-1.325333_pt1 | contig 17626 bp, 26 predicted proteins | sample MGYA00242743_ERZ504545 | MGnify/ENA primary metagenome ERZ504545 (study PRJEB26092, sample SAMD00036252) | human gut metagenome | host: Homo sapiens | study: EMG produced TPA metagenomics assembly of...
AAAATCAGCAAAATATAAGTGCTAACGTCATCCCGAATAGGAAATGGCAAACGTTTGCATTACTTGTGAATATTTTCACTACCAAAACATCACATTTTCAGTGAATTACTTGATTTTCATAAGTATTAGTTTTATAATCAAAGTATAGAAAACGCTTTCAAAAACATCTCCGAGTTTTTGTCCTACTTGAAGTGGTTCGGCTAACAGCCGACTTCCATTCTAGAAAGGAGTATTGTTTTGAGTCAATGTGATATTCTCATTATAGGGGCAGGTCCTGGTGGTTATGTTGCTGCTGAAGAAGCTGCCCGTTTAGGTAAAAAGGTAACTGTCATTGAGAAAAACTCCATAGGTGGCACTTGTTTGAACGTTGGCTGCATCCCATCCAAAGCCTATCTTGAACATGCTCATTGGCTATTAGCTGCTAAAGAAGCCTCTCAGTATGGAGTAACAGTTTTAAATGATAATCTTGATTTTCAAAAACTTGTTGCTCGCAAAGATCAAGTCGTAGCAACACTACAGTCTGGTATTCAATCAAGTTTTAAACAATTAGGTATCACCTATATTGAAGGTGAGGCAGCTTATATTTCTGATAAAACCTTCCAAGTTAATGGTGAAAGAGTCTCAGGTAAGTCTGTTATTTTGGCGACGGGGAGTCATCCATTTATTCCTCCTATTCCTGGTATTAACGATGTTAACTATTTGACAACAGATAGCTTTTTCAACTTAAAGGAACTTCCTCAACGTTTGGTTATCATTGGTGGAGGTATTATTTCCGTTGAGTTAGCTTTTGCCATGGCTCCACTTGGTGTGGATGTGACAGTGATAGAGGTTGCACCAACAATTTTAGCAACTGAAGATGATGAAGCACGTTCCATTATTAGAGAAAAGATGGAACAACTTGGAATTACCATTCTGGAGGGAGTTAGCATAGATAGGGTTAAAGAAAATGCTGTAATTTTAGCAGATGGCAAGTCCTACTCTTATGATAACTTGCTTGTAGCAACAGGGCGTAAGCAAATATTGAGTTAGCCAATGATGGGTTTGGAGCTGACTGAAAAAGGCTTTATTAAGGTAGATAGTTATTACGAGTCATCTCAATCAGGTGTTTATGCGATTGGGGATTTGATTCCTGGATATATGTTAGCTCATGTTGCTAGTAGCGAGGGAATCAAAGCTGTTCGAGCCATTTGTCGTCAGGCTGAGGAACCGGTGGATAATTCAAGTGTTCCACGGTCGCTCTTTACAACGCCAGAGATTGCTTCCTTTGGCTTGTCAGAAGAGGAGGCGGTTCAACAAGGATACGATATATCAGTTGGTCAACTTCCTTATGTTTATAATGGTCGAGCAATTGCGTCTAATTCAGCAAAAGGTTTTGTTAAAATTGTCTCTGAAAAACGCTATCACCTACTATTAGGTGCCGTTATCGTTGGCCCACATGCAACTGATATTTTACAATCCTTGATTGTCTTGAAAGATGCTGAAGGAACACTTGATCAGCTTGATAAGACTATTTTTGCACATCCAACAATTTCTGAGTTGGTTCAGGAAGTTGCAAGACTGATTTTAAGGTCCTAAGCTCGATGGATAGGTTTAGCGTAGTCATTTTCATTTTTTTAAATTTATATATGTCAATAATATTTGTTTTTTTATAAAGTTCTCTATAGAAGGAGGAAACAATATGACACATTATCAAGAATTGCCACAAGCCCTAATGAAAGAAAAACATCAGGGACAAACCTTAACCAAGGAAGAAGTTAAGGTTCAAACTGCCCATGATCTTGGTGTGGAAAATGTTTCAAAAGAAGAGGCTAAATCCATGTATAAGACTATGTGGGATATTAGAAATTTTGAAGAAAATGCACGACATTTCTTTTCAATCGGTCAAATTCCAGGATTTGTTCACCTTTACTCAGGTGAGGAGGCTATTGCGACTGGGGGTATGTGCTAACCTAACTGATAAAGACTACATTACTAGCACACACCGAGGACATGGACACTGTGTGGCTAAAGGTGGAGACCTTAAAAAAATGATGGCTGAAATCTTTGGTAAGTCTACAGGGCTTGGTAAAGGTAAGGGTGGCTCTATGCATATCGCTGACTTGGATAAAGGAATCCTTGGTGCTAACGGTATGGTAGGTGGAGGCTTTGGTCTTGCGACTGGTGCTGCTATGCGTAACAAATATCTAAAGACTGATGATGTTGCTGTATGTTTCTTTGGTGACGGTGCTGCCAACGAAGGTAATTTTCATGAGTGCTTAAACATGGCCTCTATTTGGAATCTACCTGTGGTATTTGTAAATGAAAATAACCTTTTTGCAGAATCAACACCACAATGGTACTCATCAGGTTCACCAACAATTGCTGAACGTGCACAAGCTTACAATATGCCTGGAGTTCGCGTTAATGGTAAGGACTTATTTGCTGTTTATCAAGTGGCTAAAGAGGCCATTGAACGTGCGCGTCGTGGAGATGGTCCAACGTTAATTGAAGCTATTACTTATCGTAACCATGGCCATTTCGAAGGAGATGAGCAAAAATACAAAGCACCAGATGGAATCGAAAAAGAATGGGCAGATGTGGATGCCTTGGAAGTATTTCGTGACCTTGTAACTGAAAAGGGTATCCTTAGCCAAGATGAATTGGATGAGATTGTTGCCCAATCACAAAAAGATGTTGAAGATGCAATCCACTTTGCTCAAGAGAGCCCAATTCCAAAAGAAGAAGCTCTCTACGAAGACGTATTTGCAGACTGATTGAGGAGGATTCATAATGACTAGAGAAACATTATTTATGAAAGCCATCAATGAAGGGCTCGATCAAGCCATGGAAAGAGACGAGCGAGTTGTTCTTCTAGGAGAGGATATCGCAGGTGGTGTTAATGTTGAACACTTAGAAAATAATAACGAGGATGCCTGGGGCGGTGTCATGGGTATCACACGAGGATTGATGCCGAAATATGGCAGGGAACGTGTTATTGATACTCCGATTTCTGAGCACGGCTATTTATCAGCTTCGGTGGGTATGGCGCTTACGGGACTAAGACCTGTACCAGAGTTGATGTTTAATGATTTTATTGGATTCTGTTTTGATGCCCTATTAGGACAGGCATCTAAGATGCGTTACATGTTTGGAGGAAAAGCTAAAGTTCCGATGGTTGTGCGTACTATGCACGGTGCGGGTGCTTCAGCTGCGGCTCAACACTCCGGCTCATATTACGGTCTCTTTGGATCTATTCCAGGTATTAAGGTAGTTGTTCCTGCTACACCATATGATGCTAAAGGTTTACTATTGGCGTCAATTGAAGATGATAATGTTGTTATTTTTTCTGAGGACAAAACCCTCTATGGCTTAAAAGGGGAAGTGCCAGAAGAATACTATACTGTACCAATTGGAAAGGCTGCCGTTCGTAGAGAAGGTAAGGATTTAACAATTGTGACAATTGGTAAGATGTTGTATGTAGCTTATGAGGTCGCAGATCGTTTAGCAAAAGACAACATTTCTGTAGAAGTGATTGATCTTCGTACAGTTGCTCCATGGGATGAAGAAACAGTGTTAAATTCCGTGAAGAAAACGGGTCGTTTGATTATTGTGGATGAGGCAAACCCGCATAACAATACTGCAACTGATATTGCATCTGTAGTTTCAGATAAAGCTTTTGATTATCTTGATGGACCAGTGAAATGTGTTTGTGCACCAAATACTCCTGTTCCATTTGCGACAAACTTAGAACAAGCCTATATCCCGGATGCGGATAAGGTTTTGAAAGTAGCTGATGAATTGATTCAGGACTTGAAAGGATAGGAGGGCGCTTATGGCAACAGAAATTTTAATGCCCAAGCTCGGCCTAACCATGACTGAAGGACTCATTCAAAAGTGGTTGGTCCAAGTTGGTGATACAGTAACAAGTGGTCAGCCTTTATTGGAAATTAGATTCTGAAAAATTGACTAGTGAAGTCGAATCCCCTGCTTCTGGGGTTGTTCTAGACATTGTGCATGGTGAAGGTGCTACAGTTAAATGTAAAGAAGTTGTTGGATGGGTTGGCCAGGAAGGAGAAAATGTAGGAACCCAAGAAGCTCCTGCACAAGAGGAAGCTCCAACTGAAGTCGCTAAAGATCCAACACCGTCTAGTCCTAAATCTACTACAGCACCTGTAGCTCGTACTAGTGGGGAACGAATTTTCATTACACCGGTGGCTCGTAAGATGGCTACTGAGAAAGGCTATGATATCTCCCTTATTAAAGGAACAGGTGGAAATGGTCGTATTACAAGAGTGATGTAGAATCTTACCAACCAAGTCTTGTTGCTGATAAGGTCGTTGAACCTCTAACACAAGCTATGGCCACAGGACAATACGGTGAGGGACTCGAAGGCATGCGTAAGATTATTGCCGAACGTATGATGAATAGTCTTCATTCTTCTGCTCAAGTGACACTCCATCGTAAGGCTGATTTAACTGAGCTTTTGAAATTCCGTAAAGAACTTAAGGCCAAGGTACATACTCCACTTGAAAATGGTGAACTAGGTATCACGACTCTATTAACTAAAGCAGTAACCAAAGCTTTGAGAGATTTTCCAGCTTTGAATGCTTGGTATGGTGGCGGAATTCATCAGATTCACGAACGCATTCATATTGGTATGGCAACAGCTTTGGATGATGGTTTGGTTGTTCCTGTGATTCAAGACGCAGACCGTATGACTTTAGCAGATCTTGGTCAAAGCATTAAGACTTTGGCTAATCAAGCTCGAAAAGGTACACTTGCATCTGACCTATATAGTGGTTCTACTTTCTCAATTACGAACCTAGGGGGCCAGGTGTAGAATACTTCACACCAATCCTTAATTCCCCAGAGGTGGCAATCCTTGGTGTAGGAGCAACTCAACAAGCTTTAGCATTTAATGAGGAGGGAGAGGTTGTTCAAAAAGACTATCTTCCATTGAGTCTGAGCTTCGACCATCAAGTCATCGATGGGCTTCCAGCTGCTGAATTTTTAGCAAGAGTTGTTTCTTATCTTGAAGATCCTTATCTCCTTATCTTCTAACAGAAGTATCCATTTGTAAGATGCAATTGTGGACGAATAGGACTTACTAGAGGTATAAAAGTAAAGTAATTGTTGATGTTCCGCAACCAAGTATGAAGAGAAGACTAAATTAGTCTTCTCTTTGTGTTTTGCTAGGGTTGAGACTTTAGATTTGATTAAGGAGTTTTTTTATTAAATTTTCTAATCACTCTTAGTGACAACATACACAACCCATTTGTAATTTTGCTTTTCTTCAATCTTTGAAAAGCCAATATTTGTTAACAACTGCCTCAATTCATGGTTTGTCCCATAATCTGTCATATGATATTTTATTTTTTCTTTTTCGGAAGCAATAATCAAAGTGGAAGGGTTGGACATGACTCTATAGATTTCCTGAAAACTCTGTTTTAAATCCTCCCAGAAAATATGTGTCTGGATGGCAAATACCAAATCAAAATCATTATTTTGGTAGGGAAGGTTTGCTACATTGCCAATCCTCAGCTTAACACTTCTGTTTTCTATAGCATCTGAATGAATTCGTCTAGCAGTATGATAAGACTCTTCGGAAATATCAATACCATGAATGTCAAGATTTTTATCTAACTCAAGAAGGTTTTTAATAGTGCTGCCACCGCCATAGCCGATTTCTAAAATCCGACTATTGTTGGGGATAGTGGTTTGTTTGATTGCCCAAAGGCTGAGTTCCTTAAAATAGGACGACCAGATGTTGGTAATCAATCGCCCGACAAGACCACTCGGTTTTCTAGATTGCTTTATAAGATATTGAATGAGCATGGTCCCTCCCATTTTTGAAAATAAAGTTTGAAATATACATTTATTAAAATTCAAACTTCATTATAGAGAAAGCTAGTAAGAATAGCAAGGAAAAATGAAATATATGAATAAATATTTCAAACTTATGCTACAATTGGTAATAACAGAGGTATTCACATGAATCAATATCAAAAGACGACTGAGAAAAAGAAGCAAGCGATTATTCAAGCAGCTTTGCGTTTGTTTAAGACAAAGGTTTTAAGGAAACTAGTATAAAAATCTATTGCAGAGGCAGCAGAAGTATCTCCTGTTTCTATCTACAATTATTTCGGGAGTAAAGATAATTTGGTAGCTCTCTGTGTTAATGACTTGTTTGAAGAAGTCACACAGCAAGCTGAGGACATTTTAAATAGTAATCTAGATTTTAAAACAAAATTAAAACCAGGCTTTTTCCCTATGTCAGGAGAAAATGAGTCGGCAAATCTCGGACTATTTTCAAGATAAAATGGTGAAAGAACCTACTTTTTCAACTCTCTTAGCGAAAGCGATCACTGCAAAAAAACGTGATATCTATCGTGCTTATATTGAGCTAGGAAAAGAAGAGGGCCTTATTGCTAAAGACCTATCGACAGAGCTTGTCCTAAATGTCATGGATGCTCTTAATGGTATGGGAAATCAGTTAGACCACAGTGACAATTTAGAGACAGAGGTTGAGCAAATTCATCAGATTTTTTTGTATGGTATTTTTGGAAAAAAATGAGTCTAGCTTTCATGTCTTGTCCATCAATCCCAATCAGTTGTATATTCTCATGCATGGGTGTAAAATCTACTATATAAAGATAAAGAGGAAGTAGTAATGGAATTAAAAGATTTTACAGAACAAGAACAAAAGCAAATCGAAAAAGGTTTGAGTACAGCTGAGATTTCTGACAAGGAAGCGGCTAAGAAGTTGCTCGCTCTCGTACCGCAAGAATGGATTAAACGTATTCCTTTCTTTGTTAGAGGACATGCGACAACCAAGACGGTGGAGCGTGTAGCCAAGCAATACCCTGAACTCTACGCAGTAGCTAAACGCCAAGGGGACCTTCCAGAAAAGGAAGGCCAAGAGTTGCGTAAAATCATGACAGGCATTTTTGAAGAAAAAATGAACAAACACAAGATTAAGTAAGATTTATAAAGATTGTGAACAATGCCATCTTTGGGTTGATGCAGATTAGGGTGCGATCTATCTGATTTATTATCCCGTTACGGAGGAAAAATGAGCAAATTTATTTCAAAACAATCAGTCGCTATCTGGTATGCACTGACTGCCTCCTTGCTACCTTTCTAGTTGGGCAAGTTATCCTTTGGTTTTTCCCAGATAGGAGTAGTATGGGGGCTTCACTGCTGTTTATCCTAATGAACTGTATTCCCCTGATTATGGCGGCTGTCTTTTCTCTTGTGTTGAGGGAAGTTAAATCCTTGGGGGAATTTTTCAAAAAGGTCTTTCTTCAAAAAGAAAAGTCCCCTGTCCTGGATCCAAGCTATCTTCATTCCAGTCATCTATTATGGGATTTCAATCCTGCTCATGAATGTTCGCTTTACTGGGAACTCCCTCTTGGCCTTCTTCCTATATTTCCCCTGGACCTTTTTATATGGCGGTCTGGAAGAAGTCGGTTGGCGTTGGTTTTTACAAGATCATCTTTACTTTAGTAAGCACTTTATAACTAAAATGATGGTTCTTTCCATTGTTTGGTTCCTCTGGCATATCCCTATCTATCAACTCCCTTGGATTACAGCAGGCTCGTCCAACTATCTCATCTTTTACCTGATGATTTTAGGTAATAGCTTTCTTTTGGGAGCTCTTAAAGAGTACTCGAAAGGAGCTGTTCCTTGTATCCTTGCCCATATGCTAATTGATAGTCTGGCTGTTCTCATGCTGGTTCAGAGTTCACTCACTCAGATTATCCTTCTGGTTATTTTTGAAATCATGATAGCCTCTTGGCTAGTGGCTATGAGAAAATCATAGAAATAGACTTTAACCTCTCACTGAATTTCGGTGGGAGCTTTTCTTTCCTATTTGTTGAGATAATGACATAGTGTCATTTTTAGGAGGTGACTCGTTTGGCTTCATCATCTAAAGACTGAAAAAGAAGGCCAAGAGCTACGTAAAATCATGACAGCTATCTTTGAAGAAAAAATGGATAAACACAAGATTAAGTAATGTTGTATGAAAAGAGGTATAAGTCCGTAAACTTATACCTCTTTCTTATCTTTACTTCTTATTTGATTTGGATAGACTAATAGCAACCATTGTCGCACACAGGAAAAAGGCTGCTAGTAAACCTTTTGTAGTGGTAGTCATAAAGGGTTTATCAAAGACATAATAGTTATAGACAGAAAATCCCAGTCCAATAAGAGTTACAATAATCGACACAACAAATAGCGTCACCCATAATTTTCTTTGAGTCATCATCAACCTCCTCTTTGTATCCGTTTTCTTTCTGCCTATAGTATAACATAAAAAACCTTAGCTAAATTCTAGAGAGTGGTTTGGCTAAGGTTTTTCATCTTATTTCGTCAAGACAACCGTATCATTTGGATCATGGTCATCATCTTCAATAGTCAGTTGATTACCGTCGAGTTTATAGTATTTGGTGTCGTCACCGATCGTTAGACTTTGATTGTCAGAGTTAACTGTTACAGGCTTGCTTTCTTTCTCGCCATCTGCCTCGTCCTCTTCCCAAGTTCCAGTATTTCCAGAGATGGTAAGAGTAATACGATCATTTTCGTCAGTCCCTTTATAGGTGCCATCTAGCCCTTCAGTTTGTTTAGAGGCTTCAGAACTTTGTGAAGATGAAACCTTACTTGAACTTTGTTGGGTGCTAGCAGAGCTTTCAGGTGTTTGAGCTTTTTGGTTTGAGCAGGCTGCTAAAAGACCAAGAACTGCCATAGAGGCAAGAGAAAGTGTGAGTTTTTTGGACAATGTCATAGGCTTGTCTCCTTTCTTTGATACCTTAAGTATAGCAAACGCTTACAAACAAACCAAGCAAAAAACCTTTTCTGAAAATGCTTGAAAATCACTCTTTCGAATTCTCAAAGGCATAATCTATTATCCCTATTTAAACTATGCTATACTGATAAAAAGCAAGAAGGAAGGTCCCTAATGACAACTACTAATCTACGTCGCCAGTGCGAGCAACTATGGGCAGCCAATAAGTACCTGGTGCTCAGCCATTCTAATAAGCTTTACTTGGAAATCCGTAACTATCTCAAGAATGAAGAGGTTAGTTTGGATCAGGTTCAAGCCTACATTGATCAAGCACTTGACCTTCCTGAAAATCCTGGTCAGGTCGTCAATGCCTTTCAACATATCTGGGGGTATTTTAAGAAAAAGGCGACTGCCAGCGAGAAGGAAATGTTTATGGCCCAACTGGAAAGCTATGCGACAGGTCGAATTCCTCAGATGTGTTTGGTGGCATCCGTCAAAGAGCTCCTCATCAAGTACCCAAATCGCTATCTGGAGGAGTCAACCTTAATTAATGGGGGTTCAAAATGAGACTATGGCATCAAGCCTTGATTTCAAAACTACCCCGTCAGCAATTATTAGGGCAGCACCGAGAATGTTGTGCCCTTCGTGGTAAGGGATGGCAACGCAAACATGCGACGGTTAACTATGTTTTTGATTATTCACCGTATCGCTTGTTTAAGTACCATGAGCTTATTATGCAAGAAATGACGGAACGTGGCTATCGTGTTAGCCAGAGTGGTTGGACAAGGAGTATCGAGGCAAGCAGATGCCAGCCTACGATAAGTTTGAAGTGGAGAAGCTACCAGTCATCATTTACCCAGAGCATGATGCTGCCTATTTACAGGAATGTCTGGACAATCTCAAGCAAAAAGGAATCATCATCTAAAGGAGAAGAACGATGCATTTGTTTAAGTGGCTTGCACCTAAAAAGAAAGCAGCAGAAGGCCTTGTCATGCGTATTTCGACAGCTGATCAGGTGGACTATGCGACGATTACAAACCCAAGTGACAGTGATATCTGGGATGCCTTGGTGCAACTTCCAGTATCCTACGATAGTCTCTATCTTACATATGGAGATAAAAAGTCAATGAGCTTTATCTTTGTTGAGTACGAGGATGACCAGTACCGTTTGGAACACGACACACCTGAGCTAGGATTAGAATTGACCAATGTCGCGCGTGTATCCCAACAAGTTGCCAGAGACATCCTTATTCGCTTTTCGAAAGAGCACACAGTGATTTTGGATGACTACTGGAAGCAAGAGAAAGTAAGGTAGGCCTATGGCATACCTTACCCCAGCAACCAGACGTAAGAGACTAAAAGGCTTTTGCTTAATCATTGAAATCATTTGTCTGATTCATTTTGCAATCATTGTCCCGCGAGACCGAGTCTTTACGCCTGAAAAATGGGCTCAAACCCCAGCTCCTATGCGACACAAACTCATGTGGAGCTTTCACCGTCAGTATCAGCTTGAGGGCATGACGAGAGAAGAAGTGGAGAAGCTCTTGGGCAAGGGTGACGATCTTCAAGGAAGTGTTGAGTACAAGTTGAAGGACGATTGGATTGGTAGTTGGCGTGTTTACCATATTGACTATAAGCAAGACCGTGTGATTCGTGCCAAAGAAACGTGGCAAGACTGGTGAAAATGGGCTTTTTCTTCCCCTAAAAGTAGTATAATCAAGGTGTAAAGGTAATCGTTTTCAAAAGAACGAAGCTGTCTTTTGATTAGAAATGGAGGACAAACTTATGACCCTATTTATGTCTAAACTTATGAGCGGTATTATGGAACTGCTCATAGTCTCTGTCATTCCTTTTATCACTTGGTTAATTTGGAGCAGGAAAAAGGTCGGTTTCTTTGACTGGATTGGGTTGAAGAAGTTCAAACCCAGCAGAAGAGGCGATTACTACTGACCATTTTGGGTATTAGTCTACTTTTTCTTCTTTTTTCGATTGTGGTCTTTAGTTGGTTTGACTCTACCAAACGGCCACAGCAGATTTTTCTGGAAATGGAATTGGAGCTCTTCCTGCTATTCTAGCCTATGCTATCTTAGGGACTGCCTTGCCAGAAGAAATCTTCTTTAGAGGTTTTCTATTAAAAAGGATGCAAGGAAAACTAGGATTTCTAGGAGCAAATCTGGTTCAGTCTCTCTTATTTGGTCTCATCCATGCACTTATGTTTATGCAACTAACTGGTTACCTTAAGGCTTTTGCATTTTGGTCTTTATCAGTCTCATAGCTTACGTTTTTGGTGCTATCAATGAGAAAAAAGCAAGTGGGTCCATTCTTCCAAGTGTCTTTATCCACGCCTTGGCCAATACGGTTGTAGGGTTGCTCTTTGCCTTCTCCCTCATTTAGATAAAATTATATAGAAGAAAGTTATCATGGATGAATTAAAAGATATCAAACTTAAAAACTATCAGTACCTAAATGAGGTCGCTATCAAGGGAGAGACGCTCTTCACGGGCTCCTCTCTCATGGAGCTTTTTCCCATTTGTGAAATCGCTAGGAGTAGAAGTATCGACGACATCATCTACAATCGAGGTATCAGCGGTTTGAATACGGATGAATTTCTCCAGCATATCCATCCTCTACTTTTGGATTTGCAACCGAGTAAGGTTTTCATCAATATCGGTACCAATGACATGACCGAGGAGCCTTATGGAAATCAGTGGTTCCAACATCTGACAGCAAATATTAGTCAAATTCTGGAGCAAACACAAGCTATATTGCCAAATACCAAGATTTACCTGATGGCTTTTTATCCAGCCAATCTTCATCTGCCTTGCAGACCAAGGCTTCAATCAGTGGATGAAACTGCGGACACCTGAAATCTTGACCGTTGCAACCAGCTCTTGAGGAAATCGCCAAAACCTATGGCTGCCACTTCATTAATTGTAATGCTGATTTGGTCAATGATAGGAAAGAGCAGAAGGCTGAGCACACCTATGACGGCGTCCACCTTTATGCCAATGCTTACTTAAAAGTCTTTGAAGTTCTGGAGCCATATCTCCTGCATTAAGAAAATATGAGAGAATTTCCAGTTCTTACTCGCTTTTTTCCCTTGATTACAGTACAATAGACGTCAAAAGTGAAAAATTGAAATGAGGTATCCCTATGTGGAAATGGTTTAAACGACTCATTGTCCTCGTCATTGTGCTCTTTTTTGCAGTGGCGGCTCTACTTATTCCGGACAAGATCGACAGTCAGGACCAATTAAAAAATGTATCAACACAAACATCCCTTGCTGATTTAGCCCAGGCTGGTATTGGTGGGGCGTCCCTTTCATCAGGCGGGGTTTCAACTGAGATTAATCTTGACAGTAATCAGTTTCGTCAAATCCTAAAAGCAAGCATGGCTGATTCTAATGACGAGACCTTGCAAAACAGTAGCGTAGAGTTGAATGATTCCTATCTAACAGCTAAGGTTCCCGTATCTCTTGGGCCTATCGGATCAACATTTAGCCTTGATTTTACGGTCAGCACTAACAAGGAAGTCATCCTACTAGATTTGGCAGGTGCCCACCTGGGTCGCCTTCCAGTTCCAAAATCACTGGTTCTGCCTTACCTCAAGAAGAGTATTGCCCAGTCAAGCAGTGGTGTTCGCATGGTTAACAATCAGATTCAGCTCAAGCTTCCTGAAATCGGCTACGAAATTGAGCAAGCCACTGTAACCAACAGCAAGATGAAGGTCAAGCTTAACATTCCGATTTCCTTACCAACCAGTTGGTAATGTAAGAGAAATCTATCAATCGATGAAAAGTCAAAACAAGTCCATAGTCTGGACTTGTTTTTTGATGCCCTCATTTCTAAACTAAGAAAGTTAAAAAATTCTTGAAATAATACGTTTACATCTCCCAATCCCCTAGAAAATGGGGTTTTCCTGTGCTATCATAAGACTGTAAAAATGATAAGCGTCTGACACTCATTGAAAAAAGAGTTAAGTCAAAGAGTTTTAGGATAGTAGTTAGGAGGAAAAAATGGACGCTTTAAAATATATCACACCAAAATTTTTCACAACCATCAAGGATTATTCCAAGGGACAGTTCGTCAAGGACCTGATTGCAGGAGTTATCGTGGCTATCATTGCCCTACCCTTGTCGATTGCCCTAGCGATTGCCTCTGGTGTTAATCCCGAACAAGGTCTTTACACAGCAGTGGTTGCAGGCTTTTTTATTTCCTTTTTAGGAGGTAGTCGAGTTCAGATTGGTGGACCTACCGCAGCCTTCGTTGTCATCATCTATGGCATCATCGCCCAGTATGGCATGGCGGGTCTGACTGTTGCCACGCTTATGGCGGGACTCATGCTTATTATCATGGGGCTCCTGCGTTTTGGCGACCTGATTAAATTCATTCCCAAAACCATTACACTTGGCTTTACCTTGGGGATTGCCATTGGGATTGTGGCTGGACAGATTAAGGATTTTCTAGGCCTTGAGATGAAGTCCGTGCCAGCTGAGTTTCTGGAAAAGATGATTGCCTATGGAGAGCATCTTTCGAGTATTAGTTGGGCGACCCTAGCTATCGGTATTTTGGCCCTGCTCATTCAAATCTTTTGGCCACGCCTTTCTCAGAAAATTCCGGGTTCTCTGGTTGCTATCTTTGTGACCACAGCCATCGTGGCCTTTGGTCATCTCCCAGTCAAAACCATTGGTGACCTTTACACCATCAAGGCGGGACTTCCAAGTTTTACGGTTCCTGACCTATCATTTTCTTTGATTCGTCAAATGATTTCGCCAGCCTTCACCATTGCCATACTAGCAGCTATTGAATCGCTCCTTTCTTGCGTGGTGTCAGATGGCATGATTGGTGGTAATCACCGTTCTAATGCAGAATTGGTCGGTCAAGGTGTTGGAAATATAATGTCAGCCCTCTTTGGTGGGATTCCGGCAACGGGTGCTATTGCCCGTACCGCAGCCAACGTCAAAAATGGCGGACGAACACCAGTAGCAGGTATGGTTCATGCCTTCACCTTGCTTCTGATTTTACTCTTCCTCATGCCTTACGCCTCATTGATTCCTATGACCTGTCTAGCCTCAATCCTTATGATTGTCGGGTATAATATGAGCGGTTGGCGTACAGTTGGTCGTATGATCAAACGTGCCCCTAAAAGTGATGTGGCAGTCTTGCTAGTGACCTTTGTCTTAACCGTTTTCTTCGACCTAGTGGTTGCCATCGAATTTGGTATGGTCCTAGCAGCCTTCCTCTTCCTCAAACGTATGTCCGACGTGGCTCAAATCCGTCAGTGGGTGGACAAGGAAAATCTGGACGATCCAGTTTTGTCTGAGGATAGCGACTTGAAGCAAGTTCCTAAAAATGCTGTCGTCTATGAGGTTTTTGGTGCCCTCTTCTTTGGTGCAGCCAATAACTTCTTGAATGTGATCAATGATGAAACTAAGAATGTTCTCATCCTACGCATGCGAAACGTTCCAGCCATGGATATCTCAGGTCTAGATGCCCTTGAAGAAACCCTGGCCATTTGTCAAAAACGTGGCATGACCTTGCTTCTTTCTCACGTTAATGCTCAACCCTACCGAGTGCTTGAAAAATCAGGCTTTATCCAAACTATTGGACCAGACATATCTGCGAGTCGACCGATCAAGCTCTTGAAAAAGCAGCAGCACTAGCACAAGAAACCTAGACAAATGTTTTTAATACAAGAAGAAAAAGCCAGTTCAACTGAACTTGGCTTTTTAAAATACACGATATACATAAGGATTGTCAGGCTGTCCGACCTCTTTGACCTCAGTCAAATTAAGGATAGGAAGGCTCTGTTTGAGATTTTGATAGTAATCCACAGTGATGGTACCATTGACTTTCACCCATGTATTGTCCTTGAAGTTTGGTCACTTCCCGTCGTCGCCAGTCCGTAAACACCTGAATCGGCGATACAGTGGATAATCCCAAAACGGAAGATGAACTGATAACCCTTGGTTTGTGGGTCATTGTAAATAAAGCCGGTATAGGTGACCTTCTTGCCCACAAAATCGTTAGGATAGAGGTAGATGAGCTCCATGACTTCCATGTAATTTTCCGTGGTAATCTGGATGGTCTCACGTCCCTTGTACTTGGCGAGCTCTCTGGTCATTTCCTTCTCATAAGCTGAGGAGGTGAAGTAGGAGCTGGTGTCTGGCTTCAAGTACTGAATAGTCGTTCCCTCTTGGTCGGCCTGATTAGGATCACTCCCTGCCGCCAGTGGAAAATGATAACCCTTAGCTGACACGGTATTGGCATCCAAGGTCACTGTTGGCACCAAGAGCCCCGTGAGGACTGGAAAGGCCAAGAGAACGATGCTGGCTACCTTGGCTACTCGACCTGACAAATGCGAGTGAACCTTCATCTGCTTCATCCAAACGATGAGTTGAACCACAGCAAGAATAAAGGAAAGCACCATGGAAATGTAGGCCAAGTAGGAGTAGTGGATGTTAATGTACTGGTTGAGCTTGCCAGAAACTTGCAAGTACATGACGAGCTCAAAATACCCAGATAAGATGAGAAAACGTAACATTAAATCACCCCCAATAGCAGACAGTAAATGATTGTCACCAGACTTGCGGTTCCTACGAAGAGACCGACAAAGCGTGTCTTAAACTGGTGTTTCATCATAATCAAGTTCTTGATATCAACCATAGGACCAATGATGAGGAAGGCAACCGTTGGTGCCACTCCGAAACTAGAGAGCAGCGAAGCCCCGATAAAGGCGTCGGCTTCTGAACAAAGGGAGAGGATGAAGGCCAATAGCATCATGATCAGGATGGCTGTCACTGAATTATGACCGATGGTCGTGAGGATACGGGTCGGTAGGTAGGTCTGCATACTTGCTGCCACCAAGCTTCCGAAAATCAAGTAACGCCCAGTGTCGAAGAACTCGTCAACCGCATGAACCAGGGCTTGAAAGACTTTCTTACCAGCTGACAAACCACTATAGTCATGAACATGACTAGCCTTACGATTGTCCTTGAGAATCTGGTCATCCACCACAAAGCCCAGCAAGATTCCCAAAATCATGGCAATCAAGAAAGCCCCGACAAAACGTAAAAGCACGTAGTACCAAGAGTTCCCAAAGGCCGTGTATGTCGCAAAGAGAACAACTGGATTAATGATAGGGGCAGTTGCCATGAAAGGAATAGCCGTGTAGCTAGGCACTTTTTTCTCTAAAAAAGCGCGTGATAATTGGAACAATCCCACACTCACAAGAAGGGAAAATAAAACCAATCAGGGTTCCAAAGAGAATAGCCAGGACCTTGTTTTTAGGAAGGAAGTTTTGGACCTTTTCAGGAGTCACAAAGACCTCGATAAAGCCAGATAGGATACTTCCCAGTAAAACGAAGGGCAGGGCTTCGATAATAATCGATAGAAAAACTGCCAGAAGCTGCAAAACGCTATCTGGTAGTTGATGAAAAATAGCCATAAAAATTATTTCTTCTTATCTTCTTGAAGACGTTTGTCCTTCTTAGGATCAGTTCCCGCCTTTTCAAAATCAGGGATAGCCGCAAAAGATGCCATCATGCTTTCAAGTTCATTTGTTTTTTTCTGAATAACCGCCATAAAAAGCCTCCGAGTTAATTAAGATACTAAGGCGTCATTTCTGACAGAAAATTAGGGCATCAGACGAAGAAGCTTTGCTTCTAGGAAGATGCATCTATTTTCCGAAAGAAATAGCCCGAGTTCAGTTACAATAAGATACTAAGGGCGTCATTTCTAACAGAAATACCCTTAACAATAGGTTTACCTTCTTATTATACTACCTCTTGCTCAAAATTTCTCGCTTCAGCTACAAGGTTTTCTCCCCAAGCAAATCTCCTATCGTGGTATAATAGAACTTATGGAAAATCGTAATTTAGAGACATTGGCTCAGGAATTGGGCCTAAAAAAACAACAAGTTGAAACTGTTTTAGAATTGACCGCAGAAGGCAATACCATCCCCTTTATCGCCCGTTACCGTAAGGAAAAAACAGGCAATCTGGATGAAACGCAAATCAAGGCCATCATTGATATGGACAAGTCCTTGACTGCTCTTCAAGACCGTAAGGAAACAGTTCTTGCCAAGATTGAGTCTCAGGGCAAATTGACTGATCAACTTAAAGCAGCTATTGAAGCCGCTGAAAAAGTTGGCAGACGTGGAAGAACTCTACCTTCCCTATAAGGAAAAAACGCCGCACCAAGGCGACGGTTGCCCGTGAAGCAGGTCTCTTCCCCTTGGCTCGTCTTATCTTGCAAAATAGTCCTAACCTCAAGGCTGAAGCTGAAAAACTGACATCTGAAGCCTTTCCAACAGCTGATAAGGTACTTGCAGGTGCTGTGGATATTTTGGTTGAAGCCTTTTCTGAGGACAATAGCCTGCGCTCTTGGACCTACAACGAAATCTGGAACAACAGTGATATCACTTCAACCCTCAAGGATCAATCGCTGGATGAAAAAGAAACTTTCAAAATCTACTATGATTTTGAGGATAAGGTTTCTAAACTTCAGGGTTACCGTACGTTAGCCCTTAACCGTGGGGAGAAACTAGGCGTTATTAAGGTGGCCTTTAAGCACAATCTTGAGAAAATGCACCGTTTTTACAGTGCCCGTTTCAAACAAAAAAACGACTATATCGAGGAAGTCATCAACCAATCTCTCAAGAAGAAAATCATTCCAGCTATGGAGCGTCGAATCCGTAGCGAGTTGACTGAAGCAGCAGAGGATGGTGCGATTCAACTTTTCTCTCAAAATCTTCGCAGCCTTCTCCTAGTATCAACCACTTAAAGGTAAGATTGGTACTCGGTTTTGACCCCAGCCTTTCGTACGAGGGGCCTGAAGTTGCCGTGGTTAACCAAACCTGGAT
>ENA-OQBJ01000643-OQBJ01000643.1-human-gut-metagenome-genome-assembly--contig:-NODE-643-length-17614-cov-11.750157_pt1 | contig 17614 bp, 21 predicted proteins | sample MGYA00242743_ERZ504545 | MGnify/ENA primary metagenome ERZ504545 (study PRJEB26092, sample SAMD00036252) | human gut metagenome | host: Homo sapiens | study: EMG produced TPA metagenomics assembly of...
CCAACCTCGGCCTGCTCGACTCGATAGGGGCTCGCTGTGAGCGCCGCCGTGCAGGCCAGCCCCTCAACCGCCTGGCGGCCAACCTCGAGGAGCTGGGGCTCGAGGGCATGGCGTCGTCGGTGCCCGAGTACGTCAGGCTCGTCGCCGACGGGAGGAAGGGCCTGGTCGACGCCATGCTCGAGCTCACCGACGCCCAGATAGCCCTCAAGCGGCGCGCCGACGACGAGCGCCGCACGAGGATGGCCAACTTCCCCTACATAAAGACGCTGGCCGACTTCGACTGGGGCTTCCAGCCGAGCGTGCCGCGCGGGCTGGTCGAGCAGCTGGCCACGCTCGAGTTCATCGACCGCGGCGACAACGTCGTGCTCGTCGGCAGCCCGGGCGTCGGCAAGACCCACCTGTCGATAGCCATAGGCCACGAGGCGGTGATGGCCCGCAAGCAGGTGTACTTCGCCGACTGCTCGAGGCTGGTCGAGGACCTCAAGCGCGCCTCGGCGAAGGAGGCGCTGGCGCGCAGGATGCGGTTCTACGAGCACTGCAGCCTGCTGATAATAGACGAGCTCGGCTACCTCGACATCGGCAAGGAGGGCGCGGACCTGCTGTTCCAGCTGGTCAACAGGCGCTACGCGCTAAAGCGGTCGACCATCGTCACGACCAACGTGCCGGTGGGCAGGTGGGGCGACGTGTTCGGCAGCAACGTCACGGCCTCGGCGGTGGCCGACAGGCTTTGCCACCATTGCGCGATGATCAAGATAACGGGACGGTCGTACCGCCTGAAGGACGTATCCATCGGCGGCGAGGACGGGAAGGAGGAGGGGGCCTAGACGCCGAAAGCGGCGCATCCGCGTTGGCGAATCCGGCGCATCCGCGTTGGCGCGATTGGCGAAAATACGTTGGTGAAAATGGTGAAAAATATATTGACGCTAACATCTGTCGTTGCCAAAACATCGACGTTGGGGGTAGTCGTTGGGGACGTTCTTGAATGACTAGTCGTTTAAGAACGTCCCCAACGACTAGGTCAAAAGGCTCCGAGTGCGGCGCGCTCACGCCCGTCGTGGTGTGCCCGAAGGGGGATGGCTGCTACGAGCTCGATCATTTGCGAGTAGAAGACGAACCAGCCGTTGCAGATCCAATATGGATCTCGCCAACCTCGGCAAGCTGCTCGATGAGTGGAAGCCCTGTCGGGTCGTCCATTTCAACACCACCCAGAATGATGGTGTCATCGCGCAGGTCGATCTGCGTGTTGAACACAGCGAGGTTAAAGCCGGAGGCCACAAATCCGATAGCAGCCAGGACGAGCCCCGTGGCAACAAGCCCACCCGCTACGGCAAGGTAAATCTTTTTTACGCTGGACATGTTTGCACTCCTTCCTATGCCGTGAGCGGCGCCGCTTCAGCGCCCATGCGGCTCTTATTGCCTCGATCTTTCCAGAAGGGCGAAACGGCTTTCTTCGCCCAAAGGACAGAGAGGCGCGCGATCTGCTTGGACGCCGTCCAGGCGCCTGCTCCCGTGAGGAGCGCCACACCGATGGAAGCGAATCCCATTCCCATCGAGGCCAAAACGTACGGAACATGCCCGATAATGATGCCGTCCACGGCGAACAGGAGCCCTACCAGGCCCGCGCCCCCGAATGCCGCGGCCACGATCCACACGCAGAGCGCAAGAACCCAAATACAGATGTAGACTGCAGCGGCAACGGCGACGAACGCGAGCAGCAGCGGAATCCATACCGGAGAGCCCACGATGCGAGCGCCCATAGAAGTGCCGTGCTCTTGCGCTTGGTCCTCGCGATCGCGCGCGGCACGGCGGGCAGTTCGTCGAGCGTTGCCTCGGCGACCTCACCGGGCGTGCCCATGGCGGCCACAGCCTCGGCCTCCGTCATGCCGTCCTCCATACGGTCGGCGATGGCCTCCGCGTAGAACTCCTGCGTTTCCTTTACCTGATCTGCCGGCAGGCAGGCCAGAAGCTCGCCCAGCCGGTTCAAGAACTCATCGCGCGTCATGGTGCGCCCCCTCCACGTAACGGTAGATCTCCTGCACGGATGGCCATTCGGCGAGGAACTCGGCGATACGCTCGCGCCCGGCGTCCGTGATGCGGTAGTACCTCCGCAGCCGCCCGTTGTGTTCGGCGGAGCGCGCGGTGATGCAGCCCGCCTTCTCCAGGCGCTTGAGCAACGGATAGAGCGTGGATTCCGTGAGCCCCATACTCGCGGGCACGTCCTTCACGATCTGATAGCCGTAGGATTCCTCGCCCGAGACGGCCGCGAGCACGCAGGCCTCGAGGAAGCCGCGCTTCATCTGTGCCTCCATCCGCACACCTCCTTTCGTAGTATACTGTGTAACACATACTATATGACACATAGTATATGATGTCAATAGTTGTCGTATAGGGAGTCCGGTCTGTCTGTCCCTGCGGGTACTCATTGGGGACGTACTTAAATGAGTGCCATCGCTCAAGGTGGCACCTGGGGACGTTCCTTATGTGCCGGCACTTTGGGACACTCCTTGTCAAGGTTTTGTTCCATTGTGCGGGTTGCTATTTAACGTGCGACAATGCCGTGTGGAAATAGAAATGTCTTCTGGGGCTATCTATGCTGTACGAGTTTTGTGCCGAGAACTTTGAGCGGGTGCCGGCGGCCATTAAGACCGGTGCGAGTCGTATTGAGCTGTGCGACAACCTTGCCGTTGGCGGTACCACGCCCTCCGCCGGCGTTATCAGCGCCACGGTCAACTACGCTCACGAGCACGATGCGCGAGTGATGTGCATGATTCGTCCGCGTGGTGGCGACTTTCATTACAACCAGGACGAGCTACGCATAATGGAGATGGACCTGGGCCTTGCCGTGAGCGCGGGCGTTGACGGCTTGGTCTTTGGCTGCTGCAAGCCCCGTGCCGGCGGCTGGGCGCTCGACGAACTCACCCTCGGCGCCCTCGTTATGGCTACGGGCTGCGCGACCGAGGAGTGCAAGCGCGAGCCCCTTGACATCACCTTCCACATGGCGTTTGACCAGCTCTCGCCCGAGGCTCAGCTCGATGCGATTGATACACTTGCCGACTGCGGTGTTGCGCGCATCCTCACGCATGGCGGCGCGGCCGGTACGTCGATCGAGGATAATTTCGATCACCTGGCTCGTTTAATCGAGTATGCGGGCGATCGTTTGACCATCCTTCCCGGCGGCGGCATCACTACGGCAAATCGCGACGCGGTCGCGGCAGCGCTCGGCGTCTCCGAGCTCCATGGCACCAAGATCGTGCCGCTGAAGGTATAACCCGTGGCGCTGGTATTTGACGTTCAGCAGGCGAGCGGCAAGCCCGACGATAATCGTCGCCCTGGCACCGCGTGCCCCTTTTGCGACACGGAGGGGCTCGCCAACATCATCCAGCGCGATGGTGACTGCATCTGGCTCGAGAATAAGCTCAAAACCTTGCGCGCCACCCGTCAGACCGTATTGATCGAGTCGGCCAATCACGACGCGACCTGGTGACCTATGAACCGGATGAGCTGCATCATGTGATGCGGTTTGCCCTGGGTTGCTGGCAGCAGATGATCGATTCACAGCAGTATCGAAGCGTGCTCATGTACAAGAACAAGGGCCCGCTCTCGGGCGGTAGTCTCGTTCATCCACACATGCAGATTGTGGGTTTGGAGCAGGAAGACGGCTATGCTTCGCTGACTTCCGCCAATTTCGAAGGCATCAATGTCTGGCAACAGGGGAGAATCGCGGTCAACATCTCAACCGAACCGATCATGGGGTTCTTTGAGATCAACGTTTCAGCCCCGCAGGGAATCGCCGCCAGCGATGACGCACGAGACCAAGCCGAGGCGGATCTCTTCGCCGATGCGATCCAGGTAGCTCTGCGCTATATCCTGAACGAGCACCACGGTGGTCGCGCAGAGTCGTACAACTTGTTCTTCTACCACATGGACGGCCGGACCATTGCCAAGCGCTGCCACGTTGGGTGGTTTCGCCCTACTTTGTCGGTTATCGCCTGGCCCAGGTCAATGCCGAGACCACGCTCGATATCGATGCTGAGCGCCTGCGCATGCATTTGGAAACGTTCGCGTCGTAATGCGAACATCCGCGTAATGCGGACAGCCTAGCGCGCCATGGCGTCGCGACCGGCCTCGACCTGCTTGCGCTGGGCGGCGCGCTCCTCGCCGGTCAGGCGCTCAAAGAGATGCCCGATAATTGAGGCCAATACCTGCTGAAACAGCGTTCCGCACATGACGGGAAACACGACTTCGCCCGGAAAGTACTGCGTGGCGATGACGGCACCCGAAGAGATGTTGCGCATGCCGCAGGTAAAGCACATGGTAGTCGTCTCGCTATACGGCAGATGCAGCGCACGGGCGACCAGAAAACCGATGACAAAGCCGCTGATGGCGAAGATCAAAATAAAGAGGGCGACTTCCAGGCGCACCGTGTTCATGTGCAGCACGTACTCGCTCATGGCGGTGGAGTTGGACGCGATAACGCTCATCATCATGAACTTGCAGGCGGGCGAGAGCGCGGGGGAGAGTTTCTCGTGTCCCCATCCGCGCGTGAGTTCGTTGATCACGATGCCGAGCACGGCGGGGATGGCGATCATAAAGGCCATGTCTTGCATCATGCTCGGCACATCGATCGAGACGGTGGCACCCAGCAAGAGCTTAAGCGTGAGCGGAATCGTCACAGGGGAGATAACCGAGGACGTCAGGATGATGGTGAGCGCGAGCGGGCCGTTGCCGCCGAACATGCTGATCCACATAAAAGCGGTGACGGCCACGGGCACGCTGTATTCGAGCACAATGCCGCAGACAAGGTTGGGGTTGGAGCCAAAGAATAACGATCCCATGGCATAGGCTGCGATAGGGATAAGCACCGCCGAGACGAGTAACGCCAAGACCAGGTGCAGCGGACGGCGGAACACCTCGGTTACCTGGTGAAAGGTGTTGCTGAGCGCACCCTGAAACGTCATAAAGGCAAACAAGGTGGGAACGATGGCTTGAGTACGCCAATCTGTTGGGGAAAGAGCACGCCGAGTGCCACGCAAATCGGAACGATGACCTGCATGTGCCCCGCGAGAAACTTGCCCAGTCCAACCCATTGCTTCATATGCGCTTGTGACTCCCTTTGCCCGTGAACCCGTTTTGAATGGATATGCTAGACGCTCGCATGCTCCGTGCGTCAGAAACGCTCGAATATTTCGAGGCTATTACCGGCATCGTTTACCGAAACCGCGGCGTGCTGCGGCGATTTGCGCCTGCTCTGCACGGTATAATAAATCCGTTCAACAGATCTGCCTGCCGAAGCGGGCATACACAGAGGACTCATCGCTATGAACCGTGAGAGGTATCGCGGCGACCTGCCCCTATCGGGGGTGGGCGCCTATGTCATCGCTTAAGACGACGCATCGCTGGGCGGTCGCTCAGCAAAACCCCGAGCTCGAAAAGGAGCTTTCGGCTGGCCTGGGCATTCCCGGGCTGGTGGCGCGTATTATGGTCGCGCACGGCATTACATCCATCGAAGAAGGTCAGCTGTTTTTGACGCCTTCGCTCGATCGCGACTGGGCCGACCCACTCATTATCCCGGGCATGTCGGTCGTTGCCGACCGCGTCGAGCGTGCTATTTGCAACCACGAGCACATTGCGGTCTTTGGCGATTTTGACGTTGACGGTATTACGTCGACCTGCCTGTTGACCGAGGCACTACGCACGTTTGGCGCCGATGTCACGCCGTTTATTCCGCATCGCTTTGACGAGGGCTACGGTCTTTCGCGCGCGGCGCTCGACCGCGTTAACGAGCTCGCTCGCCCCCAGCTGATCGTGACCGTCGATAACGGCATTGCCGCCAAGGAAGAGGTTTCCTATCTGGAGAGCCTGGGGATCGATTTGGTGGTCACGGACCATCACGAGCCCTCCGACCAGGTGCCGCAGGGTGTGCCCCTGACCGACCCCAAGCTCGAGGATGAGGGGCCCTCGCGTGAACTTGCCGGTGCTGGTGTGGCGCTCAAGCTGGTGCAAGTCCTGGGTGAGCGCTGGGCAAGCCGTCGTATTGGCGTTCGCTAATCGAGGTCGCGGCGCTGGGCACCGTGTCCGACATGATGCTGCTCACGCCCGAGAACCGCGCGCTGGTTGCTGAGGGTATCCAGCAGATGCGCGTAACCGCTCGCCCCGGCTATATCGCGCTTGCCTCGCTCGCCAAGGCGGACCTTTCGAGCATTACGGCGGATGGCCTGTCATTCTCGCTCATTCCCCGCTTAAACGCTGCCGGTCGCATGGCCGATCCCAAGCTGGCGCTCGACCTGCTGCTTGCCCACAATCCCATCGAAGCAAGCGCGCTGGCGGCTGAGCTCGAGGAAATCAACCGCCAGCGCCGTGAGATCGAGGCGGAGCTCACGCGCGATGCCATGGCAAAGGTCGAGGAGACCTATGACGGCGGGCGCGCGATTGTCGTGGGCGGCGAAGGCTGGCACGAGGGCGTTAAGGGCATCGTGGCGAGCCGCCTGACCAATCGCTATCACGTGCCGGCGCTGCTGTTCTCGATCGAAGACGGTATCGCTCGCGGTTCGGGTCGCTCGGTGGGCAAGGTCAACCTGTTTGACGCCGTCGAGCGTTGCTCCGACCTGCTGATTCGTCGCGGCGGGCATGCCGGTGCGGTGGGCGTGACCATCGAGCGTCCAAGCTCGACGAGTTCCGTCGACGTCTTTCCGCTGTGCTGTCCGAGCTTCCCGCCGAAGACTTTGAGGACACCGACGAGGTTGCCGCCACGGTCGACCTTTCCGAGTTGAATATCGAGACTATAGAGCAGATCTCCCGTCTTGAGCCGTTTGGCCAAGGCAATAAGGTGCCGCTGCTGGCCGCCGAGGGCGTGAGATGTGCGATCGCGCCGTGGTGGGTAAAACCGGCGAGCACATGCGCTTTGTGGCGACCGATGGCGCCGCGAGTGTGCCGGCCATTATGTTCCGCGTGCCGCAGATCGATAAGCTCATCAATTGCGATAGCGCCGTCGACTTGGTGTTCGAGGCCGTGGCCGAGCATTGGCAAGGTCGCGTAAAGCCAAAGCTCATGATCAAGGATGTCTTGGTCCGCGATACCACGGCGCCCAATATCGACGATCCGGCGTGCGAGCTTCGTCGTGGCGTGCGGCCGGCGGACTTAGGCCCGCGCCTGGAGTCGCGTAAGCGCGAGACGCTTGCCCAGCTTTCCTATACCGAGCTCACGCGCTCGCTTATCCATAGCTTTATCGGCTCGAATCAGCCGCACCGCGCGCAGGTCGAGGCGCTCGATGCCCTGGCCGGTCACCAAAGTGTTCTGGCCGTTATGGGAACGGGGCGCGGCAAGTCTCTGATTTTCCATGTGCATGCCGCGCGCGAGGCGGTCCTTCGCGGGCGTGCGAGCATCTTTGTCTATCCGCTGCGTGCGCTCGTTGCCGACCAGGCTATCACCTCTCGTCGACAATGGCCGCGCTCGGCATTGGCGTAGGCGTGCTGACCGGCGAGACTGTGGAGGCGGCGCGCGATGACGTGTTTGCCGGCTTGGCTTCGGGCCGCACCGGCATCGTGCTCACGACGCCCGAGTTCCTGTCCATTCACCGCGACCGCTTTGCGCGTTCGGGGCGCATCGGTTTTGTCGTTATCGATGAGGCACATCATGCCGGTCTTGCCAAGGGCGGCGACCGCAGCGCCTATCTCGACATGCCCGATATCCTCAAGGCCTTGGGCGATCCGGTCGTTCTGGCTACGACCGCCACCGCAACGGCTCCGGTCGTGTCGGAGCTTGCCCGCGTGCTGCCGATTACCCGTACGGTGGTCGACGAGACGGTGCGCGAGAACTTGCAGCTCGAGGATGACCGAGATCTTGCGAGCCGCGAAAACCGCCTGGTGTCCATCGTGGCGACGGGGGAGAAGACCGTCATCTACGTCAACTCGCGCGACCAGTCCGTGGCGCTTGCCAAGACGCTACGCAAACGCGTTCCCGACTACGCGTCGCATATCGCCTTTTACAACGCGGGCCTTACGCGCACCGACCGCCATCGCGTAGAGGAGGCGTTTCGTGACGGATGCCTCAGCTGCATCGTCTCGACCTCTGCCTTTGGCGAGGGCGTCAACCTTCCCGATATTCGCCATGTCGTGCTCTACCACATGCCGTTTGGCGCGATTGAGTTTAACCAGATGAGTGGCCGCGCCGGTCGCGATGGACAGCCCGCCGTGATTCACCTGCTCTATTCGTCGCGCGACGCCCGCATTAACGAGCGCCTACTCGACTGCTATGCGCCCGAGCGCGACGAGCTCGTCACGCTCTATCGCGCGCTGCAGACCATGTGGCGCTCCAACCGCGGCAAGACCGGGGACAATTCCTTTAGCGCGAGCGATATCGACATCGCGCAGATGTGCCTTGCCATCGATGCTCGCACGCCGGTCGACGAGCGCTCGGTGGAAAGCGGGCTGGGAATCTTCGAAGAGCTTGGTTTCTGTCGCGTTTCGGGGTTTGACGACACTCGTCGCATCGCGATGGCAGAAAACCCGGCCGCGTGCAATTGAGCAGGTCAATTCGCTATTTGGAGGGCTTGCGCTCGCGCATGGAGTTCTCGGCTTTCCGGAGCTGGGCGCTCGATTCGTGCGCTTCTGATATGCTAGCCAAAGTTAACCGCCCGATCGTACCGCGGGCCTAGGGGAAGGGGACCTCGATGGATGCCGCAGCCCGTACCGCCCATGATTCCACCCTCCAGCCGTTTTCGGAGATGGAGCACTATAAGCATGCCGATGAGCTGCCGCCCGAGATTATGGCGGACAGCTACGACAAGCTGGAGCGCCTGTGCCTCAAATATATGAATGAGGACGACTTTTCTAAGGTGGAGCAGGCCTATTGCTTTGCTGCCGAGAAGCACTGCAACCAAAAGCGCCGCTCGGGTGAGATGTACATCAACCATCCGTCGAGGTGGCCATCATTTTGGCCGATCTCAAGATGGACTGCGATGTAGTGTGCGCCGCGCTGCTGCACGATACCGTCGAGGATACCGAGACCTCGCTTGCCGATGTTTCCGGCCTGTTTGGCGATACGGTGGCCGAGCTCGTCGATGGCGTGACCAAGCTCACCAACATCGAAGTCGACAGTATGGACGAGAAACAGGCGCTCACGCTGCGAAAGATGTTCCTCGCCATGTCCAAGGACATCCGCGTCATCATCGTTAAGCTTGCCGACCGTCTGCACAACATGCGCACCCTTGCAGCCCTGCGTGAGGACCGTCGCCTGTTTAAGGCTCGCGAGACCATGGACGTGTATGCGCCCCTGGCCGACCGTCTGGGCATGAGCTCCATTAAATGGGAGCTCGAGGACCTGTCCTTCTTCTACCTGGAGCCCGATGCCTACCAGCGCATCGCACGCATGGTGGCGGAGTCGCGCGAGGTCCGTGAGCGCTATCTGGCCGAGACCATCAAGACGCTCACCGACGAGCTCAACCGCATTGGCCTGGAAGACTTCCAGATCAACGGCCGTTCCAAGCACTATTGGTCCATCTACCAAAAGATGAAGCGCAAGGGCAAGGAATTCTCCGAGATCTACGACCTGGTGGCACTGCGCGTCATCACGCATTCGGTGCGCGATTGCTACTCCACGCTCGGCGCGGTGCACACGCTGTGGCACCCCATGCCCGGCCGCTTTAAAGACTATATCGCCATGCCCAAGGTCAATAACTACCAGTCGCTCCACACGACGGTCATCGGCCCCACGGCTCGCCCGCTCGAGATTCAGATTCGAACCTATGAGATGCATGAGCAGGCCGAGTACGGCATTGCCGCCCACTGGCTATATAAGAAGTCGGGCGGATCGTCTGCTTCCAAGACCAATGACGCTCAACGTTTGGACGACCAGATCAACTGGCTCAAGCATTCGCTCGATTGGGCGGCTTCCGACGAGATCACCGATGCCAAGGAATACCTGCATTCGCTGAAGGTCGACCTCTTCGATCAGGAGATCTTTGTCTTTACGCCCAAGGGCGAGGTCATGGCGCTTCGTGCCGGCTCCACGCCGCTCGACTTTGCCTACGCCGTTCACACCGAGGTGGGAAACCATTGCGTCGGCGCCAAAATCAACGGTGCGGTGGCTCCGCTCACGCACGAGATTAAGACGGGTGACCGTGTCGAGATTCTGACTAACAAAAGTTCCAAGCCGTCGCGTGATTGGCTCAAGATCGTTAAGACACCTTCCGCCAAGTCAAAGATCCGCCGCTATTTTGCCGCTGCGACCAAGGACGACGACGCTGCTGCTGGTCGCGATATGCTGGCTAAGGACCTGCGTAAGCGTGGCTATGGCATTTCTACGCCGCGTTCGACGCGTGCGCTCAACGCCGTGGCGGAGCAGTTTAACTTCAAGCAGCTCGAGGACCTGTTTGCCGCCGTCGGCGCCGGCAAGGTTGCCCCGCGCGCTGTGGGCAATAAGGTCGAGCAAATCTTGGACCCCAAGCCCGAGGAACAGCTCACCAAGGCCGAGGCTATCGCCGAGGTCGTGAAGCAGCCTGCTCGCGGCTCCAACCGCAAGCCGCAAAAGCGCGGCAAGAGCGCCAGTAACGGCATTATCGTCAAGGGCGAGAGCAACAGCGGCCTACTGGTCCGTCTGGCTCATTGCTGCAACCCCGTGACGGGCGACGACATCGTCGGCTTCATCACGCGCGGTCGTGGCGTTTCGGTGCATCGCGCCAACTGTCCCAACGTCAAGGGTCTTATGGAGCATCCCGAGCGCATGATCGAAGTGGAGTGGGACGCGCTGCCGACACCCTCTTCCAGGTCGAGATCGTGGTCGAGTGCCTGGACCGCATGGGCCTTCTCAAGGATGTCACCATTGCCATTGGCGATGCGGGCGGCAATATCCTTTCTGCCGCCACGTCGACCAACCGCGAGGGTATTGCAACCCTGCGCTTTATGGTCGAGATCTCGGACGCGAGTGGTCTGGATCCGCTGCTGGCCTCCATCAGCAGCGTTGACTCGGTCTACGACGCGCGCCGCCTGATGCCCGGTGAGGGTGGAGCCCAGCTTAAGCGCCGCGTTTAGTCGCGACGAACGTGCCACATTATCGATATTCGCTACACTCGAGCATCGTTTGATGCCTCGAGTTCTATAGAGAGGAGAGGGACATGAGCGCTGTGTCCTTGGATTTAACTCCCAAGGGATCGGTCGAGATCGAGACGCTCGTAAACGGTCCCATTCAGACCAATAGCTATGCTGTTATTTCGGACAATGAGTGCGTGATTATCGACCCCGCATGGGAAGGCGAACGCCTGGTGGAGCATATTCGAGCCGAGCATCCCGGCGTACGCTTGTTTGGCGCCGTATGCACTCATGGCCATGCCGATCATGTTGGTGGTGTTGTAGGCGTGCGAACCACCGTTGGCGAGGGCTGTCAGTATGAGCTGTGTGCTAAGGATGCGGCGGTGCCGCATGCGAACATCGAGGAACAGCGAGCTATGTGGGGCATTGAGACGCCTGACCCCGGGGAGCCGACACGCCTGCTCGCCGAGGGCGATGCTATCGAGGTGGGCGATATCTACCTGCAGGTGATCGAGACGCCAGGCATACGCCGGGCGGGATCGTCTTGTTTGCTGCCACCGAGCAGGGGAACATTGCCTTTGTGGGCGACACCCTGTTTCCGGGTGGGCACGGCCGCACCGATCTTTCTGGAGGAGACGAGGCGGCGATTCTGCGCTCGCTCTCCAAGCTCGCCCGGCTTCTCCCGCCCGATACCGTTTGCCTAACCGGCCATGGCGATTCGACCACCATGGCACGCGAGCTCATGCAGAACCCTTTCATGCGGATGTAGCTTAATAGTCGGCTTTCGAAGCACGAGAAGCGTCCAAACGTCAAGCTATTTTTCCCCAACGGGTCGATTCCGTAGGGCAAACGGTCAAAAAAGTCTGTTTGGACGATATTCGTGAACAAACGAACGTTTATGCTCGGGTGCGCCGTGGTAAAATCTCAGGCGTTATCGGAGCAACCTTACAGGAGGTTTCTTTTATGCTCGTCAACGCAGCAGACATGCTCAAGAAGGCCGAGGCCGGCAAGTACGGTCTTGGTGCCTTCAACACCAACAACCTCGAGTGGACCCTGGCTATTCTCCAGCCGCCGAGGAGGCCAAGTCTCCGCTGATCCTTCAGTGCACCGCTGGTGCCGCTAAGTGGATGGGCGGTTTCAAGGTCTGCGCCGACATGGTCAAGGCTGCCGTCGAGGCCACGGGCGTTACCGTTCCCGTCGCCCTTCACCTCGATCACGGTTCTTACGAGGACTGCTTTAAGTGCATCGAGGCCGGCTTCACGTCCATCATGTATGACGGCTCTCACGAGGAGACCTTCCAGCTTAACCTCGACCGCACCAAGGAGCTCGTTGAACTTGCCCACTCCAAGGGCATGTCCATCGAGGCCGAGGTCGGCGGCATCGGCGGCACCGAGGACGGCGTGACCTCCAGCGGCGAGCTCGCTGATCCTGCTGAGTGCAAGCAGATCGCTGACCTGGGCGTCGACTTCCTCGCCTGCGGCATCGGCAACATCCACGGCGTGTACCCCGCCGACTGGGCTGGCCTTTCCTTCGAGCGCCTGGGCGAGATCAAGGCCCAGACCGGCGACCTGCCCCTCGTCCTGCACGGTGGCACCGGCATCCCCGAGGATCAGATCAAGAAGGCCATCTCCCTGGGCATCTCCAAGATCAACGTCAACACCGACCTGCAGCTCGTCTTCGCCAAGGGCGTCCGCGAGTACATCGGGGCTGGCAAGGATCAGCAGGGCAAGGGCTTTGACCCCCGCAAGCTCCTCAAGCCTGGTCGCGACAACATCGTTGCCCGCACCAAGGAGCTCATGGAGGAGTTTGGCTCCGTCAACAAGGCGTAAGTAGCGGTTTAACTTCCCGCCGGAGGCCCCGTTTCCCCTACGCTGTTTCCCTCGCGCTCACCTGGCTTCGCCAGAAGTCGCGCGACGGAATCAGCTCCGGGGAAACGGGGCCTCCTTCGTTAACTCGCTACAGGGTTACTGGGCTGAATTAAGATGGCTACTGGCTTTGCCAGAAGTCGCGCGACGGAAACAGCTCCGGGGAAACGGGGCCTCCTTTGTTAACTTGCTACAGGGTTACTGGTCTGATTTTAGTTATATGGTTACCGTTCAGCGGTGTTGATGGCTCCCTTGTTGGGGCTTTCTTTTTATCTCGCTACAATGGGCTTCAAGCGTTCTAGTGACTTGGAGTTTTGGTATGGCTGTTATTAATGTACTGCCTTCGGATGGGAAGGTTATTGACGAGGGTCCTGTTGGCTGCTCTGTTGATGTTTGCAGTGATGATTTTCGCCATCTCGATATTGGCTACCGCCTGAGATTCTTCGTCTTAAGGATGCCGGGTATTTGATGCAGGCTGTTGCTGCCTGCGATCGCCTTCTGGAGCAGAACCCCGAGCCTTCGCTGGCTGCTTGTGTTCGTGCCGAGCGGTATCGCATGCTCGAGACGCCGCTTCATTTTTCGGTGTCGCGCGATCAGGCTATTGCGATGATTCGCGAGGAGTGGCCAGAGTTTACCGAAGAGCAGTTTGATGACCTGATTAATCGTAAGCGTATTGACTGGCGCTTTATCGATGGCGAACTGTTCGTTCTCGACAACTTCCTCGATTCGCTTCGCGTATATCCCAAAGAGGTTCCCGGCATGCGGCCCGATTCTACGGGCGGAATAGCACTGCGCAACGAGATGCTCAAGGAGATGGAGTCACAAAACGGATTGGCTCGCGTCATTACGCTTAAAGCGTCCGTGTCTGTCCCCGGTGCTCTAGATGGAGAGACTGTTCGCGCGTGGCTACCCGTTGCCGCCGCCTGTCGTCAACAGTCTCATATCGAGGTTCTCGATATGACGCCGGAGGGCGCTGTTGCCCCCGCGAATGCTTCGGCGCGTACCGCCTCGTGGTCTTCTTCGAGTGAGCGCTCATTCTCGGTGACCTATCGCTATCAAATTGATGCCGCTTATCGTGATGTCTATGGGGGTACGCTTCCGATGCATCCTTGCATGGACGCGCCACTGCCCGTGGACACCTCCGAGGACCGTCCGCACATTGCATTCACGCCGTATCTACAGCAGCTGACAGCCCGTGTCATTGACGGGCTCGAGGATCCGCTCGATCGCGCCCGTGCTATCTATGATTACCTGACGCAGTACATCGACTATCGCTATCAGCCGCCGTACTTGCTTTTGGGATCTATTGCCGATGACTGCGCGCATTCGCTCCGCGGCGATTGCGGCGTTATGGCGCTCACGTTTATCACCATGTGCCGTATCGCGGGCGTGCCTGCCCGTTGGCAGAGCGGCCTGTACGTTGCGCCCGATTCGGTGGGGTCGCACGACTGGGCAGAGTTCTATACGCCGCAGACCGGTTGGCTCAACGCCGACGTGTCATTTGGATCTTCTGCTCGCAGGATGGGGGAGGAGTGGCGCCGCCGTCACTACTTTGGCAATCTCGACCCGTGGCGTATGGTGGCCAACAATCGATTCCAGGCAGAGTTTGAGCCCTCTTTCGACGGCATGCGCGAGGACCCTTACGATAACCAGATGGGTGAGGCTTCGGTCGACGGTCGTGGATGCCGTCAGCGCGAGATGCTCCGCACGGTCGAACTCATCGAAATGCTCGAAGTTCCATTTTCGGACTAATCGGTAGAAAGCTGTGATAAACTAACTCACGCATTGCGTGCCGAGTGGCGGAATTGGCAGACGCAGTGGACTCAAAATCCACCGTTGGCAACAACGTGCGAGTTCGAGTCTCGCCTCGGGCACCATACATGCAAGTGAGCGTTCAAGGGGGTTGCGGCCCCCTTTTTCGTGCCGAACTCGCGTGAGCGCGCGAAGCGTTAAGCAAACAGGCCTGTGGCCTGTTTGTAGCGGAGCGTGGCGAGGGCGCCACGCGCCCGAAGCCCGGGGCTTCGCGAAGCGAAGGCCCTTCGAGTCTCGCCTCGGGCACCATGCATGCAAGCGAGCGTTCAAGGGGGTCAAGGCCCCTTTTTCGTGTACGTAATGTGATAACGCGCTGTACGTGTTATTATTCGCAAGGCGTTGTTCCCGCAATGCCCTAAAGAGGAACCCGAGGGTTCCCACCTTTTGGCGCCAATGAGCAGCTGACTGGTCATACAACTTAGATTCCCTTCCTCATACCGAGGATGTCTATGTGTATGACCTGGTTGCAAAGAAGCGCCGGGTTTTTTTTATGAATGGAGGTAGGGAAAATAGCTAAGTCTGATGACACCCGCATCAACGACGAGATCACTGCATCTTCGTGCCGTTTGATTGGCGTCGATGGCTCTCAGCTCGGCCTGTTCGCCATCCGCGATGCCCAGCGCGTCGCCGACGATCAGGGTCTCGACCTGGTCGAGATCGCTCCCAACGCGGAGCCGCCGGTCTGCAAGGTCATGGACTACGGTAAGTTCAAGTACCAGCAGGCCATGAAGGCCAAGGCGCTCGTAAGAACCAGTCCAAGGTCGAGGTCAAGGAAATGAAGTTCCGACCCAAGATTGACGTTGGCGATTACGAGACCAAGAAGGGCCACGTTCTGCGTTTCCTCAAGAAGGGCGCACGCGTTAAGATCACCATCATGTTCCGCGGCCGTGAGATGGCTCACCCGGAGCAGGGTCTTAACGTTCTCGAGCGTCTCGCCGAGGATCTCAAGCCTTACGCTACGGTCGAGTCCAAGCCTAAGATGGAAGGCCGTAACATGCTTATGCTGCTCGCCCCGATTAAGGGCGCCTTCGATGAGGATAAAGCGGCAAGCGATACCAAGTAACTAGTGTTCTGTAACCGATTAAGGAGTATTTCATGCCTAAGATGAAGTCCCACAGCGGCACCAAGAAGCGTTTCCGCAAGACTGGTACCGGCAAGCTTATGCGCGCCAAGGCTTTCAAGAGCCACATCCTGAGCAAGAAGTCCACCAAGCGCAAGCGTGGCTTCCGTCAGGAGACCGAGATCGCCGCTGCGACCGCAAGGTCATCAAGTCGCGTCTCGCCTAAGTTCGCGTTCCCGTTTTTCGTTTTACCGTCTAGGAGTTGATAGAACATGGCACGTATTAAGCGCGCTGTTGCCGCCAAGAAGAAGCGCCGTACCGTTATGCACCGTGCGAAGGGTTACTACGGTGCCGCTTCGCGTACTTACAAGCATGCTAAAGAGCAGGTCCAGCACTCCCTGCAGTATCAGTATCGTGATCGCCGCAACAAGAAGCGCGAGATTCGTTCTCTCTGGATCACCCGTATCAACGCTGCTGCTCGCCTGAACGACATCTCTTACTCTCAGTTCATGCACGGCCTGAAGGTTGCCGGTATCGAGCTCGACCGCAAGGTCCTGGCTCAGATGGCTTACGAGGACATCGAGTCCTTCAACGAGCTGGCTGCCATCGCCAAGAAGGCTCTCGAGGCTTAATTGCTTCTTGCATCTTAAAGGGGCGCTTCCAATCCGGAAGCGCCCCTTTTTGATTGATTAGGGATGTGATCGATTTGGGACGTAGCCAAACCGATCAATTCGATAGCGTCCGAGTTGCAAGAAAGAGCAGGTAGCGTATGTGTCAAAGATTTTTGACACTCTAATCTGCGCTCAGCCATCCGTATGGGTTTGATTTTGGGATTACGCTTTGCTTGCCGGCTTCTGTTGTGTAGCCGCCCAATAAGAGTTGAAATGCATTCGAAGGGAACGCCATGCAGCTGCCAAAACGCCTTAAACAGTATCGACTCGATGCTGGTTTGTCCCAGGAGGATCTTGCAAGGCGCATTTTTGTAACACGTCAGACCATCAGTAATTGGGAGCGCGGTAAAACGTACCCCGACATCCAGAGTCTCCTACTGCTGTCTGAACAACTGGATGTAACGATTGACGAGCTTGTTAAAGGCGACATTTCAATAATTAGAGAAAGGGTTGAACGCGATAGGGGCACGCTCTATGCTTGGGTGCGGGGATGTTGGCTGGGCTTCTTGCGTTTACCGTCTCTATGGCCTGGCTCATGTGGCAACAAAACCACGGGTGGGGGATGGTCCAGTGCGTTCCGACGATGGTGTTGGCAGGCGTCTTTGGTGCTGGCGCAATGTGCTGCGCGCTTGCAGCGGAACATATCAAGAAGAAGAATGATTTGGTGACGTATCAAGAGATATCCGACTTCTTGGACGGAAAGAAGGCGGACAGCGAAGAGACGAGGACGGGCTGGGCTTATGAGCATCCACAGCTTGCGAATGCCATCAAGTTTGCCGCAGCGGCTCTTATTGGACTAATCGTTTTTGAACTCATTAACGCTGCTATGTCCCATTTCTAATGGGTATACAGCCATTAATGCGGCCGAAGCTTAACCGTTGGAAAACCGAAGGGCCGCTCTAATAGGGGAGCCGCGGCCCTGTTCTTTCTAGGCTCTCACAGAGAGGGCCCCATCCTCATTTGTGTAGGAAATGTGTGCACCCAGATTCCCGCCCACGGCGCCCCTCCGGTCTGGCAATATATCTCCTTGCCGCGCGGCCCGGTCGGACCGGATCAGCCGCAAAGCGTGCACCTTGAGAACCGGATACTGCGAGGATGGACACATTCAGTGTCGCATCCGGGCAGACATCGAACCATTTGAAATGGTCTAACTTGGATTTGTTTTTCGCAAGGCCGCCGAGA
>ENA-OQBJ01000644-OQBJ01000644.1-human-gut-metagenome-genome-assembly--contig:-NODE-644-length-17590-cov-12.281681_pt1 | contig 17590 bp, 19 predicted proteins | sample MGYA00242743_ERZ504545 | MGnify/ENA primary metagenome ERZ504545 (study PRJEB26092, sample SAMD00036252) | human gut metagenome | host: Homo sapiens | study: EMG produced TPA metagenomics assembly of...
ACGGTCTTGACCAGGTTCTCGCCTACCAGCGTGGGCGCAAGCGGACAAGCGCTCGGCAAGCTCGTCGACGTCGAAGATCTCGGTCGAGATAATGCCCATCTTGGAACCATTGTCGCGCAGATGGCGCACCAGAGCGCGGGTGTCGATACCTCGATAGCGACGATGCCGTGAGCGCGCAGGTACTCCGGCACGCTGACGGCCGAGCGCCAGTTAGAAGGCGTGGCGCACATATCGCGAACGATCATGCCGCGCATAGCCGGAGCGCTCGCAGGGCGCACGGCGTCGCCGGGGAAGGCCGACTGGACATCGGTCTCGTCGATACCGTAATTGCCGATCTGCGGATAGGTCATGGTTACAATTTGGCCGGCATAACTCGGGTCGTCATGACCTCAAAGTAGCCCTCGAGCGAGGTGTTGAAGCAGACTTCGCCGGTCGCGGTGCCCTCGGCGCCGCATACACGTCCATAAAAAATGGTCCCATCCTCAAGATACAGGATACAGGGACCGCAGGTGCCCTTGCTGGTTTTGGCCAGCATACGCTGGCAAAGCTCGCTGGGCGCGAAGGTGCGGGCGGCAGCGCCCGCGGTATGGTTGTTCGCCATAATTCTCCTTCCCGGTCTCACAGGACCGGCTTAAAGGTGTGTAGTTAGGCCTCGCGGTATTGTAACCGCAAGCATGCCTCATGGCGTTAATTTCATCGAAATGTTTACGAAATGATAATTATGACTTTCTATGCATAATGATTATTTAATCCCCGTCCCAGAAAATTATCCCGCGTGGGCTTGTGGCTCACGCGGGATAATGGCCTCTTACTTTTGCTTGTCCTGTTCCAGCAGATCGGACGGTGAGCGATCGGGCTTGCCGCCGCGGAAAATCTCGCGGCCATGCAGACGATGCTCCAGGTCACGTTCGGCCTTTTCCTCGTCAATCTTGGTCTGGCTCACCACCGGGTCCTCGATCAGCGACGAAACCGAGTTCACCTGTTTTTGAATGCGCTCGGCAATGGTGTCGTCCATGCTTACGATGCGCATCTTCCAGTCGATACTCGTGGCGTTGGATGAGCTCTTGGTCCACACAAACGTCAAAATGGCGCTCTGATGACCCGCGCGGGAAACATGCCAAAGAAGGAATCGTGCTGAATGTTGCTATCCTCGTCGATATAGGCGTGAACGTTATACACCACGCGGTCGATCTTATCGTTGAGCAGCGCGTTGGTCGCAAGCGCAGCGGCCTGAATCTGCCCGTTGGACAGCAGCTCGAGCTCGTTGGCAGACGATGTGTCCAACACCGTCACCTCGACCGTGCCCGTACGCTCATCAGCTTCATCGACGGTAAAGTCGAGCGGGAACTGCGTAAAGCCGTTGCCCCACTCAAGGCCGCCCTTCAGCGCCGTCGAAACGGTATCGACCGAAACGCTCTCGGACAGGTTGGCGGTGTTCAGACGGCGCATCACGCCGTAGCCAATCTGCATGCCCACGATCAGCACCAAAATACCAATGACCACGGCCATGGCAGTCTTCGTAATGGTATGGCTCACCTGCGAGCCCGAAGGATCGTCCTCGGACAGCGGGTCGATATGTTTTGCCTGGCTCGCGCGGTCCTCGCTGCGCAGCTGCGCCAGCGCCGCTTTGTCACCACGCTTGGCCGCAGCCTCCTTCTCACGCATGCGCTCGGTTCGCTTTTTGGCAAGCGTGGGATCCAAGACACCGGATGCATCGATTTCGGAGAATAACTCCGTCACTTCTTCCGGAGTCAAAGGGTTCTTGTCAGCCATAAACTTCCTGTCATATCAATCAGTCGAGCTCGTGCGCACGCGCACCTTCGAACTGCATTCGATAGTAACGGGCATAGGTGCCGCCACGGGCGAGAAGCTGTTCATGCGTGCCACGTTCCACAACGCGACCATGCTCAACGGTCGCAATCTCATCGGCGTGTTTAATGGTCGAGAGACGGTGGGCGATGATGATTGTGGTACGGCCGCGTGCCAGCTCTTCGAGCGACTCCTGGACCGCCTCCTCGCTCTCGTTATCCAAAGCACTCGTCGCCTCGTCCAAGATCAAGATTTTGGGATTCTTGAGAAACACACGCGCGATGGCAACGCGCTGTTTCTGTCCGCCCGAAAGACGGCTGCCGCGCTCGCCCACGACCGTGTCATAGCCCTGTGGAAGCGACTCGATAAAGGCATCGATGTTGGCGCGACGGGCGGCCTCGGCGATCTCTCCTGCCGTAGCGCCCGGCTTGCCGTAGGCGATGTTCTCGCCAATCGTGCCGTCAAACAGATAGACATCCTGCTGCACCAGGCCGATGGCGCGACGCAGGCTCTGCTGCGTCACATCGCGCACGTCCTGGCCGTCGATGCTAATGGATCCGGCGGCCACGTCATAAAAGCGCGGCAGCAGCGAACAGGTCGTGGACTTGCCACCGCCCGAAGGGCCAACCAAAGCGATGGTCTGCCCGGGCTTGATGGACAGGTCCATATGGTCGATAACGGGACGCTCGTCGGCATCGCCCTCGCCCAGCTCAACATCCTCGTAGTTAAAGCACACGTCGTGATACTCCACGGCGCCGGCAGTCACCTGCAGATCCGTAGCGCCCGGCTTGTCCTGGATATCCGGCGCGGTCGAGAGCACCTCGTCCATACGCTTAAAGCCGGCGATAGCCTTCTGATACGTTTCGGCCGAATTGACGAGTGTCTCGAGCGGCGTGCAGAACAGCGAAATATAGAGTGCAAAGGTCGCCATATCGACCGCCTGCAGCTGTCCCTGGGCGACCAGCCAGCCGCCCAGCAGCACCACGATCACATAGAGCACACCCGAGAGCAGGCCATACGTCGCGGTATAGACGCCCATGGCGTGATACATGTTCTCCTTGGACGAAAGATAGCGATTGTTGGAGGCGCGGAACTTGAAGCGTTCGGTCTCCTCATTGGCAAAACTCTTGACCACGCGCATGCCCGCCAGCGAATCCTGCAGCTGCGCATTGATGCCGCTGATCTTTTTGCGGTTGTCGCTAAAGACCTCGCGCATGCGCATGTTCTGCCAAAACATGATGACCGCAAACGCCGCCGTCACCACAGCCATGGCAAGCGCCAGCACCGGGGCGATGGTAAAGAGGATCACAAACGAGCCGATAATCTCGATGCCGCAGATGATGATCCACTCGGGCACGTGATGCGCCGCCTCGCAGATATCGAACAGGTCGTTGACCACGCGGCTCATCATGTCGCCCGAGCTGTTGCGGTCAAAGTACGCAAAGCTAAAGCGCTCATACTGGTCAAACAGGTCCTCGCGCATTTTGGACTCCATACGCGCGCCCATCACGTGACCCCAATAGCTCACAAAATAGCGGCAGGCGCAGCGGACGGCATACATCAGCACCAAGCCCACCGCGATCATGCCGAGCGCCTGCATAATGACAGCCTGACCCTGAGTAAACAGCCCACCGGTCAAATTGCGCAGGATAATGGGGAACGCCAGGTCAATGGCGGCAAGCACCAGAGCACAAACAGTATCAGCAACAAAAAGCCCCATCTGGGCTCGTAATACGAGAGAAACCTTTTAAACATGCAATCCTCGAAGAGAAATAAATAGCGTGAGAAATCCGGTTGAACCGGTCAGGCTGAAAACAAAGCGTCCCAACAAGCATAACGCCGATATTCTGGCAGCGTCAGCGAAAACGTCCCTAAGCGAGCAAGGTGCCTTTCAATCGTCGCTCGCGTACTTCGGTACGCGAGCGACGATTGAAAGGCAGATTGCCGCTTAGGGGCGTTTGCAGCGTCGACTCGTTACGCGGTTTGGTAAAACCGCGTAACCTAGAGCTCTGCCCCGCCTAGTCGGTGAGCGATACTGTCGCAGGCAAGAGCGCCCACGACGGTCTTGGCGTCTTCGATCTTGCCGTCGAGCACGGCGTCGATCAGCTCGTGCAGCGGCACCAGGTCCACGTTGACAAACTCGTCATCGTCGGGGTTGGGCGCATCAAACTCGAGCTTGGTAGCCAAGTAGATGTGGATGATCTCATCGCAAAAACCGCAGGACGTGACAATCGACGTCAAAAAGCGAATGCGACCAGCCCTAAAGCCCGTCTCCTCATGCAGTTCGCGCTTGGCGCAATCGAGCGGGTCCTCACCTGAATCGAGCTTGCCGGCGGGAATCTCGACCGTCACGCGGTCGATGGCGGTGCGGTACTGACGCACCAGTACGATCTTGCCACTCTCGGTCAGCGCCACAACGGCCGCAGCACCCGGATGGCGAACGATATCGCGGGCGCTGCGGCGACCGTTGGGCAGCTCAACCTCAAGACGGTGGACGTCGAGGATCTTGCCCTTCCAGGCGCACTCCTCCGAAAGAATCTTCTCGTGCAGCTCGGCATCGTGCGGGTCATCGTCGCCCAGCACCAGCGCCGGCTCGTCAGCGACCTCGCCACCAGGTTCGCCCTCGGCGTGCCCATACACGCGGCTGTCCTCCTCGACGATCTGCACATCCACGAGCTCTTCGTTCTTTTCGTCCATCCGTCTCATTCCTCTCGGACTTTAGGCATCCCAGGCGTCGCGGCCGCGCAGCGCGCGCAGGCCGATGTCGTGACGCAGGGTCTTACCCTCAAAATCAATCTTCTCGCAGGCCTCGTAGGCAAGGTTGCGAGCGTTCTCGAACGTGTCGCCCAGAGCGGTCACGGCAAGCACGCGACCACCATTGGTCAAGAGCTGGCCGTTCACCACAGCAGTGCCCGCGTGGTACACGGTCACGTTCTCCATGGCCTCGGCATCGGTGATACCGGCGATGACCTTGCCCCTCTCGTAGCTGCCGGGATAGCCCGCGCTCGTCAGGACAACGGCCACGGCCCACTCGTCGCGCCAGTCGAGCTCAATCTGATCGAGCTCACAGTTGGCGCAGGCCAGCATGACCTCAACCAGGTCGTTCTTAAGGCGCGGCAGCACGACCTGCGTCTCGGGGTCGCCAAAGCGGGCATTGAACTCCAGCACCTTGGGGCCGGCGGGCGTGAGCATAAAGCGCCGTACAGGCAGCCGCGGTAGTCGATGCCCTCGGCAGCAAGCTCGGCAACGGTCTGCTCCATGACCTTCACCATGGTGGCGTGCTCCTCGTCGGTCACGATGGGCACCGGGCTGTAGACACCCATGCCGCCGGTGTTGGGGCCCTTGTCGCCCTCGAGCGCGCGCTTGTGGTCCTGCGAGGTGGCCATGGGGCGCACGGTCTTGCCGTCGGTAAAGGCCAAAAGCGAGCACTCGGGGCCGGTCAGCATCTCCTCGATAACCACGGTGTTGCCGGCATCGCCAAAGGTGCCGCCAAAGCACTCGCGCACGGCCTCCTCGGCCTGCTCAAGTTCGGTCGCCACGATAACGCCCTTGCCCGCGGCAAGGCCGTCGGCCTTGACGACCAGCGGAGCGCCCTGCTCACGCACATAAGCAAGAGCCGAAGCCTCGTCGGTAAACGAGCCGTAGGCTGCCGTCGGAATGCCCGCGCGCTCCATGAGCTGCTTGGAGAACAGCTTAGAGCCCTCCATCTGGGCGCCCTCGGCACCCGGGCCAAAGCAGGGAATACCCACCGCGCGCACGGCGTCGGCCACGCCCGCCACGAGCGGAGCCTCGGGGCCAATTACCACGAGTCCGCATCCGTGGCTCTGCGCAAACGCCGCCACGGCCGCAGGATCGCAGTCGTCGAGAACAACGTTCTCGCCGCAGCTCGCGGTGCCGCCGTTGCCCGGTGCGATGTAGAGCTTGCCGGCGCGCGGTGATGCTGCGAGCTTAGCTGCCAAAGCATGCTCACGGCCGCCGCTGCCCAACAACAGGATGTCGATGGTTTGAGTGTCCGCCTTCAAGGGTGCCTCCTCTATGGATGAATGGCCCGCTCCGCGCGAGCCCTTTGCAAGCAAATATACCCCTCGGCCGCCCGCTTGGGCTGCAAAGGGGTATATCGCAATAACCAAATAGTCCCGATTACTTCCAGAATCGGTTGATGATCTGCTCGCGACCGGCGCCGACGCCAATGAACGTCACGCGGGTGTGTGCCAGATCCTCGATAAACGCCACGTAGTCCTGAGCCTCCTGCGGCAGCTCATCAAAGCTGCGGCAACCGGTGATGTCGCACTTCCAGCCGGGGAGCTCCTCGTAGATGGGCTTGGCATGCTCAAAGCGCACCTGATGCTCGGGCACGCTGGTGTAGCGCTCGCCATCGACGTCGTAGGCACGCACACCTTGATGGTGTCGAAGGCCGAAAGCACGTCGAGCTTAGTCAGGGCGATATCGGTGAGGCCGTTGACGCGTGAGGCGTAGTTGGCGATGGGGCCGTCGAACCAGCCGCAGCGACGACGGCGACCGGTGGTCACACCGTACTCATAGCCCTCCTCGGTCAGCGTGTGACCGGCCTCGGACTCATAGGAAAGCTCGGTGGGCATGGGGCCCGAACCGACGCGGGTGATATAGGCCTTCATGACGCCCAGCACGCGGTCGACGTTCTTCATGCCCACGCCGGAGCCGGTGATGGCGCCGCCGGCGGTGCAGTTGGAAGACGTCACGTACGGATAGGTGCCGTGGTCGATGTCGAGCAACGTCGCCTGGGCGCCCTCAAACAGCAGGTCCTTGCCCTCATCGATCATGTTGTTGAGCAGCAGGCTCGTCTCGGTGATGTAGGGACGCAGGCGCTCGGCCATGGGCAGGTACTCGTCGCAAATCTGGTCCACGGTGTAGGTGGGCAGGTTGTAGATGAGCTCAAGCTCGGGGTTCACGCGGGCGAGAGCGGTCTCAAGCTTGTCGCGGAACAGCGCCTCGTCCAGCATATCCTGCATGCGCAGGCCAATGCGGGCCATCTTGTCCTGATAGCACGGACCGATACCGCGCTTGGTGGTACCGATGTTCTTCTTGCCGAGCTTCTGCTCAAAGGCGCCATCCAGGTCGATGTGGTACGGCATGATGACATGCGCGTTGCCGCTAATCTTGAGGTTCTTGGTGGTGATGCCGTCGGCCTCAAACATGTCGATCTCCTCAAGGACAACCTTGGGGTTGACGACGCAGCCGTTACCGATCACCGACACATGGTCGGAATACATGATGCCGGAGGGCACCTGGTGCAGGCCGTACTTCTTGCCGTTGACGACGATGGTGTGGCCGGCGTTGTTGCCGCCCGAGTAGCGCACGACGGCATCGAAGTCGCCGGCGACCAGGTCGCAGATCTTACCCTTGCCCTCATCGCCCCACTGGGCACCGACCAAAACGGTTGACGGCATGTTTACTCCTTACATTCATGGACTGTCTACGCGCCACGCCGGCACGCAGAAGCACAAAACATTCCCAGTATACCCGTGCAACGGGCGCCTGTCCTACTCCTCGGCATGTGCCCATCAAGCTCATAGAACTTGGTGGATGCCGGCAGGAACATCAGGTCGACGTCGCCGATCGGGCCCGAACGGTTCTTGGCCACGACGATACGCGTAACGCCCTCGTCGGTCGATCGTCGCGCGAGGCTTCGGCCTCGTCGGCGGAGCGGTCCAAGAACATAACGATATCGGCGTCCTGCTCGATGGAGCCCGATTCACGAAGGTCGGAAAGCTGCGGGCGCTTGCCGGTACGGGATTCGACCTGACGCGAGAGCTGCGACAGCGCGATGAGCGGGATCTTGAGTTCCTTGGCCATGATCTTCAGACCACGCGACATCTCGGAGACCTCGACGGTACGGCTCTCGGAGCGGCGTCCCGGCGGAGGACTCACCAGCTGCAGGTAGTCCAGGATGATGATGGCCTTCTCCTTGTTGTGGAGCATGCGGCGGCTCTTGGCGCGAATCTCGGTCACTGTGGTGCCGGGCGTATCGTCAATCAGAATATCGAGCTTGGACAAGGTCTGCGTGGCCTCGTTGATATTGGCCCACTGCTCGGGGCTAATGCGGCCGATGCGGAAGTCACTGATCGAAATCATGGCGTAGGCGCAAATCAGACGCTGGGCAATTTCCTTGCCCGACATCTCCAGCGAGAAGAAGCCGACGGTATAACCGGCCGCGGCAGCGTTGAGCGCCAGATTCAGGGCGAACGACGTCTTACCCACAGCAGGGCGGGCGCCGATGATGATGAGCTGGCCCTCGCGAAAACCCATGAGCATGCGGTCGAGCGACGGGAAGCCCGTGGGCACGCCCGCACCTGGCCGCCTGCCTGGCACACTTCCTCGGCCTCGTTATAGGCCTCGACCATAAACTCGGTCAGCGTCTTGTAGCTCGACTTGACCTCGCGCGCCGTGACCTTGAGCAACTTGCTCTCGGCCAGCTCCACGACCTCTTTGGTATCGGTGGGAGCGTTATAGCCAGCGCGTTGATCTCGTTGGTGGCGCCGATCAGCTCACGCAGCATCGAATCGCGGCGAACGATAGCGGCATGGTGCTGCCAGTTGACGAGCGACAGGGTCTGACCCATCAACTCCAAAATGTAGGCCTCGCCGCCCACGGCATCAAGCTTGTTGATGCTTCGCAGGTAATCGATCAGCGAGATGGAGTCGATGGGAATGCGGCTGTTGTACATATCGACCATCGCGGTATAGATGGTCTTATGAATGGGCCGGTAGAAGTCATCGGGCTGTAGCTCGACCTGGGCCTCTTCGACCACCTCGGGCGATAGCAGCATAGCGGCCAGTACATTGGCCTCTGCATCTTGGTTTTGGGGAAGACCCAACTTGGAGCCGCGGTCCTCAACCGTCAGCCCGGTCTCCCTATCGTCATATGCCATGAGCATCCTCATTCATATCGCTTGCGAGCATCCATAGTATCAGCCACGGTCCCAAAACGCGCCGCGCGCCGCCAATCATCACCGAACCAAACGGATGAACGGTCCTGTATATAGGACTTCGACGCAACGTTCACCATGACACTCACTCAGCGCAAAAAACAAAAGGGCGCCCTGGTTTCCCAGAGCGCCCTTCTTAGAACAAGATTGTTGCGTTGCAGCAAATGCTACTCGGCAGCAGCCTCAGTCTCGACCTCGGCGGTCTCGGCCTCGGCGACCTCAGCGGCCTCCTCGACCTCAGCCTCGGCAGCGAGCTCCTCGGCGGTAACGCCGACGAGAACGACAACCTCGGCCTTGATCTCGCGGTACAGCGAGATGGCAACGGTGTGGGCACCGGCAACTTGATGGGCTTACCGAGCTCGACGCGCTTGCGGTCGATGTCCATACCGAGCTGAGCCTTGATGGCGTCAGCGATCATAGCGGCGGTAACGGAGCCAAAGAGGATGCCCTCGTCGCCGACCTTGACGTCAACGGTGACCGTCTTGCCCTCGAAGGCAGCCTTGGTCTCGTTGGCGGTAGCCAGACGGACGGCCTCGCGCTTGGCGATGTTGTTGCGACGCTCGTCAAGCTGCTTGAGGTTGCCCTTGGTGGCGGCAACAGCGAGCTTCTTGGGGAACAGGAAGTTCTCAGCGTAACCCTGAGCGACCTCTACGACGTCACCCTCGCCGCCCTTGCCCTTGATCTCATCGAGAAGAATAACCTTCATGATGCGTCTCCCTTCTTAGCCGCGGTCGCGGTTGCCACGAGAGGAAACCACGGGGACGGTGTACGGCAGGAGAGCCATCTCGCGGGCGCGCTTGATGGCGTTGGCGATGTCATGCTGATGCTGCGTGCAAGCGCCAGTGACGCGACGGGGCTTAATCTTGCCACGGTCGGTCATGTACTTACGGAGAAGCTGAGTGTCCTTATAGTCGATGAACTCAGTGTTCTCCTTGCAGAACTGGCAGTACTTACGACGCGGCTGACGTGCAGAAAAATCATTAGCCATGTCAAAATACCTTTCGTTTGGCAACTTCGGAGAACCGAAGCCGCCTCTCACTCAAAAATAGGTGAACAACCCTTAGAACGGGATGTCCTCATCGTAGACGTCGACCGCGGGCGGCGTAGCCACCGGTGCGGCAGGACGTGCTGCGGGCGCGGGAGCTGCGGGGGCGTAACCGCCCTGGTCGTAGCCACCCTGGCCACCACGGGAGCTCATAAACTCGATCTCATCGACGATGACCTCAAGCTTGCTCCGGCGCTGGCCGTCGCGCTCCCAAGAGCTGTAGCGCAGCTTGCCCTCGATCGCGACCTTGTTTCCCTTTGCCAGGAAACGGCTCACGGCCTCGGCGCGGGTGCCGAACATGGTGCAGTCGACAAAGTTGGGATAGTCCTCCCACTCGCCAGTCTGCGCGTTGCGGCGACGATCGTTCACGGCGACGCCAAAGGACAGAACCTGGGTTCCGCCGGCGGTGGCGCGCAGCTCGGGATCGCGGGTGAGGTTACCGGTGATGTTCACTCGATTGATGCTCATAACTCACTACTTCCTCTTGGGGCACAAGCCCAGTCCAAAACGACAGTCTTACTCCTGGTCGTCGCGACGGACGATCATGTGGCGGACCACAGCGTCGGTGATGCGCAGGACGCGATCAAGCTCGGCGATCTGGGTAGGATCTGCGTGGAAGTTGATGAGGGTGTAGTCACCATCGGTGAGGTCGTTGATCTCGTAGGCGAGCTTGCGCTTGCCCCACTCGTCAACGGAGTCGACCTTGCCAGCGCCCTCAGCGATCGTGGTATCGATACGCTTCATAACAGCGAGACGAGTCTCGGGGTCGAGCGACGGGTCAACAAAGAACAGCAGTTCATAAGCCTTCATATTGTCACCTCCTCTGGGCAAATGTGGCTTCAGGTCGTGAAGGTGCGCCTGAAGCAGGAAAAGACTTGGTAATAATATCTTTCAACCTCCTAGGCTGCAAGAATATGCAGCTACAACCTCATGACCTCCACATATGTCCATGCTCACACGGCACTTCATGCGCATTCCAACCAAATGCTGACCAAATGCTTGACGGATCTGTGTTCAAGATACGGTGCCGTGGGGACAAGCTGAGCCAAGCCGCAGGTCAGCGGGCACAAGGCTGTGGTCGCAAAATGCATACCAGTGGCCCACAGCACCACCCAAAGATTTTTAAATTCATTGCCAAGTCGCTTATGAATACCCTTTTTTGAACAATTGAGTTGATCAACCACGCTGGTCGGAAGCCGTTTTTTGGGACCTCAAGCCCCACTGCAGCGCCAAGCACGGCCAAGCGTTTTAAAAAATGCCAACTTTTCTGTTTGCACTTTGCGATTCCTCGTGTATACTGACTTTCGCATTTAACGGAGAGTTGTCCGAGTGGCCGAAGGAGCACGATTGGAAATCGTGTAGGCGTCAAAAGCGTCTCCAGGGTTCAAATCCCTGACTCTCCGCCAGTTAATTCCAAAGCAGGCCTTCGAGCCTGCTTTGTTTTTACCCCACGCGGAGGGGTGGCAGAGTGGTTGAATGCGGCGGTCTCGAAAACCGTTTGGCCTGTATAAGGTCACGAGGGTTCGAATCCCTCCTCCTCCGCCATTTTGGTTGAGAAAGCTCCCGAAAACGGGGGCTTTTTTGTTTAGAGTCCCTTACAAGCAAATACGGCGGAGGAGGAGGGATTCGAACCCGTCAGGACGCGGAGCGTAAAGAAAACACGCCAGTGGCACGTTTTTAGCGCAGCGCGGTCGGCGCAAGCGACCGAATAAATTTTGAGCTCCGCTCAAATTTGGACATCCCTCCTATTCAGCCACGTCCCCCATTGCTTTCGATTTCACCTTGAATCTCAAACATGTACATCACCCTCCAAAAACGACATTTTTCGGCATCTTTGGAGGCTGATGCACATGTTTGGTACCCATGACCGTTCCCAGTCCCTACCGTTTGCCGAGCAATAGGGTCTCAATCGCCGCCAACCATGTACTATGTACGGGCATTGTTCAAACCCGAGAATCAAAGGACCTCATCTTGCCCGTCGTCGCCGCTATGACTGTTACTTCACACGCCTCGGATGCCATGGTCGCTATCCCATTTTGGCTCGAGATGTTCGCCGTTGTCGCGGCATCGATCTCGGGCGTGCTGGTCGCTCGCGAGCACAAGCTCGACCTGGTGGGCGCGGTCGCGCTCGCGGTGGTCTGCGGTCTGGGCGCGGTCTTTTGCGCGATATGACGCTCCAGGTCGCAACGTCTACATCCTCAACCAGCCCATGGCACTACCGCTCTCCATCGCCACAGCCGCCATCATCTATATCTTCCCGCAATCGTCGATAAGCCCGAAAAACTCATTCCCCTGCTCGACATCATCTCGGTCGGCATCTATGCAGCAACCGGCGCGGACAAGGCGTTGGTGTACGGATTTGCGCCCGCCGTATGTATCATGATGGGCTTCTTTACCGCCGTGGGCGGCGGCATGCTGCGCGACGGCTTTATGGGCGTGGTCCCGGGCATTTTCCAACGCACCAACTTCTATGCCATCGCGGCCATCGCCGGATCGGCAAGCTATGTAGCCCTCGTCATGAGCGGCCTCATGAGCAATGTTGCCGCACTGGTCGTATGCGTTGTGGTGACCATGGGGCTGCGCTGGCTATCACTGCGCTTTGACATTAAAAGCCCTACCGAGGAAGACATCGCGCGCTTTTTGCACCGTAAAAAGTAGGTAGCACAGCACAACCCCTCGAAATGCAACCGAGAGATTCTTTTAGAGCGCCCGCGCGTTGGGTACCCTGTTAGATACCTGTCGAGTATCTAACGAAGGATTCACTATGCCTTGCAACCAAGTACCGTCGATCCGGCGCCACAAAGCGCAGACCCGCATCACCATCCTATTCGCGCTGATTGCGCTCGCGCTCACCGCACTTCCCACGGTGTCGTTCGCCGGCACCGACACCGCGGGAAACGTGCTCGCAACCGAAGTTGACTCAACTCCGTCCGGTATCGAAGGCGACCTGTACTGGGCCGGCCAAAGTCTCAACCTAGACGACGCTCCATCGGCCGCGATATTATCGCGGCGGGTGAGAACCTGTCGATTCGCGATTGCACCGTAGGCGGCGCCGTTCGTCTGGCGGCACGCACCATCGATATCGCCAAAACCGCAATCGATGGCAGCGTCACGGTGGCCGGCCAGCACGTCGTGCTCAACACCGGCAGCACCGCCAACTGTTTTTACGCGGCAGGCGAAACGGTCGCCCTGCGCGGCTCCGCCAAATCGGCGGCGCTTGCCGGCGACACCGTAACCATCGACGGCACCGTCGATGGCGATGTTGAGGTCTGGGCCGACAAGCTCATCCTGGGTAAAAACGCCCGCATCACCGGCACGGTGAACGCCCACGTCTCACAGGACCCGAGCGGGCCGAGGGCGCCCAGGTCGGAGCTCTCAAGATCGACCGGACCGAGAACGAGAACACCTCTACGGCCAACGACATTATCGGCGGCATCGTTGCCGCGGCGCTTTCCACCTGCTTTGTCGCCATCCTGCTTGAGCTTGTCTTTCCACGCGCAACCGCCAGCGCTGCCGGCATGCTCCATCAGCGTCCCATGCCGCTGTGGGTAAGTGGTCTTCTGGGCACGGTCGCCGTCGCTCCCGCCGTGCTGCTGCTCATCATCTCGATTGCAGGCCTGTCGCTCGCCGCCGCCTCATGTGCGGCGTCATCGGCATCGCTTTGGTCTCGGCGGCATTTACGGGCACCGCGGTCGCGCGCATGGTCGGACACAACCAAAACCGCTACGCCATGGCCGCCGTGGGCGGTATCGTCGCGGGCGCACTCACGGCACTTCCTCTTATGGGCAACTTTGTCAGCGGTGTAGCTTCGTCTTCACGCTCGGCTACGCCATCCAGATCATCTGGCGCAACGCCCACCTCAAGCCGCAGCAGCCGGCTAACACGCCAGGACTCCCCACCGCCTAGCCGCCAACCACCACAAAAGGGCCAGGCACCTTTGTGGTGGCGTAGGCCGCCTCAATCCCCATGCACCAAAAAGGGCGCCGACCATTGCGGTCGACGCCCTTTCTCATTAAAGCTATAAAACCCAGCACTTATTTGTTGACCTGACCGGCGCGGACGGCAGCCTTCTTGCGGTCGGTAGCGTTGAGCAGACGCTTGCGCAGGCGAATGTTCTTGGGAGTAATCTCGACCAGCTCGTCGTCGGCGATGTACTCCAGCGCCTCCTCCAGCGAGAAGGTGCGGGGCGGCACCAGCTGGACGGAGATATCGGAGGTCGAAGAGCGCTGGTTGCCCAGGTTCTTGGTACGGGCAATATTGACGACCATGTCGCCGGCCTTGCTGCGCTCGCCCACGATCATGCCCTCGTAGCACTCAGTGCCCGGCTCAACGAACAGCTGGCCGCGCTCCTGCAGCGTACCCAGAGCGTAGGCGACGGCCTTCTCGGTGGTCATGGAGATCATGGCGCCGTTCTGGCGGTTACCGATCTCGCCGGCATAGGGGCCGTACTCCAGGAAGGTGTGGTAGAACACGCCCTCGCCGTGGGTGACGTTCATGATGCGGTTCTTAAGGCCCATGATGCCGCGCGTCGGGATCTTAAACTCGAGGTGCGTCACGATGCCCGAGGTATCCATGCTCGTCATGATGCCGCCGGAGGTGCCGAAGACCTCAACGACCTTGCCCGAGTACTCGTCCGGGCACTCGACGACGGCCTGCTCGACGGGCTCCATCTTGTTGCCGTTCTCGTCCTTCTTAAACAGAACGCGGGGACGACCGACCTGGAACTCAAAGCCCTCGCGGCGCATGGACTCCATCAGAACGGACAGGTGCAGGATGCCGCGGCCCGAGACCTCGACGCCGCTCTTGTCCTCGAGCTCCTCGATCTTCATGGTCACGTTGTTCTCGGCCTCGTTGAACAGGCGCTCCTTGAGCTGACGGGCGCCCACGATGTCGCCGTCGCGGCCGACGAGCGGGGAGGTCGAAGCCTCAAAGACGATGGACAGGGTCGGCGGGTCGATCTCGATGGGCTCGAGCTCAACGGGGTTCTCGGGGTCGGTGTAAACATCGCCGATATCGGTGCGGTCGATGCCCACGACGGCGGCGATGTCGCCGGCGCCGACTTCCTGGCACTCGGTGCGGCCCAGGTAGTCGAAGGTAAAGAGCTGCTTGACGGTAGCGGTGGCGCTGGAGCCATCGTTCTTGACAACCAGGATCTGATCGCCCTGGTGAATGGCGCCGGAATACACGCGACCGATGCCGATGCGGCCGACAAAGTTGGAGTGGTCGATGGTCACACACTGCATGGCCAGCGGGGCGTTCTCGTCAACCTCGGGGGCGGGCATGTCGTCGATGATCATGTCGAGCAGCGGATACATGTCCATATTGCCGTCCTCGGGGTCATGGCGGGCAAAGCCGTTGACGCCGCTGGCGTAGATAACATGCTCCATGGCAAACTCGAGCTGGTCGTCGGTGGCACCCAGATCGGCCATAAGGTCCAGGCAGTCGTTGTATGCCTTCTCGGGGTTGGCGCCCGGACGGTCGATCTTGTTGATGACGATCATGATCTTGAGGCCGGTGTCGATAGCGTGACGCAGCACGAAGCGAGTCTGGGGCATGGGGCCCTCAAAGGCGTCGACCAGCAGCAGAGCGCCGTCGGCCATGCGCAGCACGCGCTCGACCTCGCCACCAAAGTCGGCGTGGCCCGGGGTGTCGATGACGTTGATCTTGACGTCCTTGTACTCGATAGAGATGTTCTTGGCGAGAATCGTAATGCCGCGCTCACGCTCCTGGTCGTTAGAATCCAGGACGCGGTCCTCGACCTGCTGGTTGGCACGGAAGGCGTCCGTGGCACGCAGGAGCTTGTCGACCATCGTCGTCTTGCCGTGGTCGACGTGGGCGATGATGGCGATGTTCCTCAGATTGTCTACGCGCATGTAGTTCCCCTATCTTCTATCCATATACAAACGGCACGCGTATGTGACCCGCCCAGCAACACAACGCTCGGCGGGAATATTGAGCCTTTTACCGAAAACTCGTTTATTTTAGCGATTTTAGATGAGAGGGGTTTCCTCACCTGCAGGTTCAGGGTCGCTCCACATAAAACCATCGCCGGCACCCATGCCCTCATACAGCACGTATGCCGAAAAACCGCTCTCGAGCATGGTTTCGAAGAAGCTCACGAGCAGGGCGTCGTGATAGCCGCCGTCAATTTCGACACAACCGGTGTAGCCGATAGCGTAACGGGCGATGCGGCCCAGCCCCTCGTCCTTAAGACCCATCTTGTGCTCGGAGATAAAGTTGGTGGCCGCCTCGAGGCACGCCTCTTCGCCGTCCTCGTCGAGCGCCGCCAGATATCGGTTGGAAGCAGCGTCCTCGATCGCCACAACTACGCCCGGATTCTCGCCGGCGGCAAGGTCGTCCAAGAACGCACCAATCAGGTCACACACCATGGCGTCGAGCTCGGCGGAGACGTTACCGGCGTCCTGCATATCCTGTGCCATCTTTAGACCTTCCCATCGAGTCTGGCGTCGTTACAGTTCCTGTGCCTCGGCAGCGATCTTGGCGGCAGCGTCGCGGGCGCGCATCATATCCATCGCGCGCTTGTCGAGTACCTTGATCTGGTTGGTCAGCATTACCGCATCGACCACACCCCAGATCACGAGGCCCGTAGAGATCGAAAACCCAAGCGCACCAACTGTACCACGAAGGCGCGAGCAGATTGCCGCGACAAGGGCGGAGACGACAACCATCTTGATAAACGAGCCGCGGCGCTCGCGAAGCGTGCGGGCCTGCGTCACATAGGCAATGCGTGCCGCCTCAGAAGCCTCCGAGCGCATCTGGGCCTCGCGCGCAATGGCCGCCGCCTCAGCCGACATACCGCCGGCCATCAGCGAACACTCCGCAACTCTGCCGCCCCGCATTTAGAAGTCATCGGGAGAGAGCGTATGGACGAACTCGTCGAACTTCTCGAACTCCTGCTCGTCGTCGACATCCTCGGCGTGGGTGGAAACAGTGCCCAGGCGATTCATGATGTCGTCCTCCACAAACATGGGGGCATTGCTGCGCACGGCAAGGGCGATGGCATCGCTGGGGCGGGCGTCGATCTTGCGCTCCTCGCTATCGACCAGTACGACGATCGTCGCGTAGAACACCGGCGGCTCGGCGCGAACGATCTCGATGCGCTCGAGTTTGGCACCCAGGCGTCAACGGTATCGAGCAGCAGGTCATGGGTAATCGGGCGCTCGGCGCGGCCGCTATCGATGCCGCGGCTGATGGCAGCAGCTTCAAACGAACCAGTCTGAATGGAAAGGGAACGCAGCGGCGCGGGCGAGTCCGATTTGCTGCTGCGCTCACGAAGCACGATAAGCGATGGCACGGGACCGGCGGCCATGACGATGGTCTCTATGTCGACACGAACCATGGAACACCTCCGGTACGTAGCGGTTAACACGCGGCAGCCCGCCGCATTGAATAGCTATACTACCCAAACTTTCGCACAGCACACAAAATCAAAGTAGTTAATTTGGGACGGGGCTTTTTTGTCTACCTTCAGTAGATAAGAAAAGAGCCCCGAGGCAATTGCCCCGAGGCTCTTCACAGTTTTGATGGTGGACCTGACAAGATTCGAACTTGTGACCTCCCGGTTATCAGCCGGACGCTCTAACCAACTGAGCTACAGGTCCATCATGGTGGAGGTTAGGGGGATCGAACCCTGACCTCAGGCTTGCAAAGCCCGCGCTCTCCCAGCTGAGCTAAACCCCCACGGAGACAGTAATAAACACCCCAGCGGCGACTCGGCTCTGCGCTGGGGTGTTTATTGCGAAAGAAAGTGG
>ENA-OQBJ01000645-OQBJ01000645.1-human-gut-metagenome-genome-assembly--contig:-NODE-645-length-17588-cov-1.655633_pt1 | contig 17588 bp, 22 predicted proteins | sample MGYA00242743_ERZ504545 | MGnify/ENA primary metagenome ERZ504545 (study PRJEB26092, sample SAMD00036252) | human gut metagenome | host: Homo sapiens | study: EMG produced TPA metagenomics assembly of...
TGAATGAACTAATGAGTCAACAGTATCCGTCCGTTTTATTGGAAAAAGCAGTGGGAGAATTTGCCAAGCTTCCCGGTATAGGAAGAAAAACTGCCATGAGGCTGGTGTTGCATCTGCTGCGTCAGGATTTGCAGACAGTGGAGCATTTGGCAATGCCGTCATAACACTGAAGCGTGAGGTAAAATATTGTAAAGTTTGTCATAATATATCCGATACGGATGTTTGCCAGATTTGTTCCAACTCATCGAGGGATGCTTCGACGGTATGCGTGGTGGAAAACATTCGTGATGTAATGGCTGTAGAGAATACCCAGCAGTATAAGGGATTGTACCATGTATTAGGGGGAGTTATTTCTCCTATGGATGGTGTAGGACCTTCTGACCTACAGATAGAAAGTCTGGTGGAACGTGTGAAATCGGGTACAGTCAAAGAGGTGATTCTCGCATTAAGTTCAACGATGGAAGGAGATACTACAAACTTTTATATCTTCCGAAAACTGGCTCCCTATGATGTCAAGCTGACAATGATTGCCAGAGGTATTTCCATCGGTGATGAACTGGAATATACAGATGAGGTTACATTGGGACGTTCTATTGTAAACCGTACTGTTTTTACTGGAACTATGTAAATATATTGAAATGGAAAAGAAATTGCACAGTTATTGAAATGCCTGAAGATAGAGTATGCGCTGCTTTGGGTGTTGTGTTTGGTTTTGATTGTTTTGTACGAGTATGATATTCTTCCTCAGGGAATCTTTACTGATGATGTACGTACTGGTTATATGTTGCAGGTGTGTGGTATCTTGCTTGCTGTAGGTTTGATTCCCTTGTCGCTTCGCTTGTTCAGTTTGTCGCTGACAAAATATGTGCGTACTCTTCCGCTTGTAGAAGCTGTAAAAAGCTATCGTCGCTGGAATGAAGTGCGGGTATGCCTGTTGCTTGTTGCAGCTCTGGTAAATCTTTCCGTTTATTATTGGACAATGGATACGACGGGAGTATTATGTGCCGGTATGGTACTGGTTGCTTCTTTATTCTGTGTACCGGGACGTGAACGGGTCGTTTCTGAACTTGATTTGCAGCGTAACGAGGAGCGTGCACAATGAGCTTTGCCTTGTTATATACAGATGAAATCCGTCTTCGGGCTTTGGAGCCAAGTGACGTAGATGTGCTGATGAGGCTGGAAAATGATGAAGAACTGTGGGAAAATGGTATTGTGACGGGACCTTTCTCCCGTTTTCAGCTTGAGAGGTATATTGCGGAAAATACCAATGATATATATGTTGACGGTCAGCTTCGGTTGGTCATAGAGCATTGTTCCGGTAGTGTAGCCGGAGTCATAGACCTGTGTACGTTCGATGCCCGTCATAGCCGTGCCGAAGTAGGTATTGTTGTTTTGAAAGAATTTCGTCGTCGTGGAATTGCCCGTTCCGCCTTATCGTTGCTGGAACGGCATTGCTTCAGTCTGTTGGGTATGCATCAATTGTATGCTTATGTGAAGACAAGCAATGCCGCATGTATCAATCTCTTCCATTCTGCAGGATTTAATACGACAGGAGTATTGAAAGACTGGTTGCATACTGGAAGAGGATATCAGGATGTATGTCTGCTGCAGAAAATGAATCCTTTAATTGCATGACGGATATTGCGGATATTTAGCCCACAAGCGATAAGGATTGCCCAGCTCATTCATGCTGGTTTGCCATAGCTCCCGATAATTCTCCTCCAGCAAGTGCTGCTTGCAGGTTTCTCCTATGATCCACGAATCCTCGTTTATCTCTTTTTGAAGTTGTGTGTTGTTCCATCCGGCGTATCCCGCAAAGAAGCGGATATGTCCTTCGATGGGATTTCCTGCCAGTATATATTGCTGCACGCGTTCGAAGTCACCATTTAAGAACAGACCATTGCCTAGAGGAAATGAACCCTCCAGATCGGGTAGTGTGTGTAAGAAAAAGATGGTACTTCTGTCTACGGGTCCGCCTTTATAGACAGGGATAAGGGGGGCTGTTTCCAGATTAGGAACAAGTTGGTTTAGTGAAATATGATATCTGAAATCCTTATTCATTACAATGCCCATACTTCCCTCCGAATTATGTGTTATCATCAGGACGACTGAACGGGCAAAATGATAATCATATAATAATGGGGAAGCAATAAGAATACTTCCCGTATGCGGAAGCGCCTTATTTGATTTTACTTGAAAAATGCGCATATCCATAGCTAAATATTTATATTTTACTAATGTAGTAAAAAAAAGTGAGATAGGAAAGGATATTGGCTTTTATTTTAGGAATAATAATTTTATAGGTATATATAACAAAAAAGCGATTACCGAAGTAATCGCTTCCTGTGATTCCGCTGCGATTCGAACGCAGGACCCACGCCTTAGAAGGGCGTTGCTCTATCCAGCTGAGCTACGGAACCATCCTTAATTAAGCGGTGCGTACGGGACTCGAACCCGTCGACCCCATGCGTGACAGGCATGTATTCTAACCAACTGAACTAACGCACCATTATTTTTTTATTTGCTATCTCTCTCGATTGCGAGTGCAAAGGTACTACTTTTTTTTTTATTCCTGCAAATAAATTGCCCAGTTTTTTGTAAGAAAAATAATCTTTTTCTTGATTTCGCTGCTTACGAATACCGTTTAGGGTAGCGTAAAAGGATGCTTAACAGAGCTGCTATTCCTAATATTATAGGGTAGTACAGATAGCCAATGATACTGATAGGGGATAATTTTGTCAGTTCGGCTGCTATCAGCATTTGTGCTCCATAAGGAATAAGGCCTTGTACGACGCATGAAAAAGTATCGAGAATACTGGCACTTTTTCGTTTGTCTACCCTGAATTGTTCGGCTATGTTATTAGCTAGAGGTCCGACAGTAATAATGGCTATCGTATTGTTGGCTGTACAGAAATTGGCTAAGCTGACTAATGCGGCAATACTAAGTTCGGCTCCTCTCTTGTTGCTTACATGGCGAGTCAGATGATGCAGAATATAATCTACACCTCCGTTGAAGCGAATCAGCTCAAGCATACCTCCTGCCATTAATGTAATGATGATAAGTTCTCCCATTCCAGTGATGCCTTCACCCATGAAGCAAACCATCCGAAAAGGTCGAAGCTTCCATATATACAACCTATGATACCTGTTGAAAGTACTCCAAGGAGTAGGACCAGAGTTACATTCATACCGGCAATAGCTGTACCCAGGACGATGAGGTAGGGAATAACTTTGCCCCATTCTATCGCATGTATTTCACTTGCTGACTCTACTTGCGTACCATATATGATATAATAGATAAATACAAGCAGGGCAGCAGGAACGGCAATCAGGAAATTTACCCGAAACTTGTCGCGCATTACGCAACCTTGTGTACGTGTTGCGGCTATCGTAGTATCGGAAATAAAAGAAAGATTATCACCGAAAAAAGCTCCTCCTATGACGAGAGCTGTCATGAACGGCAGACTTACATCTGTCTTCATGCAATACCCGCCGCAACCGGCGTAAGGGCCACGATTGTTCCCACCGATGTACCGATAGACAATGATATGAAACAGGAAGCCAGAAAAATTCCTGCCAGCAGCAGATTGTCGGGCAGTAGTAGAAGCGTCAGATTTACGGTTGCATCTATGGCTCCCATGGCTTTGGCCGATTGGGCAAAGGCTCCGGCCAGAATAAATATCCAGAGCATCAGCATGATATTTTTGTTTGCTGCTCCTGATGAATATTGAAGTATGCGGTCGTTGAGGCTTAATCCTTTTGTCGTTGCCACGGCGTAGACAGAGGCTACCAGAAATGCTACGGTGATAGGTACTTTGTAGAAATCGTTGACAATAAGTGAAGTCACCAGATAAAGACAAAGGAATACCACTAAAGGCATCAGTGCCCAGCCGTTGGGCTTGTTGATAATGGGAGTCAGTTTGTTTAAGTCCATAAAAATTGATGTATCTACCTTAAATTATATAAAGGAATCTCTGAAAATTGTATGGTGTGTTCTCAGAGATTCCTTGCTGTGTTCCTTAGTGCCTGATGACATTTTATTTATTATTCAGGTTCGGGAAGAAAAATGTTGTTATTATAAAGTTACCCCAGTCTTGAATATTGCAATTTCGCGGTAACCTTTCTTTTCATTGTTAACCCATTCTCCACTGGCTACTTTGATAACGTAGTCGATGAATCGTTTGCATGTAACAGTCATAGGCTCGTTTTCTACAATAACTCCGGCATTGAAGTCAATCCATCCCGGTTTGTGAGCTGCCAGACGAGAATTGGTAGAAATCTTCATGGTTGGTACGTAAGTACCGAACGGTGTACCGCGTCCGGTGGTAAACAATACCATGTGGCATCCACAAGAAGCGAGAGCGGTAGCTGCAACCAGGTCATTTCCCGGAGCAGAAAGCAGATTCAATCCTTTTGTCTGCAAGCGTTCTCCGTAAGGCATTACTCCTGATACGTAACTCTTTCCACATTTCTGTGTGCAGCCCAATGCTTTTTCTTCAAGAGTAGAAATACCACCTGCCTTATTTCCCGGTGACGGATTTTCGCCCACTGGTTCTCCGTGTGAAAGGAAGTATTCCTTAAAGTCGTTGATAAGATGTACGGTCTTTTCGAACAGTTCCGGAGTCTTGCAGCGATTCATCAGGATTGTTTCTGCTCCAAACATTTCAGGAACTTCAGTCAGTACGGATGTTCCTCCTTGTGCGATGAGGAAGTCTGAGAACATTCCCAGCAACGGATTGGCTGTAATACCTGAGAAGCCGTCTGAGCCACCACACTTTAATCCGACACGCAGTTCTGACAGTGGAATGTCGGTGCGTACATCCTGTTTACATTTTGCATATAAGTCACGCAAATTTTCATGCCTTCCTCAAATTCATCGTCAACCTTTTGAGCTACCATAAACTTGATTCTGTCTTCGTCGTACTCACCGATAAATTCACGGAAAATGTCAGGCTGGTTGTTTTCGCATCCCAAACCTACGACCAATACAGCTCCGGCATTGGGATGGAGTACCATGTCGCGTAGGATTTTCTTCGTGTTTTCATGGTCGTCTCCCAACTGAGAGCATCCGTAATTATGAGGGAAAGCCATGATGCATCGATTCCTTCTTCTTTTGTTTCACGGCGAAGAGCTTCTGCAAGCTGGTTCACGATACCGTTTACGCAGCCACTGTCGGATGATCCAGATTTCATTACGAATACCTACATCTCCGTTTTTACGACGATATCCTTTGAATGTAAGATTTTCCTGCGGAATATCCAGTGAAACCTCAACCGGATTGTACGTATAGTCCAGCAATCCGGCAAGGTTGGTTTTTATTTCTTTCTCGCAAATCCAGCTTCCCTGAGGTACATGTTTAATGGCATGTCCGATAGGATAACCGTATTTTACAATATTGTCACCTTCATTGAAATCTTGCAGTGTTACTTTGTGTCCGGCTGGAATATCTGTTTTTAAAGTAATCTCCTGTCCGTCAATCTGGATAGTTTCTCCAGCTTTCAGGGGAGTGATAGCGACAGCAACGTTGTCTGCCGGGTTAATTTTTAGATAAGTTGTTTCCATAAATTATATGTTAGTTATTGTTCCTGTTTGCATCCAGGTAGAAATCTATATTCTCTATTGTCAGCAGGTTGATTGGCATATAGTTGCATTCTTTTACTTTTTTCTTTAAGATAAGATGATTGCATAAACTTTCTACGCTGCTATATCCCTGTAGAGTAGGTTGCTGTGCGATAAGGAAGTCTATCACGCCTTCGCGCAGACAGGCTACATTTCTGGTCAGTAAATCGTAACCCATTAAGTGGAAATCGTGTCTTTTGTGTCTCAATATATATTCTCCAATGATATAGGCTTTTGAGTTGAATGTGATTCCATATGATATACCTGGATGCTTTTGGAAGAAATCATCCAGTATGGCCTCGTCTTCTCCTGGCTGTTTGGCATATAGATTCAATTCCCACATCTTCAAATCAGGATGGTGTTCTTTCATATATGCATAAAATCCTTCCTCACGGTGTAACTGCTGGTTTGAACCTAATCTGCCTTCGTTTATTTGCCGGAAGATAATCAGTTCTTTGCTGTCTTGTATCAGCATTTTTGCCATGCGTGCAGCGAAATACCCACTTTGTTTAGCATGTTGTCCGTAAAAAGCCAGTGGATTCAGATGAGGTATATTTGAATCTATAAATATATAAGGTATATTTAATATCTGAAGCTTGCTTACAATTTGGGTTGTTTCCGTTTCAATTGTCGGAGATAGAATCAGCCGTCTGGTTCATTGCCAGCAGGCGGTTGCCGGCGGATACGAAAGAGCCGAATTCGTATTGGTCGTAATAATCAATATGTAATGAAATGTTGAAATCGGAAAAAGCTTCATTGCCTGATACATGCCATTTTCTACATCCACCCAATAGTCGCCTTTTGCATGGAGAGGCAATAAACAGGCAAAAATATATTTTTTATTTGAGGCCAGTGCGCTGGCATACATGTTGGGTTGGTAGTCAAGTTGCTTAAGGATGTTTTCTACCTTCTTGCGACTTGCTTCCGAAACGCCAGTTCGCCCGTGAAGAACTCTGTCTACTGTCCCGACTGACACTTCCGCCATCTGGTATATCTTTTATACGAATACGTTCTACTTGTTTATCCATATTCTATATCTATATACCTTATTTATATAGGAGGTCTTTCTTAATTGATGAAGAAAATTTTCGATATCAAATATATAACTTATTTTGGTTTTTAAAAAATAAACCGTACCTTTGTGTGCGTACACAAAGAGGATATTGTTTATTTAATCTATGAAGACGCGAACATGTGATATCCACTTTGACGGTAAGATTATCAAACTTATTATAAATAGTATAAAATTTATCTACAATGGGAAAAATTGTTACTTTAGGTGAGATCATGTTGAGATTGTCTACTCCGGGAAATACCCGTTTCGTGCAGTCTGATAACTTTGATGTTGTATACGGTGGTGGTGAAGCAAATGTTGCTGTTAGCTGCGCCAATTACGGCCACGATGCATACTTCGTAACAAAGCTGCCGAAGCATGAAATCGGTCAATCAGCAGTAAACGCTTTACGTAAGTATGGTGTTAAGACAGATTTTATTGCTCGTGGTGGTGATCGTGTAGGTATTTATTATTTGGAAACAGGTGCTTCTATGCGTCCTAGCAAGGTTATTTATGACCGTGCTCACTCGGCTATCGCAGAAGCTGATCCGTGTGATTTCGATTTTGATGCTATCATGGAAGGTGCTGACTGGTTCCACTGGTCTGGTATTACTCCAGCTATCTCTGATAAGGCTGCAGAGCTTACTAAACTGGCTTGTGAGGCTGCAAAACGCCATGGAGTAACAGTTTCTGTTGACTTGAACTTCCGTAAAAAACTTTGGACAAAAGAAAAAGCTCAGTCTATTATGCGCCCATTGATGCAATATGTAGATGTATGTATCGGTAATGAAGAAGATGCTGAACTTTGTCTTGGCTTTAAACCTGATGCAGACGTTGAAGGTGGTAAAACTGATGCTGAAGGCTACAAAGGTATCTTTACAGCAATGGCTAAGGAATTCGGATTCAAATATGTTATTTCTACATTACGTGAATCGTTCTCTGCTACTCACAATGGCTGGAAAGCTATGATTTACAACGGTGAAGAATTCTATACTTCTAAGCGTTACGATATCAATCCGATTATTGACCGTGTAGGTGGTGGTGATTCATTCTCTGGTGGTATTATTCACGGATTGTTGACTAAACCTAACCAGGGTGAAGCTTTGGAATTCGCTGTAGCTGCTTCTGCTTTGAAGCATACTATCAATGGTGACTTCAACTTGGTTTCTGTTGAAGAAGTTGAAGCTTTGGCAGGTGGTGATGCTAGCGGACGTGTTCAGAGATAATTTATTCAGTTAAGGAAATATTAGGTTATAAATAAAATGGCAAAATTTGACAAAATCGCGGTGTTGAACAAGATTGGTTCAACAGGTATGGTTCCTGTATTTTATCATAAGGATGCAGAAATCGCAAAAAAAGTAGTTAAGGCTTGTTATGACGGTGGTGTTCGTGCTTTCGAATTTACAAACCGTGGTGACTTTGCTCATGAAGTATTTGCTGAAGTTGTAAAATTTGCAGCAAAAGAATGTCCGGAAATGGCAATGGGAGTAGGTTCTGTTGTTGATCCTGCTACTGCTGCCTTGTACATTCAGCTGGGAGCTAACTTTGTAGTTGGTCCATTGTTCAACCCCGAAATTGCAAAAGTATGTAACCGTCGCCTTGTAGCTTATACTCCGGGTTGCGGAAGCGTATCAGAAGTTGGTTTCGCTCAGGAACTGGGATGTGATTTGTGTAAAATCTTCCCGGGTGATGTTCTTGGTCCGAAGCTGGTAAAAGGTATGCTTGCTCCGATGCCATGGTCTAAGCTGATGGTTACAGGTGGAGTAGAACCTACTCAGGAAAATCTGACTTCTTGGATTAAGGCAGGTGTATTCTGCGTGGGAATGGGTTCTAAATTGTTCCCTAAAGATAAAGTTGCTGCAGAAGACTGGGCTTACGTTACAGAAAAATGTAAGGAAGCTTTAGGATATATTGCAGAAGCTCGTAAGTAATAAAGAACTAAAAGTTCATTTTGTTTAAAGGTGTATAAAGTGAGAAGCATCGCGAAGTGTGAGCGCATACTTTGCGATGCTTTCTCATTTTTTTATGTCTTGTTTTGATAATTAAAGTAATCTTCTTTTTTCAGTAGATGATAACTTTTTTATAGAAAGAGGGTAAGAAGCGGGATCGTTAAAACTGATAGCAGTGTTGTTATAAATGTACCTTGTGCCATGATAGTTTCTCCCTTTTCGTATTGTATACAAAACAGAGTTCCATAAGAAGCAACGGGCATGGCTGCCAGAATTACATTGATATTGGCAATTGCTGGTTCGACATGGATAGTAGCGTGATAGGTATAAAATGAGAAGAGGAATTGCGAACAGGCGTAAGATTGCTGTTATATAGATATTGGACGTACCTAACATTCGGCGGATAGGTATCTGTGCTATGGAAGAGCCAATGATAAGTAGAGCAGAAGGAACGGTCATATTTCCAAGTAAAGTAAGCGTCGTACTGATAACTTTGGGAGGAATCCATCCGGTAGCTACGATCAGGATGGAAAGATACGAGGCTATCATGGCAGGACAATATAATGTATCCCATTTAAATTTCATTTTCCCTTGATCACCCGAAATAAAAAGTGTACCGAAAACAAATATCAGCAAGGTGCTGGGAAAATTAAGAATGCTGGCGTAGAATACAGCGTTAGCTCCGAAAATAGAGCTACAATAGGGTAGCCGATAAATCCTACATTCCCAAAGCCAGCATAAAACTATAGATACCTCGGTCGGTTGCCTTTATGGGAAGATAGTGTGGCAGCAGAAAGCCGGCGCCTATCAGGATTACATAAGTAGCAAATCCGACAATAAGTAAAGGTATTATAAAATGCTTGTCGGGAAGAGTGTCGCCCATTACCGATGAAAGTATCAGACAGGGACATGCTACATTGATGACAAAAACAGATAATTTGCGGTCGAAATCCGCATCCATCATTTTTTTCTTGCTTATGATATATCCGACGACCACCAGTATGAAGAGGATAATCATTTGCGTTACGATTGCGTTCATATGCTTGTTTGTTTTTTTGTGTTTATCTGGTTCTGTGAGAAACCAGGCAAAGTTAAGTATTATTTCTACTCATTGTTTCGCCTGTTTTCTTTTGTTGCTGAAAATAAATTTGGATGAAACCGGAGTAGGACTGTAATCTTGTTTATGTGAATATTAGTTTAAAAAGTTTTCCATATATCTAATTTTCTTATAAATTTGCAACCTAATTTTAGGGCAGATATGTCCTGGTGATAAAAAGAAGCAAGATAAAAACAACATAATTATGAGCAAAAAATTTACTGAGTATTCGCAGCTCAACCTTTCTGAGGTGAACAAGGAAGTGCTGAAGAAATGGGATGAAAATGATGTTTTCTCCCGCAGTATGACAGAACGTGAGGGACATCCGTCTTTCGTATTTTACGAAGGTCCTCCCTCGGCAAATGGTATGCCGGGTATTCACCACGTGATGGCTCGTACCATTAAGGATACATTCTGTCGCTTCAAAACGATGAAAGGTTTTCAGGTTAAGCGTAAGGCTGGCTGGGATACCCACGGCTTGCCGGTAGAACTGGGCGTAGAAAAAGCTTTGGGCATTACGAAAGAGGATATCGGTAAAACCATTTCTGTGGCAGAATATAATAAACACTGCCGTACAGATGTCATGAAGTTTACAAAAGAATGGACTGACCTGACTCATAAGATGGGATACTGGGTGGACCTCGAAAATCCATATATTACTTATGATAACCGTTATATCGAAACATTGTGGTGGCTGCTCAAACAGCTTTATGGCAAAGGATTGTTGTATAAAGCTATACCATTCAGCCATACTCACCTGCCGCAGGTACAGGATTGAGCTCTCATGAGCTGAATCAGCCGGGATGTTATCGTGATGTGAAGGATTTGACTGTAGTAGGTCAGTTCAAGATGAAAAATCCAAAGCCTGAGATGGCAGAGTGGGGCACACCTTATTTCATCGCATGGACAACTACTCCGTGGACATTGCCTTCGAATACAGCTCTGTGTGTGGGCCCGAAGATTGATTATGTAGCTGTACAGACTTACAATGCATATAATGGAGAGAAGATAACCGTAGTGCTTGCAAAGCCGCTGCTTTATGCTCATTTCAATAAAAAAGCAGAAGGCATGGCGCTGGAAGATTATAAACCTGGCGACAAGCTGATTCCTTTCAAAGTAGTAGGTGAGTATAAAGGAACAGATCTGGTCGGCATGGAATATGAACAGCTTATTCCGTGGGTGAAACCAGTTGAAACAGCGGAAGACGGAAGTTGGAAAGAAGCTTCTGACAAGGCTTTCCGCGTAATTCCGGGTGACTATGTAACTACCGAAGACGGTACTGGTATCGTACATATTGCTCCTACTTTTGGTGCAGACGACGCTAATGTAGCTCGTGCAGCAGGTATTCCTTCGCTGTTTATGATTAACAAGAAAGGTGAAACACGCCCGATGGTTGATCTGACCGGTAAGTTCTATCTGATGGATGAACTGGACGAAACATTTGTAAACGAATGTATCGATGTAGAAAAATACAAGGAATATCAGGGACGCTGGGTGAAGAATGCATACGATCCTCAGTTTACTGTGGATGGCAAGTATGATGAAAAGCTGCTCAGGCTGCTGAATCACTTGATGTATATATTTGCATGATGCTGAAACAATCTGGACTTGCATTCAAGATGGAGAAGCATGTGCACAATTACCCACACTGCTGGCGTACTGATAAGCCGGTGCTTTATTATCCACTCGACAGCTGGTTTATCCGTTCTACTGCAGCCAAAGACCGCATGATAGAATTAAACAAAACTATCAACTGGAAACCGGAATCTACTGGAACAGGACGTTTCGGTAAATGGCTGGAAAACTTGAATGACTGGAATTTGAGCCGTTCTCGTTATTGGGGAACTCCGCTCCTATCTGGCGCAGTGAAGAAGGAGAAGAACTTTGTATTGGTTCGGTAGAAGAACTCTACAATGAAATCGAAAAATCTGTTGCTGCCGGATTTATGGCAGAGAATCCTTATAAGAAACTTGGTTTCGTTCCGGGTGAGTATAGTAAGGAAAACTATGATAAGATTGATTTGCATCGTCCGTATGTAGATGACATCGTATTGGTTTCTGCCAGTGGCAAGCCGATGAAGCGTGAAAGCGATTTGATAGACGTTTGGTTCGATTCAGGTGCAATGCCTTATGCTCAGTTGCATTATCCGTTCGAAAACAAGGAAATCGTTGATAACCGTTCTTATTATCCTGCCGACTTTATCGCTGAAGGTGTGGACCAAACTCGTGGATGGTTCTTTACTCTGCATGCTATCGCTACGATGGTATTCGACAGCGTGGCTTACAAGAATGTAATCTCTAATGGTCTTGTGCTCGATAAGAATGGAAACAAGATGTCCAAACGTTTGGGTAATGCTGTCGATCCGTTCGGTGCTATCGAAAAATTCGGTTCAGATCCGTTGCGTTGGTATATGATAACCAACTCATCACCATGGGATAACTTGAAATTCGATACAGATGGAGTAGACGAAGTGCGTCGTAAGTTCTTTGGTACATTGTATAATACATATTCGTTCTTTGCATTGTATGCAAATGTTGACGGATTTACATATGCAGAAGCTGATGTTCCGGTTGCTGAACGTCCAGAAATCGATCGTTGGATATTGTCTTTACTCAATTCTTTGATTAAGGATGTAGATGCTTGCTATAACGATTACGAACCGACTAAGGCTGGCCGTTTGATTACTGACTTCGTAAACGACAATTTGAGTAACTGGTATGTTCGTTTGAACCGTAAACGTTTCTGGGGAAGCAGTATGTCGGCTGACAAGCTTTCTGCTTACCAGACTCTTTATACCTGTCTGGAAACTGTTGCCAAATTGATGGCGCCGATTGCTCCATTCTATGCAGACCGTTTGTATATGGACTTAATTAGTGTGACAGGACGTGATAATGTCGTTTCTGTACACCTTGCTAACTTCCCAGTTGCAGACGAGAGCCTGATTAATACAGAACTTGAGGCACGTATGCAGATGGCACAAGATGTAACATCTATGGTATTGGCTTTGCGTCGTAAAGTGAATATCAAGGTTCGTCAGCCGCTGCAATGTATTATGATCCCGGTAGTTGATGAAGATCAGAAGCGTCATATCGAAGCTGTGAAGGACCTTATCATGAGCGAGGTGAACGTGAAAGAAGTTCGCTTTGTAGAAGGTGCTTCAGGAGTATTGGTGAAGAAGGTAAAATGTGACTTCAAGAAACTTGGTCCGAAATTTGGTAAACAGATGAAAGCTGTGGCAGCTGCTGTTTCTGAAATGAGCCAGGAGGCTATTGCCGAACTTGAAAAGAACGGTAAGTATACATTCCAGCTCGATGGTGGAGAAGCAGTTGTAGAAGCTACTGATGTAGAAATATTCAGTGAAGATATACCAGGTTGGTTGGTTGCCAATGAAGGTAAGCTGACTGTGGCTTTGGAAGTAACTGTTACAGAAGAGTTGAAGCGTGAAGGTATTGCCCGTGAACTGGTGAACAGAATTCAGAATATACGTAAAAGTAGTGGTTTTGAAATAACTGATAAGATAAATATTGTCTTATCTAAAATCCTGACACGGATGGTGCTGTAAACGAATATAATACTTATATTTGTAACCAAGTATTGGCAAATTCACTGACACTGGCTGATGAAGTTGCTGATGGAACAGAACTGAATTTCGATGACTTCTCACTTTATGTGAAAGTTACAAAATTGTGATATTGAACTAATAAGAATGTAATGCGCTACGCTACTTGCTAAAGAAAATTCTTTTTCGGAAGTGACAAGCGCAGCGGATTACATATCTTAGACTATTATTAACTTTTAAATACTTAATCTTATGGCTGAAAAAACGAGATACTCTGACGCTGAACTCGAGGAGTTCCGTGCCATTATCATGGAAAAACTTCAGCTCGCAGAACGCGACTATGAAAAACTGAAGAGCAGTATAATGAATACCGACGGTAATGATACTGATGATACATCACCTACTTACAAGGTTTTGGAAGAAGGGGCCAATACATTATCGAAGGAAGAAACAACTCGTCTGGCTGCTCGCCAACTGAAGTTTATTCAAAACCTGCGTGCAGCTTTGGTGCGCATTGAGAACAAAACTTACGGTATCTGTCGTGAAACAGGAAAACTTATTCCGGCAGAAAGACTCCGTGCTGTACCTCATGCTACACTAAGTATCGAAGCAAAGCAGCAGGGCAAGAAATAATTTGATGATAGATTTGTCATTCAGACAGGTAAAATGAGTGGAGAGAGACCATATTATGCCTGTCTGAGTGACAAATATGTTAATGTATATAGGTATTTATGAAGAAATTTTTGACACAAGGACGCCTGGCGGCTTTGATAGTTTTTGCGGTTTTGCTGATTGATCAGGTAATAAAGATATGGATAAAAACTCATATGTATCTGCATGAGAATATCCATGTAACTGACTGGTTTTATATATACTTTACGGAAAACAACGGAATGGCTTTCGGTATGGAAGTACTGCCGAAATTGTTTCTTACTTTATTCCGTATCGTGGCTGTCGTATTGATTACCTGGTATCTGCATAAAATTACGACTCAGAAGGAGAAGCTGAAAACCGGTTACGTCGTGTGTCTGGCATTTATTCTTGCAGGGGCAATAGGCAATATCATCGACTGTGTTTGTTATGGTGAAATATTCAGTGAGAGCACTCATTATCAGATTGCGTCATGGGTTCCTGTAGGGCAAGGTTACGCCGACTGGCTTCATGGCAGGGTGGTGGATATGTTTTACTTCCCTATCATTGATACTCACTGGCCGGAATGGATGCCTTTCTGGGGAGGAGAACGTTTCATATTCTTTAGCCCGATCTTTAATTTTGCCGATGCAGCAATTAGTTGTGGCATTATCAGCTTACTTATTTTTTATAGCAGTTATCTGAGCAATGGTACTCATCCTAAAGACTCCAAAGAAATAAAACAATGAAAAAACAAGCTAGTTGGTTGTTAGTTGCTGCTTTTCTGTCAGGTATGGCAGGTTGTGGCAAGAAGATTCCGGATGATATTATCCAGCCGGATGCAATGGAAAGTCTGCTGTACGATTATCATTTAGCTTCTACGATGAGTAGCTCTGTTTCGTATACGGAAAACTACAAAAAAGACGCTTATTTTAAGTATGTTTTTCAGAAGCATCATGTGACGGAAGAGGAGTTTGACTCGTCTATGGTGTGGTATACTCGTAATAGTGACCAGCTGGCAACGATTTATCAAAACCTGCAAAAGCGTTTTGAAAATGAAGAGAAACAATATGAAGGTGCAAGTAGCTAAACGTGATAACCAGATTGATGTTTCTATGTCGGGAGATACAGTAGATGTATGGCAAGACCGGACATTATATTGGCTTTCTGCTTCAGTTCTGACAAATAAACTGATGTTTGATTTGAAAGCTGACACAACCTTCAAGCCGCACGATACAATGGAGCTGACTGCTGATTTTCATTTTATGCCGAAAAATGGACGTCCTTCTGGAAAAGCTGTAATGGCATTGAACTTTTACTTTGACAATGATAGTGTGCAAGGGCTGACTCGTATAGTATCTAGTTCAGGTAAACAGCGTTTGTATGTCCGCGCCGATTCTGCTTTCACCATTCGTAGTATCAGTGGGTTTGTATATTACACAGATGAGAAAAATCCTAAGAGTAGTGTGCTGATTGACGATATTCATCTGACCCGTTATCATAATATGGAGAAAGAACAAGAGCAGGTTGCCGATACTATCCAAAAAGTTGACCTTCCGGATACAGAGAGCAAGAAGGTAAGACTTCAGGAGAAAGCAATCATGCAGCCCATGAGAAAAATTGAAAATCGGAAATGAAACGTTTTGCTACGCACAGAGTATATAGCTTGCTTACAGCCGAAATAAAATCTTCCCAAGTTTTAGAGCTTGAAGAAGATGGGAGAGTAAGCAAGCTTTATCCGTTTACAGAAGAAATCTCTGCTACCGAATGGCTTCCCGGATTGGTCGTACTTTCTCCTTGTCCGATATGGAAAAATCCGGAAGAGAATTTTTCTGAATTCAAAATGCGTATAAGCAAAATTCCTGTTTGTGAAGCTGCTCTCCGTGCATACTGGATATATCCGTTTAATGTTTCTTTAATGGAATTTGCCGGAAACAGTCGTATTACGTTATTAAAGTGAAGATGACCACGCAGTTCTTCTCCTGAATTCGGCACAGACTATGGCAGTAGCTACTGCAACATTCAATGATTCACTTGTTTCACATCCTTGCGGATAATTGGGAATGAGTATGCGATGAGTAACCATTTCTGCTATTTGTTTGCTTATGCCATTGCCTTCATTCCCCATGATGATAATTCCATTGGCAGGTAATTCTTGGGTATATATATTTTCTCCATCAAGAAATGTTCCGAAAATGGGGGTATTCTTTTGAGAAGCACTTTTTAAAAAATCAGGTAAATTGCAATAATGCAATTTGACACGTGCTATTGCTCCCATTGTAGCTTGTATGGTTTTAGGATTGTATACATCAGCAGTTCCGGAAGAACAGAAGATATGCTCTATTCCAAACCAGTCGGCAATGCGGATGATTGTTCCTAAATTTCCGGGATCTTGTACATCATCTAAGGCCAAACATAAAGACTGGTCTGTTACGTTTGTATCGAATTTGTAATGAGGTTGCTCGAAAACGGCAAGAACTTCCTGCGGGGTTTTTAGCAGACTGGCTCGTGAAAGTTCTTCATGAGTAACTTCTATTATTTCGGCTGCTTGCAGATGGGGATGACTTTGCAGCCATTCTTTGGTAGCAACCAGCAACTGGCATGAAAAGTGGTTGATTAAATCGTTTACTAACTTGTTCCCTTCTGCGAGAAAAGCATGTTCTTCTTTCCGGTTCTTTTTTAATTCCAGCGAACGGATATATTTAATTTTATTTTTACTTAGCATGGGTATTTGTGTATAAAATAACAAAATATTCACTGACAAAGCTAAGAAGATATTTTTAATTATTGCCTATCTTTGCATATAATTCTGCATATATCGCCTTGTTTTGAGATGAAGAAAACGACTCTTTTACATATCTATATTTGTTTTACGCTTATTGTCCTGCTACTGCCAGGCTGTTCTGTCAATAAATTTATTCCAGAAGGAGGATATTTATTGGATGACGTAAAAATAGAGTCGGATAATAAAGAGATAAAATCATCTCAGATGAATCAGTACGTACGTCAGTCGCCTAATGCTAAATGGTTCAGTTTATTCAGATTCCCTTTATATATTTATAGTGCTTCGGGCATGGACTCTACAAAATGGATAAACCGTTTTTGGCGTAAGCTGGGAGATGCGCCTGTAATATACAGTAAAGATGCGGCTCAAGAAACACAGCAGGAAATAGAAAAAGCTGTGCGTAATATGGGATATATGGGAGCGGTTGTCGATTTGAAGGAAGAAGCGAAGGGCAAACGTATGAAGGTTTCCTATGATATTCACTCGGGATCACCGTATATCATAAATAATATAGCTTATGATATTGCAGATAGTAAGATACGTAGTTATTTGGAAGCAGATTCAGCACAGACATTACTGCACGAAGGAATGCGGTTCGATGTGAATGTACTGGATGAGGAAAGACAACGTATAACCCAATATTTGCAGAACAGGGGATATTATCGTTTTAATAAAGATTTTATCATATTTCAGGCAGATACGATGCTGAATACCCATAAAGTTGACCTTACAATGGAGCTGGCCTCATTTCAAATTCGTAAGGAAGATATGCCGGAAGAACACCGCCAGTATCGGATACGGAATGTCAACTATATATTGGATGCGGATTTGCTGTACCTTCTGCACAAGCACTCCAAAGTTTTGATTCTGTGCGTTCGGGAGATGTCAGTTTGTTT
>ENA-OQBJ01000646-OQBJ01000646.1-human-gut-metagenome-genome-assembly--contig:-NODE-646-length-17569-cov-1.825192_pt1 | contig 17569 bp, 31 predicted proteins | sample MGYA00242743_ERZ504545 | MGnify/ENA primary metagenome ERZ504545 (study PRJEB26092, sample SAMD00036252) | human gut metagenome | host: Homo sapiens | study: EMG produced TPA metagenomics assembly of...
CGAGCCGAAGGCCCACTGGGATCTGGCACCGTGACCGGCATCCTCGATTTCGACCGCGGCGCGAAGCTCTCCGGCGCCCGCTTCACCCGTGCTCTCCGGTGCCGGCGCGACGCTCGACCGTGCGCTGCAGTGCTTCTTCCTCAACACCCACATCGCCCGTGGCTTCAAGGAGTTCATCCCGCCGGTGATCGTCAATCGCGAGATCATGTACGGCACGGGCCAGCTGCCCAAGTTCGAGGACGACGCCTACCACACCGGCGAGGACCAGTTCCTGATCCCCACGGCCGAGGTCGCGCTCACCAACTGCACGCCGGCGAGGTGCTCGACGCCTCGAGCCTGCCGCTGCGCTATACCGCCGGCACCCCTGCTTCCGAGAGGAGGCGGGCTCCGCGGGTCGCGATACGCGCGGCATCATCCGCCAACACCAGTTCACCAAGGTCGAGATGGTCAAGTTCGCCCGTCCCGAGGAGTCCGATGACGAGCTCGAGAGCATGGTCGCCGAGGCCGAGTACCTCCTGCAGCAGCTTGGCCTGCCCTATCGCGTGATCAGCCTGTGTACCGGTGACCTGGGCTTCTCTGCCCGTCAGACCTACGATATCGAGGTTTGGCTGCCGAGCTATAACGCCTACAAGGAGATCTCCTCCTGCTCCAACTGCGGCGACTTCCAGGCCCGCCGTGCCAACATCAAGTACCGCGACCCAGAGAACTTCAAGGGCACGCGCTTTGTCCACACGCTCAACGGCTCCGGTCTGCCCACCGGGCGTACCATGGCCGCCATCATGGAGAACTACCAGAACGCCGACGGATCCATCACGGTGCCCGAGGTCCTGCGCCCCTACATGGGCGGTATCGAGAAGATCGAGCCGCTGGCGTAGGACAACTCCAGCAGAATGCACGCCTATGGTCGGCACCCGTTCGCGGGTGCCGCTTTTTCTTTGGGCAAAAGGGGCGGCGGACCCGCACGGCGATGTGAGGAATCCATGTTTTGAAACCGTCGGCTCGTTTCAAACCGTTGATAAATCACATTACCAAGGCCATTTCTGTGAAGAAACCACGGTTTGAAATGATGAGGCTCGTTTCAACGTGGTTTCGTCACATTGCATGGGCGTTGCCGGGCGAAAAATGAGTACCGGCGCATTGTTGGTAATCTTATGGCCGTGCAGACTGCGATACCAACCACATGGAGATGGTCGTATGCCCCTTGTTAGCGTCAGGCCGAACAACGTCTACAAAGGCGACATATTCGAGGAGCTTTTGGCGAAAGTCGATGTTGTCGCGGTCGATTTGGACGGTACGTTGCTCAATGCGCGCGCCGACGTCGACGACTTGACGGCGAGCGCGATTCGCCGCGCATCTGCAGCCGGCATCCGTGTGATTCCGGCGACAGGCCGAGTGCTCTCGGTTCTGCCGGAGACGTTGACGGCGATTCAAGACATCGAATATGCCGTGTGCTGCGCCGGTGCTACGGTCCTGCGCATGGACGAGTCGAGAGACTGTTGCTTTGCGTTGAAGGATGACGGATTCGAACCTAATGAGGCGGCTGAGATTGTTGGTATGATCATCCATCGCTATCGTGGGGATGTGCTGGTAGACTTTTCATGCGAGGGAGTCATGTACTCCGAACGCAGCATGCTGGCGGAGCTTGAGTCTTTCGACGTTCCCGGCCTCTCTATCGCTACGTGCGTCGATCACGAAGACAGGTCGACGATCTCGTGCACGCCGCGAGCCTCGCATCGGCGCCCGTCGGGCGCATTAACATATTTGCGAGAGACGAGCGGATGCGACTTGAGATCATGTCTACACTCTCCGAGGAAAGATCGTATGAACTAGGTAATTCCCTGAAACACAATATCGAAATCAACCCCGAGGGACCAGCAAATGGCGAGGCCTGACATGGCTATGTGACCATCTCGGCATCTCGCGTGATCACATTATGGCGGTGGGGGACAGCTCGAACGATATCGATATGCTGTCTCGCGCATGGGTGGGAGTCGCCATGAAGAACGCATCTCGGGATGCCTTGGCGGCGGCGGACGCCCGGACGGTCTGGGCGAACGACGAATCGGGTGTCGCCCGACTGCTGACCGAGATGGTGGATATACGGCAATCTCACCTATGAGGACAGCTGGAGCACCTGAAACAAATTCAAATCATGGATGCGCCGACGGTTGCTTGACGCCTATGAACGGCTGGGTTCCCCGGCCTTTTCGGTCATTGCTGAAACATAGTACCAATTTCATCGATGTATGCTGACACGTTTGTGTTTGCTCTGTTTAATACAACTTGAAAGGAGGTTTCGATGCCGATCAAGGGGTTGTTACTGGGGTTACGGGAGCTCCGGCATAGCACTAGCCCCGCAATTCGCGACGTGGCGGAAACCATCGAGCGTGATCCGGGGAAGATGGCCGGCCTGAGCGTTCGCGATCTTGCTGCTGCCAGCCGCACGTCACCCTCTTCGGTTGTCCGGCTGTGCAGGAAATTGGGATGCGAGGGCTACCGTGAGTTTCAACGGGAGCTCGTGTATGAGTTGGCCTCCATGGATGGCATCAATGACGTGGCACTCGAGGATATCGTTCCCGATGACGATGCGGACAGCGTCTTGGTTAAAGTGCTGCAAAGCGATGTGAGATCCATGGAGGCAACGGCACGCCTAGTCGATCCTTCCATTCTGATGGAATGCGCGCGCGTTATCGCCGATTGCCGGACGGTCAATTTGTACGGTGTCGGGGCGTCGTTGCTGGTCGCCCATGACCTGCAATCGAAGCTCGAGCGCGTCGATAAAGTCTGTCGGATCCAGGACGACTGGCATGGACAGCTGCTGAGCGCTCGCAATTTACATTCCGATGACGTGGCGGTGGTGTTCAGTTACTCCGGACTCACGGAGGAGATGCTTATCGTGGCGCGTCACGCGAGAAGGCATGGTGCGACGGTCATCGCCGTAACAAGGGCCATCGGCAGCGATTTGGCGGACGAGTCCGATTTGGTCCTCGGCGTGGCGTCGAGCGAGCCGTTGGTCCGCAGTGGGGCCATGGGATCGCGGATGTCCCAGCTTCTGGTCGTGGATGCCTGTATGCGATGTACGTGATCCAAGACTACGAGCGGTGCAGCCAGATCATGCTTCGGAATTTCAGCGAGAAAAATTCGAGAGGAGATGCGGGTGATTGATTTGGGGGGATTGTCGACCGAGGGCCGCAATCCGGAAACGATGGATTTGGACACTATGTCATCGCTCGAGATTGTCGAAGTGATGAATCGCGAAGACGCACGGGCCGTCGCCTCTGTCACCGGGATGCTGCCGCGTGTCGCTCAGGCGGCAGACTGGGCAATAGAGGCCATCTCCTCAGGTGGTAGGTTGATTTACGTGGGCGCGGGTACGAGCGGTAGGCTGGGCGTGCTGGACGCTGTCGAGTGCCCGCCGACGTTCGGAGTGTCGCCCGACGTGGTGGTCGGCCTTATCGCCGGCGGCGAGGATGCGTTCGTCAAAGCGGTAGAGGCGCTGAGGACGACATGGCGCTGTGCGTCGACGATCTGAAGGAGATCGATCTAAAGCTCGAGAGTCGTAATCGGTTTGGCTGCGAGCGGTCGCACCCCCTACGTCATCGGGGGGCTTCGGTATGCGCGCGAGCTCGGATGCAAGACCGTTGCAATCGCCTGCAACCGGGACTCCCAAATCGGGCGCGAGGCCGACCTCGCAATCGAGCCTGTGCCGGTCCAGAAGTACTTACGGGCTCCACCCGACTCAAGGCGGGCACGGTGCAGAAGCTGATTCTGAACATGATCTCGACGGCGACTATGGTGGGGATCGGCAAGGCGTATGAGAACCTGATGGTAGACGTCCAGCAGACGAACGAGAAGCTGCGGGCGCGCGCGCAAAACATTGTCATGGAGGCGACCGGTTGCACGCGCGAAGAGGCGGTTGCGGTACTTGCAGATGCGGGAGGCCGAGTGAAGACGGCCGTCGTGATGGTGCTCGCGGGCTTGGATGCCCGGGAGGCGGAGTCGGCACTCGAGGATTCCCACGGGCATGTCCGGGCGCCGTGGTGGATGAGGTCGTCTATGTGAGCGCCCACGCTGCTGACGCCGGCACGATGAGGGCGGTATGGAGGTTTCTGAACGAGCGCATGCCTGAGATCAGATACGTCCCGTATGAGAGTTACGACCGTTTTGAAGAGCAGATCCTCTCGAACCCGGAGTTCGATCCGAAGGGTTTCAAGATCGCACTCGAGAAGGGTGAGGTTGTCGGGGTTTGCGGCGTGTTGAGTTGTAGCGATCTGCTTCCCACGGAAATTCGCGAGGAGATGCCTTCGTATTTGTACTTGTTGGCCGTCGATCCCCATTATCGTCGCCGGGGGATTGGCTCAGAGATGCTGGCGCAAGCAGAAGCCTATGCTCTCGAACAGGGAAATTGGGGGCTTCGCGTTTCCCATAAGTGCCCCATTAAGTTCGCATGGAAGCTTTCGGGCTATGATGCCCAGCACAACAAAGCGCCTGGTGTTCTGGCGGACACTGAGGGTGAATCGTTTCTGGTCAAACGCGGCTTTGCCATCGAGGCAACGGAGATCTCCTACTACATCGACCTGGCATCCTATGAGCTCTCCCAGGACATGCTCGAGGAGCGCGGTCGCCTTCGGGAAATGGGTTATACCATCGGGTATTTCGATCCCGCTCGACATGGGGGTCAAGACGAGATGTTCGACCGGTTGGGCGATGAGTCGTATCGGAAGAAATTTCGAACGGCGTTGCTGGAGGGCTCTGACATCCTCGTGGCGCTTCACGACGACCGCACGGTATGCGGAATCGCAGGCGCGTTGTCGGTTGAGGGGACAGGACGTGGCTTTTTCCAGGGCTCGCAGTTGATCCTGCACATGGCGGAAAAAAGCTCGGCAACGTTTTGTTTTTTACTCTTTGCGAAGAACTGAAGAGGAAGGGGGCTCACTATATGACGTTCTTCGTGGATGACGACAACTATGCTCGGAAGATTTACGACCGGGCCGGTGGTGTCGTGGCGGATAGCTGGAAGATCATGGCAAAGAAAGGTGGGTCCGATCATGAGTAACGAACAGTTGGCTCGAGAAATTGTAGACAGCGTTGGTGGAAAAAATAACCTTACGTTCCTCGAGAACTGCATGACGCGCGTGCGTATTGACGTCCGCAATCCCGAGGCAGTTGATGTTGAGCGTTTGAAGATGCTCGACGGCATCATGGGTGTCGTATGCGAGAACGATAACATCCAGCTCGTGGTGGGCACGGGCAAGTGCGTCAAGATCGTGAAGGCGATTGAGGACCTGACCGGATTCAAACAGGGCTTTCCGCCGAGGCTGCAGAGCGCAAGCGGGCGAATGACGCCAAGAATGAGACCCCTGTCAAGCTGCTGCTGAAGAATATCGCCCAGGTGTTCGTTCCGATTATTCCGGCGTTCGTCTCCTGTGGTCTGCTGCTCGCGATCTATGAGTTCTGCGGCGTGTTTGCCCCCGAGCTTCAGGCGTCTGCATTTGGTCATATCCTGAACGCCGTCGCATCCTCGGTGTTCGCCATTCTTCCCATCATCGTCGGCTACAATGCGGCAAAGCAGTTTGGCGGCACCGCGATTATTGGTGCCGTGCTGGCTTCAATCCTGAATGCCGAGGCGATCACCGGCATTTCTCTGTTCGGTATTGAGTTCGCCGCGGGACGGGGTGGAATCATCGCCGTGCTGGTCGCCGCCGCCCTCGGCGCGCAGTTCGAGAAGCAGCTGCGCAAGGTCGTCCCAGACTTCCTCGACTGTTCCTCACGCCCTTGGTCACTGTGTTTGTGATGACGTTCGCCAGCCTCTTGATATTCCAGCCCATCGCTGGGTTCGTTTCGACAGCCGTGGGCGATTTTGTCAGCTATATCATCTATAACGCTCCGGCCCTTGCCGGTTTGGCAACCCTTGTGTATCTGCCGCTCGTTATGACCGGCATGCACCATGGTTTGATCGCGGTTAACGCTCAGCTTATCGCGGACTTTGGGGTGACGTACCTTCTGCCAGTCACGTGCATGGCGGGTGCTGGTCAGGTTGGAGCCGCGCTGTACGTGTATCTCAAGACCAAGAACAAAAGCCTTAAGAAGATTTGCCGCAATGCGCTGCCGGTCGGCGTTCTCGGTATCGGCGAGCCGCTGATGTGGGGCGTGACCATTCCCCTTGGCAAGCCGTTCATCGCCTCGTGCATAGGTGGAGCCGTCGGAGGAAGTGCCATGGCTATGATGCATGTCGCCGCCCTCATCCCCGAGCTTTCAGGCATTCAGCTGTCCCTGATTACTACGAGTCCCATAAAGTATCTTATCGGTCTTGCAATTTCCTATGCTGCGGGCTTCGTGGTGTGTATGATTCTCGGTTTCGATGATCCAGCGGAAGAAGCTGAGTAAAGCTCCTCTAAGCGTCTTACTTCCGAACGGGGTGTAGCCCTTGATTGGGGGATGCTCGCCTCTATTGTGGACAAAACGGGATGATTGCATAAATGCAATCATCGTTTTGCATTGGCTACATTGCGCTCGCATAATAGCGTGGATATTTGCATAGTCTATGGGCACATGGCAAGGCAGCAGCTAATGAGCTACTGTCTCTAGTCACCTGCGGACTGTGAGTGGTTCCAGCTTAAACCTCCCAGTTCCTCCTCATATTTGTAGAGAATCCGTTCGAAGGCGAGGATGCAGCAGCCAGTAAAGCTTCCCGGCCTGCTGTTGGAATTGTCTAACGGCTGATCATCTTCGACGAGGAACATCATGTCCGCTAAATCAACGATTGGATTGTTCGTATTTCCTACAAATACAGCAACGGGTATTCCGCGGGCGACGCATTCTTGAGCGGCATGAACGACGGCTGGGGTTCGTCCCGATTTTGAGACGATGATCATGAGTGAGAGATGATTGCGCATCATTGTTGCGAATTGGTCTGAGTATAGATAGTCCTGCTCGACGGCAGGATAACCCCGTCCCAGTAGTTTATGTTGCATGTATTCACTGATGAGGTGCGAATACCCCTCCCCTTTAAGCCCTATCAGCTCTTTGCGGTCGAGCAGGTCGTAAAAGCGAGCAAGGTGCTCTGCATCGTAGGTGAGCGACGCGTGGAGCTCATTCGAAGATATGATCGACTGGTCCTGATCGGCGGTACGCGTTCTGAGGGCATAAACCATCTCGCGAAATCCACTGTATCCAAGTTTCTTCGAGGCGCGGGTCACGGTAGTCATGCTTGTGAAACAGGAGCTTGCAATCTCCCTGATTGACACCTCTTGATTTTTGTCTAGGTGCTCAAGCACATGAAGCACGACATCGTGTTCGGTGGTTGTGAGTTTTGCCGTGGGAAAGAGTTTAAATACGCGGTCGTTGCGAACGGTTTCCATGACGCGTCCTTTCCTTGTAATGGGCATCTGGGGTTGTAGAAGCCGTATTGAATACGAGGGTAATTATTTACGTATTTCGGTGTTCTTATCACGCGGTAGCGTGAATTCTCGCTTTGTAGAATCGCAGTTAGCCGCAATGGCGGTTGGTTGGGGGTACGTGCGACAAAAGATACCACGTACAACGGTAGAGTAAGGAGTTGAATCGACATGGCTACTGCTGAGGGTAAGAAACATCGCATCGGCATGGCCGAGTTCCAGAGATTTGGCGGGGCGATGCTGACGCCCGTCCTCTTCTTCATGTTCTCGGGCATTGTCGTCGCCGTTACATCCGTCCTCACCAATCCGATGCTGGTTGGTGAAATCGCGAATGAGGGCACCGCGTGGAATGGGTTCTGGAATACGGTTGCCAACGGCGGATGGACGGTCTTCAACAACATGGAGATCCTATTCGCCATCGGCCTCGCATACGGCCTGTCCAATGAGGCAAAGGGACGGGCGGCGCTTGAAGCTTCGTGCTGTACATGACCTTCAACGTTTTCATCAACAACCTTCTGACTTTCTTCGGCCCCATGTTCCACGTGGATCTTGCGACTGCGGAGACCGGCATCAAGGCGATTGGTGGCGTGACCACCCTCGACACAGGCTTCCTGGGCGCGATCCTGGTTTCCGGCGTAATCGTTGCTCTCCACAACCGCTTTTTCAACAAGCGCCTTCCCGAGTGGCTTGGCATCTTCCAGGCTCCGCATTGGTGGCTGCCGTTGGTTTCCCGGTTATGCTCGCCCTCGCTTTTGCGTTCTGCCTCGTTTGGCCCACAGTCCAGGCTGGCATCAATCAGCTGCAGTATTTCATGTCCAATGCGGGTCTTCTCGGCGTTTGGGTCTACACCTTCCTTGAGAAGGCGTTGCTTCCGACCGGCCTGCACCACTTCATCTACTCGCCGTTCCAGTATGGTCCGGCGGTTGTCGAGGGTGGCATCACGTATTACTGGATGGAGCACCTTCAGCAATTCGCCTCTTCGAGCGAAAGCCTGATCGACCCTGTTCCCCGCTGGTGGATTCCAGCTCCAGGGCCTTTCGAACTTCTTCGGAATTCCTGGCATCGCGCTGGCCTTCTACTTCACCTCCCGCAAGGAGAACCGCAAGAAAATGCTCGCACTGTGCATCCCCGGTGTTATCACGGCGGCGCTCTGCGGCATTACCGAGCCCTTCGACTACACGTTCCTGTTTGTTGCACCAGTGCTTTTCTTCGTGCACGCCTTCCTTGCGGCTACGTTCGCAACCGTTCAGTACGCCTTCGGTTTGTCTGGTGATTTCGGCGGAGGCTGATCGACGTGTTCGCCAAGAACGTCATTCCCTTGGGCCAGAATCACCTGATGACCTACGTCGTGATGTTCGCCATTGGCTTGGTTTCGATCGCCGTGTACTTTATCGTCTTCCGTTACCTGATTCTCAAGTTCGACTTCCAGACCCCCGGTCGTGGAGAGGACATCGAATTCCATACGAAGAGTGACTATCGCGAGAAGATGGCTGCCGGCAAGGAATCGAACGCCGTTTTCGTCGATGAGGCTGCCGGCTATCTTGTCGCCCTCGGCGGCGCGGCGAACATCGTGTCCGTCACGAATTGCATGACTCGTCTGCGCGTATCGGTTTCAGATGAGACGCTGGTGAAGGACGACAAGGCGTTTCTGGAATGGGGAGCAAAGGGCGTCGTTCGCAACGGTGATGCCTTCCAAGTTATCGTGGGGCTTTCCGTTCCACAGGTGACCGAAGCGTTTAAAGACCTTGTAAGCGGAAAGATCGAGATGCCCGCTGGCATTGACTAGCAGAGTAAGTGACGTTGGGGGCGCGTTCCTGTGCCCACAGATGGGAAGTATTTGTATGAAGTTGACGGTTATTGGTGGTGGCGGTGTCCGCTCCATGTTCTTGGCTAAGAGCTTGGCTCAGCAAGCGGGAAAGCTCGGAATTAAAACGCTGGTCTTTATGGACAATGACAGCGAGAAACTGCGCATCTACGGTGCCCTTGCGCGTCACGTCTCGAAAATGCTCGACCCCAATCTGGAGTTCATCATGACCGAAGACGCAGTCGAGGCCGTGAGGGATGCCGATTACGTCATTACCACTATTCGCGTTGGGGGCGACCACATGCGCGTTCGTGACGAACGCCTCGCGTTGGCTCACAATGTGCTGGGGCAGGAGACGACGGGCGCGGCTGGTGTTTCGTTCGCCATGCGTTCGATTCCGGCACTTGCGTATTATTGTGAGCTCATCAAGAGCATGCGAAGCCGGATGTGAAGGTGTTCAATTTTACAAACCCGGCGGGTGTAGTGTCCCAGGCCCTGCACGACATGGGCTATACGTTCACCTACGGTATCTGCGATGCGCCCAGTGGCATGCTCCGTCAGTTTGCGAAAGTTCTCAATGCCGACCCGGAATCTGTGTACGGCGAGTGCTATGGACTGAACCATCTATCGTTCTTCTCGAGCATCACGGATGGTGATCGCGAGGTGTTGCCCGAGCTGATGGAGATGGACGAGGTATACCATGCAACGGACATGCACTTCTTCGATAAAGATTTGGTGCGCAGCCGCAAGGCTATCCTCAATGAGTATCTGTACTACTTCTACTATCGTGAGCGCGCTGTTGAGAATATCCAGCGTGCAGGTATCACGCGAGGAGAAACCATTGAGGAGATCAACAGGGCTATGACGGAGGAGCTCTCCGAGATTGACATCGATGCCGATTTTGATCGTGCACTTGAGGTTTATGAGAAGTGGTATGGCAAGCGCGAGAACGCGTATATGGCCAACGAGACGGGCATCAAGCGCGAGGAGCTTGGAGCTTCGACGTGTTCAGTCCTGACGCCGGTGGATATGCAGGCGTCGCGCTGCGCTATATCGAGCTTGAGCGCTCCGGGAAGCAGGGCAGAATGATTTTGTGCGCGCCCAATAACGGGGCCATCCCTACTCTCGGGGATGACGATGTGGTTGAGATTACCTGTGATGTGAATGCTGAGGCTGCGTTCCGCACCACTTCGCCATTGATGAGATTCCTGCTGGGAACCTTGAACTCATCCGTCGCGTAAAATACTATGAGCGTCTCGCTGCCCGGGGCATAGTTAACCGTTCGAAATCCGATATCATCGAGTGCCTCACTATGCATCCACTGGTGAACTCTTATTCCATTGCAGTTGACCTTACAGAAAAGTATATCGAGCTCAACAGCGATTACATTGATGGTTGGGCTGAGTAGCTCTTTGATGTGAGAGTTTCTGACAATCTAGAATCGCTCCGCACTGCCTTCGGCGTGTGGAGCGATTTTGTGTTTGGGAACCTCAGCTCACTCTGTGCGTTGCCGCAGCATGGCAGATCATCCGCTACAGGTGTCCGTAAGCTTCTTTCCAGCAAATAAAATCGAACAATAGTTCTACGAACAAACGTTCTGATTTTGGGTATACTGTACCTATGAAAGTGGCGAAGCGTAGGAAGGGGAGTGTGCCGATGGATCTGTTCGATTGCGGGGCGATCTTGTATGAAAGCAAGAGGGGGAGGAGGCCTTGCGCATTGAGTGCGCAGTGACATCCGAGGGCGCGTTGGAGGTGATGCAGGAGAGTGACGGGCCGTTGACATCGTGGTGCTTCGAAGAAAGCCTCATCGCATTGAAGTGGTGGTGGAGCCAATGGAGGCCGAGAGGCTGCTCGAGTACTATCACCTGGATGAGCTCCGGCAGCTGCCAGCCGTTCTTCGTTTGGAGTACACGGGGTTCGATAGCTTTCAGCGTTTGCGTGCGCTGTTCAAGCGGCTTGCGATCCTCTACGACGTCTTCGAGGCCGAGATAGTGCGCTAGGATACGGTGTGGCAGGTTGTCGTTTCAGGAATTTGAAATTATTACGCCAAATTCCTTGACGGGGTGCATGATTGGTGGCACTATATACTTCGCGTTGCGGCGTTACCTCAGCTGGATAGAGGGTCTGACTACGAATCAGAACGTCACAGGTTCGAATCCTGTACGCCGCACCAGTCGAAATGAGAACCCGGGCCGCGCAGGCGGTCCGGGTTTTTTGCAAGGTGCCGGCTACAACGAGCACATGCCAGCAACAAGCGCACGTGGCACGTTGAGTGTCTCATTGCATCGAGACTTCACATCACTTCAGTCTTGCTGACAGAGCCAGACCTTCCTGCATAGCATTCATTTTTCAACGGATTTGACCAGCTACTCTGCTTTCCCGTCGTCCAGCAGGTTCTTAAGCAGGCCGTGAATCCACCGGTCGATGCCACCTATCCCGCCATCGTCAACATTGCCTTTCGGATGGCATTCGCGGCATGACCATCTCTCAGGTACAGGGCTGCGGCAACCAACACGGCTGGAAGGAGTACGTGCGTGGCACCGAGGTCCTTCTCAACACCATCCCCAAGGTCGAGTTCGAAATCGTCGTGGACGACGAGCAAGTAAATGATCTGGTGCAGGTCGTTTGCGATGCGGCCCGAACGGGGGAGGTCGGGGATGGAAAGATCTTCGTGACCCCTGTGGAGGACGTCATTCGCATCCGCACCGGCGAACACGGGCCCGCCGCGCTGTAGCGGCTCTGGGCGTTGCGGGTAGGAGCGTTGCGCTCCGCTGCAGGTCGTTATGCTTTGCCGTTGCCTTCGCCGTGAATGTATGCTCGGACGATGGGGTCGACCCTTTGGGCGCCCCGTCGTCCGAGTTCGTCAATGATGCGTTGTGGCAGCGCGCGCTCTCCTGTCTGCGCATTTTGGAGCAGCGTCGCCTTGAGCTCATCCTCGCCGAGACTCACCCGCGCCGTGCCGGCGTCCAAGCGCACGCGGACCTGCTCAAACCCCAGGCTATGCAGGTAGTCCTCGCAGGCTTGAACAACATGAAGCTTCTCCGCGGTGAGGACTTCACCACAGGGGACACGCGTTGCCAGACAGGCTCCTGCCGGGAGGTTCCACACCTCGTGCCCCCAGGCGCGCAGCACCTCGCGCTCCTCTGCCTTGCTCCAGCCTGTTTCCATGAGGGGGGATTTCGCGCCAAGTTCTCGCACGGCGCGCGTGCCGGGGCGGTAGTCTCCGGCGTCGTCGGCATTGCTGCCCTCCAGGACACGTGCGCTCCAAGCTCATGCGCGGCATCCATGATGCGTTGGAATCCCAAGCGCTTGCAGTGATAGCAGCGATCTGCGGGGTTCTTCGCCACGGTGGGATCCGAAAGCGGATCGACCGCGATGCTGACCACATGGCCCCTAGGCGCTCAAACCGCTCCCGCTCTCGTTCGAACGATGCGCGCTCGGGCGTTCCCACCAGGGGTGTATCGAGGTGAATGAGATGCACATGGCTCGGGGGCAGCGCACGCACGCAGACCGCGGCGAGGAAGGTGCTGTCCACCCCGCCCGAAAATCCGATGGCGACGCTTACGTACGACCGAAGCAGCTCGATAAGCCGTTGCATCTTCTCGTCGCTGCAGATCGATATTGGTATGTCGATTCTTTTGCTCATGGAAGGTATCTTACCCAACGAGCCGTTACAATGCTTGCCGAGGGCGAGTTGATGGCTTCGCATCTCAATTCGCATCATATCGACATGTTCTCGGCGCCGTGCGAGACTGACGTTAAGGGGAGAGCCATGCAGCCCATTCAAGCGATTCTTTTTGACATGGACGGCACGCTCGTCGATTCCGAGCGGGTGAGTCAGGCGGCGTGGAAGCTCGCCGCCCACGACTTGGGATTCGAGCTCCCCGATGCGCTCACCCAGTCGTTCATTGGCCGCACCGCGCCATCGGTGCATGCCCTGGTGGCGAATCACCTGCATGGAGATGAGCTCTCGCCGAGGAGTGCTTCCGCCTGCATCACGTGCATTTTGATCGCATTTGCGAGACGGACCTCACGTTGATGCCCGGCGCCGCGAGGCGCTCGAGGAGCTGAGCACCGCCGGATATCCGCTCGCTTTGGCAACTTCAACCTACCGCGCGAAGGCCATTCCGCGTCTTGAGCGCTTTGGGCTGCTCGACATGTTCGCCACGATGACCACGGGCGACGAGATTGAGAACGGCAAGCCGGCACCCGACATCTTCCTGTTAGCGGCGGAACGTATGGGCGTCGAGCCGGCCAACTGCGCGGTGGTAGAGGACTCGCATAACGGTGTCCGCTCTGGTCACGCCGCCGGCGCGCGGGTCTTCATGATTCCCGACATGGTGCCGCCCACCAGCGAGATTGAGGCCATGTGCACGGCGATCCTCGGCAGCCTGCATGAGTTGCCCGCCGCGATTGCCGCCGTGAACGGATAAATTGCACCGACGGGGTAATGCGCGCGCATTGGGGGTTGTCCCTAATGGCGCGCTCGGTAAATACGAATGCGGGGTTAAATTGACGACGCGTGAGTAGACAGAGTTCCCCTTTTGACAAAACCGCAGGTAGTTGTGTTGTCAAAAACAAGCTCTACTTGGCGTAACAGATTTTAACCTCGCATTTGCGTATTTCTTTCTTCAGGTACGTGGAGTTTGCTGGGCGTTGAGAATCCCAGCCCATCACCACTGCGGAAAGCTATGAGCAGAATTTCACCAATGAGGGCGGCTTTGAGTTCCGCTTTAGGTATCTCAAGAACATCATGGGTTTGTGGATGAATCAGTCGGTCCGTCGTGAGATTAACGGCGTGGACTACGTTGAGGGGAAGACCGCACACAAAGCGATGCTCGACCACAAGGTCGGCTTTGACGAGCTGTGCGACCTGTGCCGCGAAGCAGAGCCGTTCGAGGCCTATGTGGACGTCCAGGATGACCGCTTCCTCGCTCCCGATTCGATGATCGACGAGATCAAACGCGCCTGCGCCGACTGCGGACAACCCGTTCCGCAAACGATCGGCGAGGCCATGCGCACGATCTACTGCAGCATGGGGCCCGCTACGCAAAGTCCATCGAAGGGCTGCGCGCTGACGGGCAACGACTACACCTCGATCAACATCATGGGCGGCGGGTGCCAGGACTATTACCTCAACCAGATGACGCAGACGCCACGGGGCTGCCGGTCTTCGCCGGGCCCATTGAGGGGACGAGTATCGGCAATCTGATCGTCCAGATGATCGCCGGCGGGGAATTTGCCAGCTTGCAAGACGCCCGCGATTGCGTTGCCCGGAGCTTTGACGTGAAGCGCGTCGATCCGCAGCCCTAAACAGCCCTAATCAATAAGGAGGAAAACATGCTCGTAGAAACTCGCGCGAAGGTCGGAGTCTTCTCCATCGCCCTCGGCGCCTATCTGCCCCAGTTCTATCCGGGCTACGGCACCATCACCTTCCTCGGTATCACGCAGGATGGTGATGGCTACTTCAAGTTCGTGGTCGCCGAGGGCGAGAACGTGGATGGCCTGATCTTCACCTTTGGCGACACCAACATGCGCATGAAGTTCTCGGATGGTGCCCGGCAAGTCCGAGATTGCCGAGGCGTCCTGCGCGCTCATGAAGAGCTGCGACGCGATCGTGTGGGCGCACCACGGCCTGTTCGCGGCCGGTCCGGATTTCGACACGACCTTTGGCCTCGCGTACGCCATCGAGAAGGCGGCGGAGATCTACCTCGCGGCCCGTGCGGCTAACGGCGGTTCGGACGACTTCCTCAACCGCATTTCCGACCAGGATCTGCGCGACACCTGCCGCGATTTCTTCATGCAAGGTGCGATCCGTGCGGCGGAAGATGATTTTGAGAATGACGTCTGCGGGACTACGCTTGCCGCGCTCTCCGGTCAGGATGTTGCGTTCGTGCGGGCGATGGCCAAGATGATCGCCCCTCGCGCATGCGCGACATCGCGGAGCGCATGGGTCAGACGCAGGACTATGCGCAGAAATACCGTCGACGTCTGATCGACGCGGGCGTTATCTCGGCCGCTGGCCACGGGTATGTCACGTTTGCCGTCCCGTATATGCGCGAATATCTGCGCCGGATGGAACTAGATTGGTAGCGCTTGGCCTCTCAACGCGGCTCGCGCTGCCATTGGAGACACCCATGTGGGCGCCTGCCTAACCCGCCTACAGGTACCCGCTGATATCCAGGTCCGGATCGGCGAAGTCGGTGGCGTTGTGCTCTCCGGAGCTTGCGCGTGCGAGCAGGAATGGTCGCACCAGAGCCTGATGATTCTCGGTGGGCATGGCGTTGCCCGCCTGCGGTTGTCTTCAATTTGCGCGATGAGGTACTGTACGCCCTTGCGACCAATTTCGTACCCGGGGGGAGCGATGGTGGTGAGCGGAACGTTGCCGCTCCAGGCGAGCGGGTTACCGTCACTACCTACAACCTTGATGTCGTCGGGTACGCTGAGCCCGGCGGACTGGATGCCCGCGATGGCTCCGGTGGCGAGCACGTCGGAGAGCGCAATCACAAAGTCGGGCCGTTCCGACGCGGGGCGCTTGGCAAGGCGGCGCCCGATTGAATATCCATCGCGTGCCAGGTTCCAAGAGCCCTCGTCAATGAACTCGAACGTTACGCCCGTCGTCTCGTGCATGAGGTCTTTGATGCCCGCTATGCGCATGCCGAGCTTTTCAAATTCGTCTTTACCAAAGACGCAACGTGATGGGCGCCGGCTTCGATGGCGTGTTGGGCCACAAGGCGCCCCTGTGCACGGTTGTCGGCGCCAACAAAATACCCCGGCTCGTCACTGTGGAAGTCGAGGTAGACGGTGGGGGTCGACGGGGTCGCCATGGAGGGCTTCCAGCCGTAGACGCTCATGGGCTGCACGAGGATGCCTGCCATTTGGTACCCATAAAGTAGGACAGGTAGCGGGCGGAGAGAATATCGTCGTTGTCCGCGTTGGCGATGAGCAGGCCGTATCCGTGCTTTTGGGCCTCGGCGTTGGCACCGTTGGCGATTTGCAGTGAGATGCCGTGCTCAAGGCTGGGCAGCACGAGGCCGAACGACTGATTTTTGCCACCGGCGAGCATACGGGCACTCTGGTTGGGCGCGTATCCCAGTTTTGCCGCGACCTCGTTGATGCGCTTAAGCGTTTCGGGGCGCACCTTCTCCGGATGGTTGAAGGCGTTCGATACAGTGCCAAGCGCGACACCCGCCTCATTGGCGACGTCGTTGATGGTAACGGTGGTATGGCGAGCCATGGGGCCTCCAAAAGCGCCTTGCCGAACGCGGCTATGCGGAAACTATCCATTGTATCGCTTCAAAACCTTAATTTGGGAACAGGTGCTAAATTGAGGTCCTCAATCGAGGGCGCGCGCGTCATCTTAAATGGTCCCAAAAAACAAATACCATTGTTACCAACTTGTAACAATTTGTCCGTAAACTCTTGGGCTGCCGTCAATCGACCGAAAGGGTTTTCCATGTGCGGAATTATTGGATATACCGGAGCCGAGGCCGCCGTCGACGTGCTGGTCACGGGCCTCAAGCGCCTTGAGTACCGGGGCTACGACTCGGCTGGCGTCGCGCTCGAGCTTGGCTCTACGGGGAGTCGTCGCGCACGATTGATGTGGTTCGCTGCGTGGGCAAGGTGGCGGGCCTCGAAGACGAGCTGGCCGCCCGTCATGCGGCTGCGACCTGCGGAATCGGTCACACACGCTGGGCGACGCACGGGCGCCCTCGGTGGAAAACGCTCATCCACACGTAAGCTGCGATGGCAAAATCGCGGTGGTCCACAATGGCATCATCGAGAATTTCGCCGAGTTGCGCGAAGAGCTCACGGCGAAGGGCCATCACTTTAGGAGTGAAACCGATACCGAGGTCTTTGCGCATTTGATCGAGGAGGCCTATCCGCACCATCTATCCGAGCCGCGTCCGCTTGTCGCGGCGGTTCGCGAGGCGTGCACGTACGTGGTGGGTGCCTACGGTCTGGCCGCCGTGTGTGCGGACGAGCCCGGGGTCATCGCGGTTGCCCGTAAGGACAGCCCGATAGTCATCGGTCGCGGCGAGCGCGGCAGCCATGTTGCCTCCGACGTCATCGCCTTATCGACGCGACGCGCGACGTCGTGGTTCTCGAGGACGGGCAGTTCGCCTGCCTCACGCCCGAGGGTGTTGAGTTCACCGATGATTGCGGACACGTCATTGAGCCCGAGGTCACGCATATCGACTGGGATATCGATATGGCCGAAAAGGGCGGGTATCCCGACTTCATGATGAAGGAGATCTGCGAGCAGCCGCGCGTGGTGCGCGACACGCTGGTGGGCCGCCTTGCCCCCACGGGGGAGCTCGACATCGACGAGCTCGGCCTGACGTACGAGCAGCTCGACGTGATCG
>ENA-OQBJ01000647-OQBJ01000647.1-human-gut-metagenome-genome-assembly--contig:-NODE-647-length-17552-cov-7.094921_pt1 | contig 17552 bp, 21 predicted proteins | sample MGYA00242743_ERZ504545 | MGnify/ENA primary metagenome ERZ504545 (study PRJEB26092, sample SAMD00036252) | human gut metagenome | host: Homo sapiens | study: EMG produced TPA metagenomics assembly of...
TCTTAACAGGTTTTAACTTTTCATTATTTTTATTTTTACCCTAAAATCCGGTTTCAGGACTTGCAAATTTCATACTTCCATCAAGAAGTATACTGTGTTATTGTCGCTTCGATACGTTTTTTTACCTCTGCTGCAATCTCTGTTGTTTTCATATCTTTATACTCATCATAGTATATGGGTTCCAGAAAATGTACCTGCACTGTAAGTTTTTTGACAGATCCCGTATCAAACGCCTTATAAGAATCAATCAGTGCTACGGGTACGATCGGACATTTTGATTTCGTTGCAGCTTTAAAACTTCCACCTTTAAATTCCTGCGGATGATTGCCGTCTTTGCTTCTGGTTCCCTCGGCAAAAATCAGATAGTTTCTTCCTGCCTTTACTTCTTTGATAACATTAATGATTACCTGCATAGATTGTTTGACATCATCACGGTCAATCATAAACGCTTTCATGCATGCAAATACCTGCTTCAGAAATGGTACGTTTGTCAGCTCTTTTTTGGCCACTACCGAGAAAGGTACCGGACACACCTGTATGATTGCAAGTACATCAAATAATCCCTGATGATTGGGAAAGAAAATAAACCCATTTTCTTTTGGAATATTTTCCATACCATGACCGTCAATTACCAAATTACCGCCTTTCACTGCTCTGTTATCTACATATTTAAGAAGCTGATATCTCTGTTCTTCACTGTAACGTTCTGCATGCGATGCATACCAGCATAACTTAAACCATCCATATGGAACAAAAAAGAGATTTCTAAATACCATCAGTAATATTCTTTTCATTTTTTTGCCCTCGATATATTACACTCCTGCTTTTTCCGAAATTTTGTCTTCATATCCCGGATTCTTCTTGATAAATGTTTCATATGCTTTGGTATACGTCTTGTAAGCATCTGTCTTCATAAATTGGACATATGCTGTAGCCGCCTGAGTTTTCATATCATCTGTGATCTGTGATGGTGCCATGATATAATAAGTTTTATCCTGTTTACCAACCATATAAGTTCCAACACATGGATATTCCTGATCATCCTCCAGGATCAGATTGTAGGTTATGTATACATAACTGTACTTGTCATTTTCAGAAAGGATCTCACAATCCTGAACAGATACTTTCTTAGGATTATGTGCCGCAAAATATTTGAGTGTTGCTGTAATCTCTGCCTGAAGATCTGCTTCTGTATTATCTGCCTGGTTATAGCACTCCTTCACTTTCTTTTCTTTCCCGTCAGTATAGGACTGAATCAATTCCTCTGTTACTTTTTCCGGTGATTTATGACTCACTCCCCCGCATCCTGCCACACAGAGTGTCAGTAATACCAACACTCCGGCTGCAAGATATCTGTACCATTTCTTCATGGTTATTCCTCTTCCCCTCTGTTCTCATCCTGTGTCTCCTGATCTGTCGGCTGATCAGATTCTTCTGTTTCTGCACTGTCCGTAATTTCCACTGCTGCCTGCTGTGCATTTGTATCTTTTTCTTCTTTATCTCTCACTTTAGCTACACTGGCTACAGTGACACCCTCTGTAAGATTGATCAGTTTTACACCCGATGTAATTCTTCCAAGAATGGAAATATCAGCGCAGGCGATTCTGATGATAATACCTTCCGTAGTGATCAGCATTACTTCATTATCTTCATTTACAGCTCTTGCTCCGATTACATCACCGGTTTTCTCGGTAATCTTATAACATTTTACACCTTTACCGCCACGATTCTGACAGGTAAATTCACCCATAGAAGTACGTTTACCCATACCATTTGCAGAAACTATCAGCAGGCAATCTCCCTGAGAATTCAGCTGCATTGCTACCACTTCGTCTCCGTCATCGATATTCATACCGCGTACGCCCATAGAAGTTCTGCCTGTACTTCTTACATCTGTTTCTTTAAAACGGATACACATACCATCTTTTGTAACAAGTATTATATCCTTCTTATCATCTGTAAGCTTAACCTCGATCAGTTCATCATCATCACGCAATGTGATAGCTGCCAGTCCGTTTTTACGCACATTCGCATATTCTTTAATCGGTGTTTTCTTTACCAGGCCATTCTTTGTAGCATCATCAGATAATGACCATCTTCAAATTTGCGGAGCGGGATTACTGCAGTGATGCATTCCCCCGGCATAAGCTGTAACAGATTAATAATCGCAGTTCCTCTTGCAGTACGTCCTGCCTCCGGAATCTCATATGCCTTCAGACGATATACCCTTCCTGTATTTGTAAAGAACATCAGATAATGATGGGTAGTTGTCATCAGAAGTTCTTCAATGTAGTCATCCTCAAGAGTCTGCATTCCCTTGATTCCTCTTCCACCTCTGTTCTGGCTTCTGAAATTATCTACTGTCATTCTCTTAATATATCCAAGTTTGGTCATTGTGATCACTGTATTCTCTCTCGGAATCAGATCCTCTGTAGAAATATCGTATACATCATATCCGATAGAAGTCTTTCTGTCGTCTCCGTATTTCTCTGCAATTGCAAGAATTTCTTCACGAATCACGCGAAGAAGAAGACTTCTGTCCGCAAGGATAGCCTCGTATTTACGGATTTTTTCCATTAAATCAGCATACTCTGCTTCCAGCTTCTCTCTTTCCAGACCTGTCAGAGCACGCAGACGCATATCTACGATTGCCTGTGCCTGAACATCTGTCAGTTCAAAGCGATCCATTAACTCCTGTTTTGCGATCTGCACATCTGCGAAGCTCTGATAATACGGATCACCTCATCAATATTGTCCAGTGCTTTCAGCAGACCTTCTAAAATGTGAGCTCGCTCTCTTGCTTTATTCAGGTCATATTTCGTTCTTCTGGTCACTACATCTTCCTGATGAGCCAGATAATATTCCAGCATCTGTTTTAGGTTTAATACCTTCGGTTCCAGACTTCCGTTATTCGGAATAAGTGAAAGCATATTTACGCCAAAAGTATCCTGTAACTGCGTATGCTTATACAGTAAATTCAAAACTACATTTGCATTTGCATCCTTGCGCAGATCAATACAGATTCTCATTCCCTCACGACTGGAATGGTCATTCAGGTCTGTGATTCCGTCAATCTTTTTATCTCTTACAAGTTCTGCAATCTTTGAGATCAGACGCGCTTTATTTACCAGATACGGAAGCTCTGTAACAATAATCCTAGACTTTCCGTTTGGAAGAGTCTCAATATTTGTCACTGCACGTACACGAATCTTACCACGACCTGTTCTGTATGCTTCTTCAATCCCTCTTCTTCCAAGAATCGTCGCACCTGTAGGAAAATCAGGACCTTTTACAATATCCAGAATCTCTTCCATAGTCGTTTCGCGTTGTTCTTCAATGATATTGTCTATAATCTTGACAACAGCATCCACAACCTCTCTCAGATTATGAGGAGGGATATTGGTAGCCATACCTACTGCAATACCTGAAGTTCCGTTCACCAGAAGATTCGGATAACGGGACGGCAGTACAACCGGCTCTCTCTCTGTTTCATCAAAGTTTGGCTGGAAGTCAACAGTATCTTTGTTAATATCTGCCAGCATTTCCATGGAAATCTTACTCAGACGTGCCTCAGTGTATCGCATGGCCGCTGCCCCGTCACCATCTACGGAACCAAAGTTTCCATGTCCGTCTACCAGCGGATATCTGGTAGACCATTCCTGTGCCATATTTACAAGTGCTCCATAAATAGAACTGTCACCATGTGGATGATATTTACCCATTGTATCACCGACAATACGCGCACATTTACGATGCGGTTTGTCAGGACCATTATTCAGTTCTATCATGGAATACAATACACGTCGCTGAACCGGTTTCAGACCATCTCTTACATCAGGCAGTGCTCTGGAAGCGATAACGCTCATGGCATAGTCAATATAAGAGTCCTTCATGGTCTTTTCCAGATCCACCTCGTGGACTTTGTCAAAAATATTATCTTCCATTTATCTATTCTCCCTATTATCAGATATCCAGATTCTTTACAAATCTTGCATTCTCTTCAATAAATTCACGTCTCGGCTCTACCTTGTCACCCATCAGTGTAGTAAATGTAAGGTCAATCTCAGAAGTCGCAGCCTCATCATGGTAACCTTAAGCAGGATTCGTTTCTCAGGATCCATTGTCGTCTCCCAAAGCTGGTCTGCATCCATCTCTCCAAGACCTTTATAACGCTGGATCTTGTTATTTCCGTCACGTCCGATTTCTGTCAGAATCTGATTCAGTTCATCATCGTCGTATGCATACCATACTTTCTTGTTCTTCTCCACCTTATATAATGGCGGCTGTGCAAGATACACATATCCCTGTTTGATAAGCTCAGGCATAAAACGATACAGGAAAGTCAGCAGAAGGGTTGCGATGTGCGCACCATCGACATCGGCATCAGTCATAATAATAATCTTATGATAACGAAGTTTACTGATATCAAAATCTTCATGAATTCCTGTTCCGAAAGCTGTGATCATAGCTTTGATCTCTGCATTTGCATAAATCTTATCCAGACGTGCTTTCTCTACATTCAGGATCTTACCTCTCAGTGGAAGGATAGCCTGTGTTACACGATTTCTGGCTGTTTTTGCAGAGCCACCGGCGGAATCTCCCTCTACAATGTAGATTTCACAGTTCTCAGGATTCTTATCTGAACAGTCTGCAAGCTTTCCAGGAAGTGACATATTATCAAGTGCTGATTTTCTTCTGGTCAGATCACGAGCCTTACGTGCAGCCTCACGTGCTCTCTGTGCAAGAACTGATTTCTCTACTGTAGTTTTCGCTACTGTTGGATTCTGCTCAAGGAAAATCTCAAGCTGCTTGCTCACCACGCTGTCAACAGCCCCTCTTGCTTCACTGTTTCCAAGCTTCTGTTTTGTCTGACCTTCAAACTGGGGATTCTCAATCTTAACACTGACGATTGCAGTCAGACCTTCGCGGATATCATCGCCACTCAAATTGGGTTCACTGTCTTTAAGCAGCTTGTTCTTTCTGGCATAATCATTGAACGTCTTTGTCAGGGCATTTCTGAAACCTACAATATGAGTACCACCCTCAGGTGTATTAATATTATTTACAAATCCATAGCAGTTCTCTGTATAAGAGTCATTGTGCTGCATGGCAACCTCTACAGACACACCGTTCTGCTGTCCTTCGCAGTAAATGATTTCCGGGTAAAGCGCTTCCTTGCTTCTGTTCAGATAGCTTACAAATTCACGGATACCACCTTCATAATGGAAAACTTTCTCTCTTTCCATTCCTTCTCTGGTATCTTTAAGAGAAATCTTCAATCCCTTTGTCAGGAATGCCATCTCTCTCAAACGCTGTTTCAGAATGTCATAATCATATACTGTTTCCTCAAATATTTCTTTATCCGGAAGGAAGACAACTGTTGTTCCGGTCTTATCCGGCTGCAGTCTCCCACAACCTTCAGAGGATACATAGTTTTACCGCGTTCATATCTCTGCTGATAAATCTTACCTTCATGATAGATCCTTACTTCAAGCCATGTGGAAAGTGCATTTACTACAGACGCACCTACTCCGTGAAGACCACCGGATACCTTGTACCCTCCGCCTCCAAATTTACCGCCGGCATGAAGAATGGTAAATACTACTTCTACAGCAGGAATCCCTGCTTTATGATTGATTCCTACCGGAATACCACGTCCGTTATCTACAACTGTGATAGAGTTGTCCGGATTAATAACTACCTGAATCTCTGTACAAAATCCTGCCAGTGCTTCATCAACCGCGTTATCTACAATCTCATAAACCAGATGATGAAGACCTCTGCCGGATGTACTTCCGATATACATACCTGGTCTCTTTCGTACGCTTCCAAACCTTCCAGAATCTGGATTTGATCCGCTCCGTATTCTGTATTTTCTCCGCCCATTTCTTTCCTCCTGTTATATATACTTATCACCAGAATATATCTGAAAACCCCTGCGTGAAAATTATAGACAGGTTTTCAAATATATTCTGGTATCTGGACATAATAATACAAATTTATTATAGCACAAAAGCCCGTTCCTTGCCACAGCCTGAATAAAAAAGAATCCCCGAAAACGGGAATTCTTCTGTATGTTAATCTTATTCTTCGGTTTTATTGATGAGGTACTGATAGACATCTCTCTTCGTCATTCCTCTGTCATTTGCTACCATTTTCATAGCTTCTTTTCTTGAATGTCCCTGATTTTCATAGATTTCCATGTGTTCTTCTATGGTAATTTTTTCCCAGGATGCCTTCTGTTCCTCTTCCATCTCCTGTCTGCTTCTGCCTTCAATCACAAGCACACACTCTCCAAGCGGCTTCTCTGTCCGATAATAGAGGATCAGCTCCTCGATAGTCGTATGGAATGCAGTCTCATGTCTTTTCGTCAGTTCCCTGCAAAGAGTCATTCTGCGATTTCCGAGAGTTTCCTTCAATTCCTCCAGAGTTCTTACCAGTCTGTGAGGAGCCTCATAGAGAATGATAGTTTTCGTTTCATTCTTCAGTCTTCCAGAATCAGTTTTCTTTCTTTTTTATCTGCCGGAAGAAATGCTTCAAAAGCGAATCTTCTGGTTGGAAGTCCGGACAGAGTCAGGGCAGTGATACAAGCAGCAGGTCCCGGAAGAGAAGTTACTTCAATCCCCGCTTCATAACACATTGCCGCAAGCTCCTCTCCCGGATCTGAGATCCCCGGAGTTCCCGCATCTGTGATCAGTGCAATATTCTGCCCTTCCTGCATTTTACTGATCAGAACATATGCCTTATCAATTTTGTTGTACTCATGATAACTGGTCATAGGTGTTTTTATATCAAAATGGTTCAGCAGTTTAATACTGTTTCTGGTATCCTCTGCTGCAATAAGATCCACTTCTTTCAATGTTCGAAGTACCCGGAGTGTAATATCCTCCAGATTTCCTATGGGTGTTGCACATAAATACAATTTACCACTCATAATTTGTTTCCTCTCATATTACTTTGCAAATAAAGTTCAGTTAAATCATATCATAAATCTTCAGTATATTTTCTGTATAGACTCCCGGCTCTTTATATACGATCAGAGGAGGTTCCACTGTAACTCTGGAATTTCCTCCTTTAATGCCTCGATCAGAACCATGTTCGGTTCTCTGTCTATGTATGGATATACAAGCTGCATCCTTTTCGGTTCCAGACGATACTTTGTGAGAACATTCATAATCTCAGCCAGTCTGAACGGTCTGTGAACCATATAAAATCTTCCACGTTCTTTCAGAACCTTTGATGCCTGGCTCACCACATCCTCCAGATTACAGAGTACTTCATGTCTGGCAATTGCTTTTGGCATATCCGGATTGCGAAGTCCATGCTGTCCGATCATATAAGGCGGATTACTTGTCACTACATCAAAAGAAGCTGCCCCAAAAATATCAGCAGCCTCCTTAATATCACCCCGTACGATCTCAACATCGTCCTCCAGATGATTATATCTGACACTGCGTCCGGCCATATCTGCACACTCTTTCTGAATCTCAAGACCTGTAAAGTGTTTCCCATTTGTTTTGGTTTTAAGCAGGATCGGGATAATTCCCGTTCCTGTTCCCAGATCCAGAGCAGTCTCACCCTTTTTTACTTTTGCAAAGCCGGAAAGAAGAACTGCATCCATCCCAAAACAGAATTTATCCGGATCCTGTATCACATAATATCCGTTCTGAAGATCATCTATACGTTCATTATCTTTTACCAGCTGATCAGTCATTTAATTTGGAATCTCCTTTTTTATCTTCCAGATTTCCAAGTTCTTTTAATTCTTTTTCAGAGACTTTGACTTTCTTCTTTCTCGGTCTGAATTTCAGGTCATCTACCGGAAATTCTGAATTTCTTTCTCGTCATTGATCTCTACAATTACCTTTACACGTTGACGAAGCACGTTTACACTGTGTACAGTTCCGGTAAGCCCATCCGGAGTTGTAACTGTATCTCCCAGTCCCGGAAGCTTTTTATTCAGCTCTTCATATGTTTCCTGCTCGTTCTTCAGGCAGCACATCAGTCTTCCGCACACACCGGAAATCTTTGTCTGGTTAAGGGACAGATTCTGCTCTTTTGCCATCTTTATGGATACCGGTGCAAACTCAGACAGATATGTGTGGCAGCACAGACATCTTCCGCAGATACCGATTCCTCCAGAATCTTTGTCTCATCCCGAACACCAATCTGACGAAGTTCGATACGCGTTTTAAAAATTGCTGCCAGATCTTTTACCAATTGGCGAAAATCAATTCTGCCGTCAGCAGTGAAATAAAACAGCACTTTATTATTATCAAATGTATACTCTGCATCTATCAGTTTCATTTCCAGACCATGTTCACGAATCTTCTTCTGACAGATTTTAAATGCCTCTCTCTCTCTGACTCTGTTCTGTGCCTCTCTCTCGTCGTTCCTCCTTTGTTGCCACACGAAGAACTTCTTTGAGAGGGTGAACAACATCTTCCTCACCTACTTCTCTTGGTGCAAGTACGACTTTCCCGTATTCAATTCCCCGGGCTGTCTCCACGATCACGTGATCGCCTGTTTTAATTTCATAATCTTTAGGACTGAAATAATAAATCTTACCTACATTACGAAATCTCACGCCTACTACTTTTGTCATTCTATTTCTCCCTGATTGTCAGGAACAGCAATTCAAATGCCAGATCAAAATTAACATTTGCTTTCAGACGTACCTTTGTCTTCTGAATAGAATCCAGAATGTTCTCCAGATTCTCGTAGGAACGCTGCTTTGCCTGTTCTCTGATAAAATTAATTTCCTGTTTAAATACCAGATTGTCAATCTCCTGTGTTGCCTTAAACATCAGGACATCTCTGAACCAGAACTGGAAAATATCCAGATAATCGTTGATATTCTGTTTGTCCTCAGAAAGACTCTTAATCGCATCTGACAGTTCATAAACTTCCATGGTGTTTGCATATTTAAGAATCCTCAATGCATTCTGAGTCATCTCTGCAAACTCCTGAGAAGTAGCTGCTTCTTTTGCCCTTCCAATACTGCCCTGTGCAAAGGATGCGTCAATCTCCGCCTGGTAATCCGGAACATGAAGATGCTCCATCAGATATTTCTTTACAAGACCGTCATCCACTACCTTCAGATCAAGACGAACACATCTTGACTGAATAGTCGGCAGCAGTCCCCCGATATTATTAGTCAGCAAAAGAATCACTGCATATTCCGGCGGCTCTTCAATTGTTTTAAGAAGAGCATTCTGTGCCTGTGGTGTCATAAGATCTGCATCTGCAATAATATAAATCTTGTAAGGACTGTAATATGGTCTGATATCTATATCATTGATCACCTGATCCCTGATCTCGTCAATTGTGATCGTTCCAGGTTTCTCATGACTGACCATAATAATGTCCGGATGATTCTTACCCATCGCCTTTTTGCAGGAGTCGCATTTCTGGCAGGGTTCTGTACCTCCGGCCTCACACTGAAGTGTTGCCGCAAAAGTCCCTGCAAGGAGCTTCTTACCAGAACCTGGTTCGCCGGTAAAAATATAAGAATGCGATATTTTTCCTGATTCTATTGCATTTTTTAAATGTCCGATAATCTCTTCATGTCCGATAATATTGTTAAATCCCATCATAAGAATCACCTCACCAGTCCGTTTTGTAAGATATTATACCATAAAAGAAGAACTATTGCACAGACTTTATATAATTTGCGATTTCTTTCACACAGTCATCAAGATTTATATTCTGAAAACGTTTCTCTATCCCTGCGTTCAGAATATTTTCCTCTGAAAAATCCGACTGATCTGCAATAAATCTTCTACACATTTCCTCATATCTTGGATTTTCCTGTTCTCTCTCTCTATTAAGAGCACGACTCAGTCTTTCTCCATCTTCTACCTGGACATAAACAGGACAGACTGCATCTTCCCCATAGTATTTACGCATCTTTTTAAATGACTCCAGAGTACCGATTCCCAGATAATCGGAATCTGCAAGGTTCACCTGACCATCATCTGCAGTGAAATAAGTCCATATCCCATAAACCGTATGATATGCTCTCTCCTCGATAAGATTTCCGTTTTTTCTGAATTCTTCCAGTTTTCCGTCATCTACAAAATAATAATTTTTTCCATCCTGCTCTCCTACCCTGATCGGGCGGGTTGTATACAGAATAAGTGTTTTCAGATTCAATTCTTTATGTGCGGCCAGAAGTGAATAGATTCTGTCTTTTCCGGATGCACTCTTTCCCATGATGTAAAAAATCTTTCCCATATCTGTTATGTTATTCCTTTGCCGGACTGTATTTCTTCCTGTCCAATTTCATTTCGGGCAGCTACGCAGATTGTTTCAGCAGATGTATCACTGAGTCCCTGTACTTCCAGCCCCTGTTCCATGTATCTTCTCACATTTCTTACAAATTGTCCAGTTATCTGCTCTCCCGGCACAATAATCGGAATTCCGGGCGGATACAGATAAGCAAACTCTGCACTGACTTTGCCAACACTTTCTTTCAGAGAATATCGCCTTTGCTGCGCATCCACTGCCTGAGAAATTGTCATAAGCTGTGTCATTCTCGCATGAGAAGTATGATACTGCGATTCCTCCGACTCATCTGTTTGCTGTATCTCTGCATCAATCTCTTCAATTGCAGTACACAGTCTCTCAAATCCCTCTTCTGTATCTCCCACTGCTGCAATTCCAAGAACATATTTCTCAGCCGCCATTTCCATTTCAATATGATATCTGTCACGAAGTATCTGATGGAGAAGGCGTCCGTTAACAGAAGTTCCGACTGTGGAGAACAACAGCTTGGATCTGTCAAAATCATAGATTCCACTGCCTTCGATCATAGAACCTTCGATCAGTTTTATTTTTTCACACTTTGAAAGACGCTGTCTGGCCTTCTCCAGATTGAAGGTAAATTCACGAAACATTTGCTGCCCGTCTTTTCTCAGTTTATCCATACATGCATCCATACTCGCCATCAGAATATACGACGGACTGCTGGTCTGGTAAATCCCCATAAATCTCTTTATCTTTTCCACATCTGCCATATCACTGCATATATGAAGCACCGCCGTCTGAGTCATAGATGGCAGCGTTTTATGGAAACTCTGTATTACAATGTCAGCTCCCAGATCAGCAGCAGACACCGGAAAATATTTAGAATAATGAAGATGTGCACCATGTGCTTCATCCACAATAAGAGGAATCTTATGTCTGTGTACAACTTCTGCAATTGTCTTTATATCAGACACAACGCCGTCATATGTAGGCGAAGTAAGCAGAAAAGCCTGCACATCCGTATTTTCTTCCAGATATCTTTCCACACGTTCAGGAGAAATTCCTCCGTTTATCCCCAGTCTCTGATCTTCATGTGGATAAATATAGACCGGCTGAAGCTCACGTAAATACAATGCATGGTAAACAGCCTTGTGACAGTTCCTCGCGACAAGTATCTTCCCACCTTTATTTACACTTGCACTGACTGCTGCCAGAAGAGCCGCCGTACTTCCATTTACACTGAAGAAACATTTCTTTGTCCCATAAATCTGAGCTGCATATTCCTGTGCTTCTTTCAAAATCCCTTCCGCATGATGAAGATTGTCAAATCCTGAAATCTCTGTAATATCTCTCTCAAAAAGAAAATCATCTGCTGAAGATGCCCGGTTTCTCTTATGCCCCGGCATGTGAAACGGATAATAGTCAGACTGTCCATAGCTTTTTAATTTTTTATATAATCTTTCCATTTTTTTCCTTTTTATACTATTGTGCCAACAAGTTGATTTCTCGAACAATCTTGCGTCTAAATTTCCAATACTCATTCCAAATTTCCCACTGATTATTGCCTTTTCGTGCCTGAAATATGGAACTTCCCTGATTCAGTTAAACTTTAAATCTGTATCCTACGCCCCAGATTGTTTCAATATACTGAGGTTTTGCAGTATTAAATTCAATTTTCTCCCGGATCTTCTTGATATGGACAGTGACTGTTGCAATATCTCCCACAGATTCCATATCCCAGATTTCCCGGAACAACTCTTCCTTGGTAAACACTCTGTTCGGATTCTCTGCAAGGAAGGTAAGCAGATCATATTCCTTGGAAGTAAATGTTTTCTCCTCTCCGTTTACCCATACGCGGCGTGCAGTCTTATCAATCTTGATCCCGCGGATCTCCACAATATCATTTTTGCGTACATTGGAACCGATCAGACGATTATATCTGTCCATATGTGCCTTGACTCTGGCTACCAGTTCACTTGGACTGAATGGTTTTGTCATGTAATCATCTGCCCCCAGTCCCAGACCTCTGATTTTATCTATGTCATCTTTCTTTGCAGATACCATGATGATAGGAGTATTTTTTTCCTGTCTTACCTGCCTGCAGATATCAAAGCCATCCACTTCCGGAAGCATCAGATCCAGAATAATCAGGTCAAACTCCTCATTCAGCGCACGCGTCAGTCCGGTGTCTCCTCTGTTGCAGATTTCAACTTCAAATCCGGAAAGCTCCAGATAATCCTTCTCCAGATCTGCAATTGCCTCTTCATCTTCTATAATTAAAATTCTGCTCATTTCATTGGTACCTCCTGATACTTTCTAAGTACAAAATACATGATTGTGCCGATTCCAAGCCTGCTGGTTGCCCAGACCTTTCCTCCATGATCCTCCAGGATCTTTTTCACAATGGAAAGACCGATTCCGCTTCCTCCCTTGGATGAATTTCTCGACACGTCTGTTCTGTAAAAACGATCAAAAATAGACGGCAGATCCTTTGCTGCAATTCCCTTTCCATTATCTTCAATTTCAACCTGAATAAAATCTCCCACATCCTTTATGCGAATCTGGATGATACCTTTGGGTTTATCCATATATTTGATAGCATTGCTGATAATGTTATGAATAACACGCCGAATCTGTTCTCCATCTGCGATCACCTGCACATTATCCTCAACATAATTGGCATATACCAGTTCAATTCCTCTCGTTTCCAGTTCCAGTCCTACTTCTTCTGCGCAATCACTGAAATAATCTTCTACATTCAGTTTACTGAAAGTATATGGAATTCTGTTGGTATCAATCTTTGAATAAAAAGTCAGCTCATTGATCAGATGATCCATCTCATTCGTCTTATTATAAATAGTCTTCACATAACGGTCTATTTTCTCCGGCGTATCCGCTACGCCGTCCATAATCCCCTCTACATATCCCTTTACCGCTGTGATCGGCGTCTTAAGATCATGAGAAATATTGCTGATAAGTTCTTTATTTTCTTTATCCATAAGAACTTTCTCTTCTGCTGATTCCTTCAGCCGCTTTCTCATCTCCTCAAAATCCCGGCAAAGTTCCGAAAACTCATCGTCACCATCTACTTCCAGAACAAAATCAAGATTTCCCTCTTTGATATTCTGAGTGGCTTTCTTTAATTTAACCAGCGGTGTGGCAATACTTCTGTAAATCCATAATCCAATAGATAAAGCTGTGAATACTAATATTACCGTCGCAGTAAACAGCAGATCTTTTGCAATAATCCTTACCTGTGTCTGGCTGTGGGTGGATTCCCCTACTGAAATATCATACACCACTTCCGAGGAATCCTTTGTCTGCTGTGCAAACTTTGTATGACCTAATCCGTACAAAGTTGCCGAAAATAAAAGCAGAGGAACCAGAATACTCATACCGAATCCAACTATAATCCTTGTTTTTAACTTCATCCCGATCATCCTTTATCTGTTGATTTATAAGGTTTCTATAATTTTGCCCTCTGCAAGCATTATATCATAAAGTCTGTTTTACATATCTAAATTTTCTATAAAAAGAACAGGAATCATCTGTCCTGTTCTTTCAGATAATTCCTGTTTTATCCCATTGCACTGCAATTTTTGTGATATTCTGTAATTATTCAGCATTCCACTGTCTGTGCAAGTACTGAACAGTTACGATTTTCTTATTTAAGCAAGGTATTTTTTAAGGTCATCAACTTTATCCAGATGCTCCCATGGAAGGTCTACATCCGTACGTCCGAAATGTCCATAAGCAGCTGTCTGTCTGTAAATCGGTCTTCTCAGATCAAGCATCTTGATAATTCCCGCCGGGCGAAGGTCAAAGTTCTCACGAATGATCTCAACCAGCTTTGTATCAGAAAGTTTACCGGTTCCGAATGTTTCTACGTGGATAGATGTCGGATGAGCAACACCGATCGCATAGGAAAGCTGAATCTCACATTTATCTGCAAGACCTGCTGCAACAATATTTTTTGCAACATAACGTGCAGCATACGCTGCGGAACGGTCTACCTTTGTACAGTCTTTACCGGAGAAAGCACCGCCGCCATGACGTCCGGTTCCACCGTAAGTATCAACGATGATCTTACGTCCGGTAAGTCCGCTGTCACCATGAGGTCCGCCGATCACGAAACGTCCTGTTGGGTTGATGAAATATTTTGTGTTCTCATCTACCATATCTGCCGGAATGATCTCATCGAAAACATATTTCTTAATGTCCTCATGAATCTGCTCCTGAGTTACATCCGGATCATGCTGTGTAGAGCATACTACTGCATCGATACGGCTTGGTTTTCCGGCTTCATCATATTCTACAGTAACCTGTGTTTTTCCATCCGGTCTTAAATATTTTAATGTACCGTCTTTACGGATCTTCGTTAACTGACGTGCAAGTTTGTGTGCCATGTTGATGGCATATGGCATATACTCTTCTGTCTCATTGGAAGCATAACCAAACTGGATACCCTGGTCACCTGCTCCGATGGCATCAATTTCATCTTCACCCATTTTTGCTTCAAGAGCTTTATCTACGCCAAGAGCGATATCAGCAGACTGTTCATCGATTGCTGTGATAACTGCACATGTATCAGCATCAAATCCATATTTTCCACGTGTATATCCGATTTCACGGATAGTATCTCTTACGATTTTCTGGATATCAACATATGCATTTGTTGTAATCTCACCCATAACAAGTACAAGACCTGTAGTTGTAGCAGTTTCACATGCAACACGACTCATAGGATCTTTTTCCATAAGAGCGTCAAGAATAGCATCGGAAATAGCATCACACATTTTATCCGGATGGCCTTCAGTTACAGATTCAGAAGTAAATAAAATTTTCTCCATTGTGTTCTCCTTTTTTTATTCATTTACAATTGTTTCCCGACCGCAGAATAACCCGCAGCCATTTATGTACTGTATCAACAGATTATTTCTCTCCGCTGATACTTTTCCGTTAACAAAAAGAAACAGCCCGAAGTAATCGGACTGTCTGATTATCTCAACAATCCTCTTATTGTTCGATCACTCGCTCAGGTTGGCACCTTCCTACACAAACAGGGGTTGCCGTGGCTTCGCAGATCCTTTGTATCTCCACCACTCTGAATAAAAGGCTATTACTAATTATTAACTTGCATTAATTAAGATTGCTGCATACCATACAATATACTTAACTCTTACAAATGTCAAGTAATTTTTTGGTATTTTTTATCATCCCACCCTGAGACGGAATTTCTGGATTTCTTTCTCATTGGATACTCTCTCAATCTCAGCACCGAGAGATCTCAGCTTATCTTCAAAATTCTCGTATCCTCTCTGGATATATACGATATCATCAACAACTGTGATCCATCTGCTGCAAGACCTGCGATCACCAGGGCTGCACCTGCACGCAGATCCGGTGCACTTACTCTCGCACCTGTAAGCTTCTTCACACCATCAATAATTGCTGAATTTCCCTCAACTTTGATGTTTGCTCCCATACGTGAAAGTTCGTCCGCATACTTGAATCTGTTCTCAAAAATACTCTCTGTTACAATACTGGTTCCCTCTGCAAGTGCCAGAGTTACAGCAATCTGTGGCTGCATATCTGTAGGATATCCGGGATATGGAAGAGTCTTTACATGAGTACGGTGAAGTCTCTTTGGTGCACGTACACGAACTGCATCATCAAATTCCTCAACCTCACATCCAATTTCTTCAAGTTTAGCCGTAGTTGCTTCCAGATGCTTCGGAATTACATTCTTAACTGTTACATCTCCGCCTGTTGCTGCCGCAGCAAACATAAATGTACCTGCCTCGATCTGATCCGGAATAATAGAATACTCTGTACGGTGGAGCTTCTCCACACCTTTAATACGGATCACATCTGTACCTGCACCTTTAATATTTGCCCCCATACTGTTCAGGAAGTTGGCAACGTCAACTACATGCGGTTCTCTTGCGGCATTTTCCAAAATAGTACGTCCCGGAGCCAATGAGGCTGCCATCATAATATTGATCGTTGCACCTACAGAAACAACGTCAAGGAAAATATGGCTTCCATGAAGTTCATCTGCTTTCGCAACAATTGCTCCATGCATGATATCTACATCTGCACCAAGCGCTCTGAATCCCTTCAGATGCTGGTCGATCGGACGGCTTCCGATGTTGCATCCACCTGGAAGCGGTACCTCTGCATGTTTATACTTACCAAGAAGTGCTCCCAGCAGATAGTAGGAAGCTCTGATCTTCTTGATATATTCATAATCAACACTTACATCTCCAATTGTAGATCCGTTAATCTTCACAGTAGATTTATCAATACGGTCTACCTGTGCTCCAATACCAGCGATCGCTTCAAGCAATACATTGATATCCCTTACATCCGGCAAATTCTCTATCAGAATCGTCTCATCAGTCATTATGGCTGCTGCAAGAATAGCAAGTGCCGCATTCTTGGCACCGGCAATCTCAACTTCACCGACTAAAGGGTTGCCTCCTTTTATAACATACTGTTCCATATCACACCTCTTATTTATTTTCACTCCATGAGCAGAATTAATGGTCACTGTTCACTCTGTTTTTCGTTTTCTGCGAACATGTAACTTCTGTTTCAAATGCATATATGTTTATACTAAACGATCATCCTATTTTAAAGTCAGTTGTATATTATATCATATATTTATCATTTGTAAACAAAAATTATTTACCACTGTCCTTTTCCCGAGCTGTAATAATCACTTTCCCTGCTCTTTGATATGTATTATCTCCAGAATTGCCCGAAGACTTTCATCCAAATCTTTCCCCTCTTCATCAATGGTAATATCTGCATATTTCTCGTACAGAGGTACACGTTCCTCATACAGATCTTTCAGGCTCTGACCGTCCTTTAACAGAACTCCGCGGCCTTTCAGATTTCCCAGTCTTTTGGATAAAGATTCCAGTGATAATTTAAGATATATAACCTTACCTATAGACTTCAGATGTTCCATTGCCTCATCACAGTAAATAACACTTCCGCCGGGTGCAATGACCGTATCTGTCACATGAATGTCTGCATTAACCTGATTTTCAATTTCCTTAAATTTTTCCGGTCCGTCCTGCTCTATGATCTCTGAAAGCTTTCTTTTCTCCTGTTTCTGTATCAGAAGATCCGAATCCAGAAATTCATATCTCAATGCTTTTGCAAGAATAACTCCTATTGTACTTTTCCCTGAACCGGGCATTCCTATTAATGTCACATTATTCATGTTTATGTCCTTTCATTTTATCATACATTGTCTGCGTCTGCAAATTGCGGATTACTGTTTCTTTTTTCCG
>ENA-OQBJ01000649-OQBJ01000649.1-human-gut-metagenome-genome-assembly--contig:-NODE-649-length-17536-cov-13.666667_pt1 | contig 17536 bp, 21 predicted proteins | sample MGYA00242743_ERZ504545 | MGnify/ENA primary metagenome ERZ504545 (study PRJEB26092, sample SAMD00036252) | human gut metagenome | host: Homo sapiens | study: EMG produced TPA metagenomics assembly of...
GGCGCTTGCCCAATGTAGTAGCAGCCTTGGCTGTACATAGTGCCACAGCCATCGGTTCGGTACAGCCGATGGCAGGAACCACCTCTTTATTAACGAGCGCAATGATGCGCTCACGCTTACTTTTCTCTAACATAATCTATATAACTTTTTATATAAATAACGTTCTTACCATTATTTCGGGTACAAAAATTACAAAAAATAAAACCGTATTCTTCTCTTTTCGCGAGAAATACGGTTTAAATCTATATTTCTTGATGAATTAGTCTTCCAACTGGAACAGAGGATCATCTGGAGTCAGCATGGTTGGCTTCTGGTCGAATTCCTTCAAGAGCTGCTCAGAAGCATACTTCTTGTTTACTACCAGGCGGAACATGTACTCGTTGAACCAATCGTTAGTCATGATGAAGCAACCGGCAAAACCATTGTCGGCACCCCAACTGTTCTCCACCTTCCATTTTACAGGCTTGCCATTGGCGTCGAGATCTACAGCTGTCAGCGTCATGGCATGAGTAGAACCGCTATCGAAAGTAGCGATGCGGTCAGCCTTGTTCATTGGGAATGAGGTATTGAAGAGGCTTCCATAGTCGAAGTTGTCGAGTGCCAGATAGCCGCGCTTGCGGTCGAGCTGCTTGCCCACATCATAGCTTGAATACATCTTATGACCATCCTTCAGAGAGGCGATGGCGAGCTGGGCAATCTCCTCCATAGGCAAGTTCAGATACTTCCAGTTATGGCCATCGTAAGTGTGGCGGTCGTACTCTACCTCGTATGTCTTGTGGTAAGGACGGCGTGGATCGTTCATCACCATCAGGAAGGTACCGTTGAGATCCTTGCCTACGGTTTCCTCATAGAAACTCTTAGGAGTATACTTCTTTGCCTCGCCAATCTGCTTGCCGTCCTTGTCGCGGAAAGCATAGGTAAATTCCTTTACCGGTTCGCCGAGAGTAAGACTCAGCATGTGATAAACCTGACCGAGCATCTCGTTCTTGCGAGCCTGGATAGCTGCCGACTTCTTGCCCTGAGCCACCATCTTGCGGAGTTCCAGACCATACTCGCGGAGCTTGCTGCTTACGAGACGGCTCATCTTGGAAGTATTGTTGCTTGAGTAAGTCTCAGGCTGGGCACTCATAGGTACGAGACCATACTTGCTTGCCAAATCGGCAACACCACAGAAAGTACCGCCATCATTGAGCGGATTCTTGAAGAAGAACTGCACCTGAGGATCCTCGATGCTCTTCTTGCCAAGGTCGATAACACCCTGAAGCATCAGGTTAGCCTTCTCCAACTGATCATAGAAGAAGAGGTAATCCTGAGAATACTCCACCACTCTACCTGCTTGTCATTGACAGCAAAGTTAGAACGGAGCACGTTAAAACCGCTGAACATCCAGCAACGGCCCGAACTCTTCTGGTTGTGAATGCTCTGCGAAGGAGTCTCGATGCTGAAATGAGTATCAACCGGGGCCTCGTTGGCATGATTCTTCACAAGGTCATCAATGTTGTTGTTGGCAATCGCATTGAAGAGTGCCTTGTTGGCTACACCTGCCTGCTGGTTTTTCTCCATCTGCTGAAGAGCAGACTGACTGATGCCGCCACCCTTGGTCTGCGCCATCAGAGACATGGAAGCCATCATCATGGCTCCCAAAAGTAATACATTTTTTCTCATCACGATAAAGGTATTTATTTGCTTATTGTTATATAACTAATTCCGGATTTCATTCCTTTTTCAGAAATTTCCTTTGCAAAAATACAAAGAATAATCGGAAAAAGCGAAAATATTGTCTCAAAAGTGCTTTATATAGGAAAAAAGCATTATCTTTGCACAAGATTTTCACGAAGAAAACATGGACAAGAACAAGTTTAGTCTATTAAATAGTATAAAATACCCGGAAGATTTGAGACGGCTGAGCATTGACCAGCTGCCACAAGTCTGCAAAGAGTTAAGAGAAGACATTATCGACGAGGTTGCCGTCAACCCCGGTCATTTTGCCTCCTCTCTTGGCGTGGTGGAAATAACCGTAGCCTACATTATATCTACAACACCCCATACGACCGTATTGTATGGGATGTGGGACACCAAGCTACGGACATAAGATATTAACAGGACGCCGCGAAAACTTCTGTACCAACCGCAAGTTGCACGGCATCCGTCCATTCCCTACACCTTTAGAAAGCGAATATGATACCTTCGCCTGCGGACATGCGAGCAATTCCATCTCCGCAGCACTCGGTATGGCCGTTGCCGCACGCGAAAACGGAGATACCGACAGGCACGTGGTAGCCGTCATTGGCGATGGAGCCATGAGCGGCGGACTGGCTTTCGAGGGACTGAACAACGTATCAAGTACACCTAACGACATGCTCATCATCCTGAACGACAACGATATGAGCATCGACCGGGCTGTGGGCGGTATGGAGAAATATCTCCTGAACCTCGATACCAACGAGACCTACAACCGCCTCCGTTTCAAGGCATCGCAGTGGCTGCACTCCAAAGGCTATCTCAACGAAGACCGCAAGAAGGGCATCCTGCGCCTGAACAATGCACTGAAGTCGGCACTGAGTCATCAGCAGAACATCTTCGAGGGTATGAATATCCGCTACTTCGGACCTTTCGATGGTCATGACGTGAAGGAAGTGGCGAGAGTGCTCAAACAGCTTAAGAACATGAAGGGTCCTAAGCTGCTGCACCTGCATACCACCAAGGGAAAGGGTTACGAACCTGCCGAGAAGAGTGCTACCATCTGGCACGCGCCAGGCAAATTCGATCCGGAAACGGGTGAGAGAATCATTGCCGATACCAGTAACCAGCCTCCTAAATATCAGGATGTTTTCGGTGAGACGCTGCTGGAACTGGCTCTGAAGAACCCGAAGATTGTAGGTGTGACGCCAGCCATGCCTACAGGATGCTCCATGAACATCATGATGAAGGCGATGCCAAACCGTACCTTCGATGTAGGTATTGCCGAGGGGCATGCCGTCACCTTCTCAGGAGGTATGGCGAAAGACGGACTCATCCCATTCTGCAATATCTATAGTTCGTTTGTACAGCGTGCCTACGATAACATCATCCACGACATGGCACTGCTCAACCTGCCGGTTATCATGTGTCTGGACCGTGCCGGACTGGTAGGTGAAGACGGACCAACCCATCATGGTGCCTTCGATATGGCGGCTCTCCGTCCGATTCCGCATCTCACCATCGCATCTCCGATGAACGAGCATGAGTTGCGCAACCTGATGTATTCAGCCCAGTTGCCAGATCATGGCAGCTATGTTATCCGTTATCCTAGAGGCAAGGGGGTGCTCGTAGACTGGCGCAACCCGATGGAGGAAATCAAGACCGGTACCGGCAGAAAGCTGAAAGACGGCACCGATGTAGCCGTTCTTACCATCGTCCTATCGGAAACGATGCCGCTCAGGCTATCGCTGAGGTAGAAACCGAAACCGGAATGAGCATCGCCCACTACGATATGCGATTCCTCAAGCCACTCGATGAAGACATTCTGAAAGAGGTGGGCGAAAAGTTCAGCCGCATCATCACCATCGAAGACGGCGTTCGTATGGGCGGTATGGGCTCAGCCGTACTGGAATGGATGAACGACCATGACTATCAGCCAAAGATGACCCGAATGGGATTGCCAGATGAGTTTGTGGAGCACGGAACCGTGGCACAGCTCAGAGAAATCGTGCATCTCGATAAAGAAGCAATCAAAGAAGCAATTAAGAAATGAAAATAATCATAGCTGGCGCATATGCCATAGGTACTCACCTGGCGAGACTCCTGTCACGCAGCAATGAAGAGATTACGCTCATCGATGAAAGCGAAGAGCGCCTGGCAAGCATTGGCTCCGACTGCGACCTGCTCACCATGCTGGGCAAGCCTACCAGTCTTCACATCTTACGCGATGCGGGGGTTGCAGATGCCGACCTCTTCATCGCCGTTACTCCGGTAGAAAGTACCAACATCACAGCTAGCATCCTTGCCAAGAACCTGGGTGCCAAAAGAACGGTGGCCCGCGTGGATAATCCGGAATATATGGATCAGCAGGCTCAGGAATTCTTCAAAGAATTAGGTATCAGCAAACTGATTTATCCGGAGATGCTCGCAGCCGTAGATATCAATAACGGACTGAAAATGAGTTGGGTACGTCAGCGCTGGGATGTGCACGACGGCGCACTCGTCATGCTCGGCATCAAACTGCGCGAAGGATGCGAAATACTGAACGAACCGCTCAAGAACATCAGCGGTCCTAACGACCCTTATCACGTGGTAGCCATCAAGCGAGGCAGTGATACCATCATCCTGGCGGTAACGACGAGCTGAAACTCTACGACCTCGCCTACTTCATGACCACCCGCAACTACATCCCATATATCCGCAAGATTGTAGGCAAGGAGCACTATGTGGATGTGAAGAACGTGATGATTATGGGTGGCGGACGCACAGCCGTAAGAGCCGTGAAGAAGATGCCGGAATATATGGAATGCAAGATTATCGAGATGAGCGAGGAGCGCTGCGAATATCTCAACGATATTCTCGATGAGAACAAGACGCTCATCATTCATGGTGACGGACGTGACATTCCGCTGCTCGTAGAAGAAGGTATCCGTAGTACTCAAGCCTTCGTGGCACTGACCGGTAACGCCGAAACCAATATCCTGGCCTGTCTTACCGCCAAGAGAATGGGGGTGCGCAAGACGGTGGCTGCCGTAGAAAACGTAGACTACGTGAGCATGGCAGAGAGTCTGGATATCGGTACCATTATCAACAAGAAGATGATTGCCGCCAGCTACATCTACCAGATGATGCTCGATGCCGACGTGATGAACGTGAGATTCCTGATGAGCGCTAACGCCGATGTGGCTGAGTTTATAGCCAAAGAAGGTTCGAAGGTAACCAAGAAACCGGTGAAGGAACTCGGCATGCCTATCGGTGTAACCATCGGTGGACTGGTTCGCGGTGAAGAAGGAATGCTCGTTTCGGGTAATACACAGATAGAACCGGGCGACTCGGTGATGGTTTTCTGCCACAACATCAACATGAAGAAAATTGAGAAATACTTCATATAAGCGCGAAAGGAGATAGAGACATACTTCATATATGATAAACAGAAAATTAATATATAAGGTTTTAGGGCAACTGCTTTTCATAGAAGCATTCCTGCTCTTCGTCAGTCTGCTGGTAGCTTTCTATTACCAGCAGGATGACATCTTTGCCTTCATTGTGGCAACACTTACCACCATCGGAGGCGGACTGGTGCTGAAATGGCGAGGACACGGAGCAGATAACTCAATGTCGCGCGTGATGCCTATCTCGTGGTAACGCTCTCATGGATTGTATTCAGTTTCTTCGGAACCCTCCCCTTCATGATAAGTGGATACATCAACAACTTTACCGATGCCTACTTTGAAACCATGTCGGGATTTACGACAACGGGAGCCACGATATTAGACGATGTAGAATGCTTCCCCCACGGACTGCTTTTCTGGCGTTCGCTCACCCAATGGATAGGCGGTCTGGGAATCGTGTTCTTCACCATCGCCCTGCTGCCATCGCTTGTAGGAGGACAGACCAAGGTGTTTGCTGCCGAGGCTACAGGACCTATCAAGACAAAACTGCATCCCCGGCTTTCCACTTCGGCTAAATGGATATGGAGTATCTATCTGATGCTCACCATTGCCTGCATCGCATCCTACTACGTGGCAGGAATGAATCTCTTCGACAGTTTCAACTATGCGATGACCACTACGGCTACAGGAGGGTTCTCTACACATAACAGTAGTACCTCGTTTTTCCATTCGCCGGCGCTGGAATACATCTGTGCCTTCTTCTGCTTCCTGTCGGGTGTTAATTTCACCCTGCTCTATGCAGCCGTCATCAAATTCAAGATCAAAGATCTGTTCAAGAATTCTGAGTTTAAGTTCTATATGCTCCTCGTTACACCTTCACGGCTTTCATCATGGTAGAGCTGATAGCGATGCGCAACTACGATGTGGAACATGCCTTCCGCAGCGCCATCTTCCAGGTGGTATCATTCATCACCACCACGGGATTATTTAACGACGATGCTGCTGTGTGGCCTCACGTTACCTGGGTGGTATTGGCAGCCTGCATGTTCTTCGGAGCCTGCTCGGGCAGTACGAGTGGAGGTTTGAAATGTATCCGTGGCGTGATGCTGGTAAGAATGGTGAAGAATGAATTCCGCCAGATTCTGCATCCTAACGCCGTACTGCCATTGAAGATTGATGGTGTGAACGTACCGATGCAGAAGCGTGTTACGCTGCTTGCCTTCCTCACCACTTATCTCATCATCTGTCTGGTGATATCGTTCACGATGATAGCCATGGGCATCGACAATACTAATGCCATCACCATCACCCTGAGTTGTGTGGGTAATGTGGGACCTACGCTGGGTACGGAAATCGGACCAACCATGTCGTGGTGCGAACTGCCGGATGTGGCAAAATGGTTCTGCTCGCTGATGATGCTCATCGGTCGTCTGGAAATATTCAGTGTGCTGGTTATCTTAACGCCAGCATTCTGGAGAGAGAACTAACATACCCAGAGGGGGAGTTAGAAAATAAAAGAGAAGTTGATATTTGAAGTAAGAAATACGCTTACTAGACTAAGTATATTTCGCACAAAAAGCGTTATATATAATAAGGTATAGGTTCAGCAAGAGCCTTACCCGAGAGTAAGAAACCGTACTTATGAGTACATTTATAAACTAAATACAGGTAAAAATGAAACCATTAAAATTTCAACCGCTATTAAAATCCACCATCTGGGGTGGCAGTAAGATTATCACTTTCAAACATCTCGACGTAAAGCAAGAGAATGTGGGAGAAAGCTGGGAAATCTCTGGAGTACCAGGAAATGAAAGCATCGTAGCCGATGGCGAGATGCAGGGCAAGAGCCTCAACGAGGTTGTTGCAGAACGGAAGGGAAGCTTCCTCGGAGAAGAGAACTACAAGCGTTTCGGCAATGAGTTTCCACTGCTCATCAAGTTTATCGATGCCAACCGCGACCTCTCTATCCAGGTGCATCCTAATGATGAAATTGCCAAGAAGCAAGGTAAGGAACGCGGCAAGACCGAGATGTGGTATGCGCTGCCATGCGAGCCGGATGCCAAGCTCTACAACGGCTTGAAGATGCAGATTACTCCTGAGCAGTACAAGGAGATGGTGGAGAATGATACCATCACTGATGCCCTGGCTCAGTATAACGTGAAGGAAGGTGACTGTTTCTTTATCCCAGCCGGCAGAATCCACACCATCGGAACAGGCTGTTTCGTTGTCGAGATTCAGCAGACCAGCGATGTTACCTATCGCATCTACGACTTCAAGCGCAAGGACAAGGATGGCAACTATCGCCAGCTCCACACCAAGGAAGCTGCCGAGTGCATTGACTACACCGTATTGCCAGACTATCGCCAGCACTACACTCCTGCCAAGAATCAGGGTGTAAGCATGGTGCAGTGCCCTTACTTCACCACAGCCGTTTATGATCTCGATGAGCCAATGACGCTGGATTATTCAGAGTTGGACAGCTTCGTGATTCTGATTGGCTTGAAGGGTGAGGCTAAGATTACCGACAACGAGGGTAACGAGATTACGCTCCAGGGCGGCGAGAGCATCGTAGTTCCTGCCAGCACCAAGACATTGAAGATAGAAGGAACCCTGAAGTTCCTGGAGGTTTTTTAAAGGTAAAAAAGTAAAAGGGTAAAAAGGTAAAAGAGCCTGGCGGGATGTCATCTGCCTGCTTTCTTTTTACCTTTTTACCTTTAAATATCCTTTTTACCTTTCCAAATACTTTTCCACATCCGCCTGTATCTTCTGGAATTCGGGAGAGAACTGGTAGAAGGTGTTCTTCTTCATCATCATCTTCACCTTGCCCAGACTATTCTCATAACATGCCATTTCGGTGCGAGCCTGCTCGGAATGGAGGCACGGTCGCGGATTTCATTCTCCCTATCGTTGCGCAAAGCATCGCAAACGCTCTGGACGATAGGACTAACTACCAGGTCGAAGAGATGATGACCCTGTATATATAAATAGGTATTGCTCTCGTTTACACCCAGATTGTTGAGGTAAAGAGCCATTTCATCCAACTCATCCTTAAACTTCTTAAAGCGGCGCTCCAGCTGGAACAGCTTTGCCCGCACCTTCTTTCCCAAATAATCTATCGCCCATTTAGGATCCTGGATTCGGACAGAAGGCAACATGATGACCTTATCAAACTCTGCCATATCAAAATGCATCGACATCTTGCGATGACGCACATAGAACAGCATGTGCCATAAGAAGAGGGGCCAGATGGTACGGGAATAGGACTCAAGAAAACGCTCGAAATCGAAGATGCGACGGTCGTTGAGCGTCACCATCACACAGGTTTCGTGCAATCCTCTGGCATAACATTGGAAGTTTTCAATGGCATAGGCATAGGTATGGAAGATGTAAGGATTCTCCAACATCTGCTGGGAAGACTCGGTTGAGCCCTGACGCAGATAATCGTAATCGGCATCTACACAGGCTATCATATCCCTACCTACTCCCTTCAGCATACTGGAGATAGCAGCCTTCTTGCCTCGGTCTAAATGCTGGTTACGGGTAGGCAGCATGATATCAAAATAGCGTTTTTCATTCTCAAACTTTCCCAGTACAGAACGCCAGAAGAAGACATCATCGTAGCTCTCGACGTAAGCCACAATCTTGCGCCGAGCCTTCTTCGAGGTCATCCTGTTGGCTGCCTCGAAGAACTGGGAATTGATATTATCGGTTAAACGTTTAGCCATAAGCTGAAAAAATCAACATTCAACACTTAACATTCAACATTACGAAATCGTAATATCATTCACATCCGTCACCCTATCGGTCCATCCATCCATGACCACAGCAGGACTGTGGGTGGTCATGATGATCTGGATATTCGGATTAAGCTGCAGCACCAGACCGATGAGCAGCTTCTGCCATTCGAAGTGAAGACTGATTTCCGGCTCATCCATAAAGAGGACGTATGACTGGTTGTCCTCCACCAGCACGGTGAGGAGGATGGCAAGAATCTGCTTCTCACCAGCCGAGAGCTGATAAGGCGAGAGCTGCTCGCCTATCTGGTTGAAGCGGATTTCGTTGGCAGTACGGATGATGGTCTTGCCGGTATCCTTGAAAAGATTATCTACCATATCCTGGAACATCTTCTTCGGTTCACTCAGTTTCTGAGCCTTGAAGGCTGCATCCGGTTCGCCACTCTGCAAGACGGCATGATGCGGTTGCCGATGTTCACCTGGTAATCCAGATACTTGCGCTGCAGCTGGAAGAGCTGCCAGTCGAGTTCGGTAACCAGGGTAAGGTCTATCTTGTTGATCATCTCGGCATTCATCAATGGTCTATCTACCGAGCGGATTACATCATATCTAATCCACTTTGCCTCCTCCGGCTCCACCTTCAGATGCACACCTTTGATCATGTGACTAGGGAATTCACCGCCAGCCGCCAGACCCTTTACCACCTTATTTAATATAGTACTCTTGCCCACGCCGTTTACACCACTCAGGATATTGACACGGCGGTCGAGGTTCCAAAGAATATGTTTGGTACCGCTCCAGAGAGATTCAATCTCTATCTGTTTGATATAATCAGCATATTTCTGCATAAGAATAATCTCCTATCTTTAATAGTCAAGAACGGAAAAAGACTATTGTCTTAACTTCTTAACTCCTTTAAGTTTCAAAAAATATACCGCAAATATAGCAAAATTCCTCGAATTTTTGTACCTTTGCACTCGATTTTATTCAAAAATAGGAAGATTTAAATAGAAATAAGGAAAAAATGGATAACAAACGACCTCTTATCGCCCACCTGTGCCTCTTCTGTTCCGGCGCATTCTGGGGACTGATGGCTCCCGTAGGCAAGGATGCCATGCTTCACGGCATCGACGGCATCGACCTGGTGAGCTTCCGTGTATTGGGTGGTGCCCTCCTCTTCTGGATAGCATCATTCTTCACCAAAAGAGAACATATCCCTACCAAGGACATCATCAAGATGGCAGGTGCCGGCATATTCGGACTGGTATGCAACCAATGCTGCTATACCATCGGTCTGAGTCTCACCTCGCCAAGCAACTCCAGCATCATGACTACTTCGATGCCTATCTTCGCCATGATTCTCTCGTTCCTGATTCTGAAGGAACCTATCACCTGGAAGAAGGCTATCGGTGTGCTGATGGGATGCAGCGGAGCCTGTATCATCATCCTGACGAGTGCTACGGCTGGCAATGCTAAGGTAGGAAATATCTGGGGCGACCTGCTCTGCATCTCGGCACAGCTTTCGTTCGCTCTCTATCTGGCACTCTTCAAGCCGCTGGTTCAGAAGTATTCGCTCTTCACGGTGAACAAGTGGATGTTTACCTGGGCAACCCTCTTCATCTGGCCTTTCACGATAGGACACGTATCGGACATTCCTTTCGCCCAGGTTCCGATGAGCACCTGGTGGGAAACGGGCTACGTCATCTTCTTCGGCACTTTCCTGGGTTACATCTGCATGATGATTGGTCAGAAGACGTTGCGCCCTACCGTGGTGAGTGTATATAATTATGTGCAGCCGCTGGTATCGGTTACCGTAAGTGTTATCGTGGGTCTCGCCGTATTCAAGGGTATGCAGGCGATTGCGGCCATCCTCATCTTCTCCGGTGTATGGCTTGTGGTAAAGAGCAAATCAAAAAATGATATCGACAAGCACGACCACAGTCTGGCTTACGAGAAAAGACATGCTTAAAAGATATAATGTCGATTTATAAAACTGAAACTGTCCCCATCTGAGATAACAGATGAGGACAGTTTTTTATATAAGAAAAGAAGATCAGCAACCGAAGTAAACCATCAGTCCGCCCAATACGATATAAAGTAGGGCGTATGGGATGGCCGAGCGGAGAATCTCTCCATCCTTTCCCTCCATATCGCAGGCTGCAGTAGCAATGGCGATGCTCTGCGGACTGATCATCTTGCCACCCGTGGCTCCCGTGGTGTTGGCAGCAACCAGCCAGTTTTCCTGACCACCCTCCATACCAAAGAATGTGCTCTGCCCCGTCATACCCAACTGATTGGCAACATGACCCTGGAGCTTGGCAAAGAGGATATTCGAAGAGGTATCAGACCCCGTAACGAAGGTTCCGATGGCACCAATCATCGGCGCAACCAGAGGATAGAAATCTCCCGTTACTGCCACCAGTCCTGAGGCGATGGCAGTAATCATTCCCGAATAGTTCATCACACTTGCCAGGGCTATCAGCGAACAGATGGTCACCACCGTCTTACGAAGATTCACCGTGGTACGGGCAAGAATCACCATCAATCTCTTGAGGCTTAATCCCTGAATCAATCCACCAATCGTAGCACCTAGGAAGAGCATCAGTCCTGCATTGGAAATCCAGCCAAACTTAAAGGTGCTGTCGAGCACAGGCAGATGAACCGCACTCACCAGATGACTTTTGAGGAAAGCATTGACCGGAGGACAGAGTGCTCCGGAAACCAGGATAAATATCAATATAAAAAGGTAAACGCTCCATGCCTTCAGGCTTTCGGCAAGCGTAAAGGTCTCCTTATCCTGCACCTTGCTCTTTCTGGCAAATACCTTGGCGTATGCGATGATGGCGATAATGGCTGCCAGCGAACCGATGATGGCTGGAGTCTCGGAACCGAGATAATAGCCGCAGACAAACTGCACTATCACGGAAATCACTCCCACCCAGAGGGCGATGATGAGATTCTTGATAAGATTATGCTTATCGGTAAGCGTCAAGATAATAAAAGGCAGGAGGATAAAGAGAGGTGACAGCTGGATAATGGCGAATGCCGAAGTCTCGCAAATCTGTGCCGCCGAAGCCGATCCGCTTTCAGCCACCTCATTGCAGAGCGTAGTAACCGGTACACCCACAGCACCAAATCCCGTAGCCACGGTATTACCAATCAGGGATACCAGAGCCGAGAACATCGGTTTGAATCCGAGTCCGATGAGGATGGCAGCAGGTATCGCCACCGCCGTTCCGAAGCCCGCCATACCTTCGAGCAGTCCGCCGAATCCCCATACGAGGAGCAGCACGAGCAGTCCTTATCATCGGTAATCGATGTAAACTGCCTCTTGATCACCTCTATCTGCTTGCTTTCCACGAGGATATTATAGCTGTAGATAGCCATCAGGATGATGATGAGAATCGGGAATACCGCCTTCAGGATGCCTTCCACCACCGCCCATCCCGTCAGGCAATCACGCTATCCTCCGCATGTTCCGGGGCTATCATGCCTAGCGGCGAAGCTGCGAAGAGAGCAAGCAACACGGTAATTACGAGCGTCAGCAAGGCGCTTTTATGACCTGCCATCTTGAAGCCGAGCATCAGGATGAACAGCAACACGATGGGAATAATAGAAACAATTGATGCCATAAGCCATTCAGTTTTTTAATGTTTTCGATTGCTAAATTTTATGTTTATGACTGCAAAAATAACATTTTTCTTTGAAAAAAGAAAGCATTATTTGAAAAAATCTCTTCTTAGATGTCCGATTTTTCAATTTCATACGTCTATAGAGTGTAAAGGTTATGAGAACAGAAGAATTCAACCATATTATCCTACCGATGCGCAGCGACCTGAAAGAGTATGCGCTAAGGTTGACTGAGAGTGACGACAATGCCGAAGACCTCGTGCAGGAAGTCATGCTTAGGCTGTGGGACATGCGCCATGACATCAAGGCAGAAGATAACCTCAAGGCTCTAGCCATCACTATCATGCGCAACAAGTTTTATGACCAGTGCCGACATGAGGAGCGGAACTTCACCACCGACAAGGTAATGGAAGTACCCATAGAAGACCGGCGGGCAGAGCAACGGGACGAGGTAAACCTCATCAGACAGATAGTGGCACAGCTTCCGCCCTTGCAGCAGCAGATATTCCGCATGAAGGAGATAGAAGGCTATACTGCCGATGAAATCATGCAGATAACGGGATGCACTGCCGATAATCTCCGAAAGAATCTCTCCAGAGCCCGACTCAAAATCAGAGAGACCTATATGAATATCGTGAAACAAAACAGAACAAAATAAAGAAGGAGGAAAGAATATGAACGATAAAATAAAAAGAATCGATGAATTCAAGGATATCGATGAATTCAAGACGATACAGGACTTGCTCGACAAGTATATGGATGGTGCCACATCCAATGAGGAAGAGGCAACGCTCAGAAAATATTTCGAAGAGCATGGCAATGATATTCCTGAAGAATGGGAATCCTACCGCGCCCTCTTCAGCTATATAGGATTCGAACAGATGAATCTTTCTCAAATTCTAAAAGAAGAAGAGAAGGAGGAGGATTTCGAAAAAAAAGATATCGAGAAGGAAGAACTCCCAAAGAAGGAAGCTTCTCGTAGCAGATGGCTCAAATATTTCGGCACTTCTGTGGCAGCCGCCGCTATCATCGCATTCCTGATTGTGGGCATCCAGAAGATTGCCCAGCCTCAGCCTGAATGTTATGCGGTTATCGATGGAAAGGTTTATACCGACCAGGAGTCGTTCATAACGAAGCCTGGATGCCTGGAAGATGTTTCGGCAGATTCCGAAGATCCATTCAGTGCCCTGGATATGATGAAACAAATAAATTCATCTTTTAGATGAAAACAATCAATCAAAACTATAAAGTATAATATATATAAATAAGGTATAGAATATGAAACGATGCAACTTGATAAAACGCTTCTTCATCGGACTGCTTCTTATCGTGGTAGCCTCGATTTCGGCTAATGCCCAGGAGGGGCTGTACGTAAAAAGCATATTCCAACGCTTCGGACACGCCAAGGGATGCAAGATGGTTACGATGCAGAATGCGCAACTCAAAGGTTACAGGCTCAAGATATACAAGAGCCTGGTATATAAGAACCATGCCACGGAAATAGCCCACTATCTGAAGTCCGACCGCAAGGCTGCGAAAAAAATCAGAGAGGTGGTGGAGAATGGCAAGATGGTGAGCGGCTATTACATGATGACACCCTTGAGCAATGGCAACAACCGCTTCATCCTCTTCAGTAACCCGAGTAAAAGCAAGGGAACCGTGATTTATATAGAAGGCGACCTGTCGCCCGAAGATATCATGCAACTCTGCTATTCCAGAAGATAGAAGCAACATCTTCCTACAGGAATCTTCTCAATAAGAATAAGAAACAACATAAAATATTGTATTATGAATATCAAAAACGTAATGATGATGGCTGCTATGATGCCAGCCTTCGCCCTTGCTGAAACCAACAGCAACTGTGCACCAGTCTCTGTAGAGGCTAACGACACCACAATCAGAGTGAACGACCAGAACATCGTCATCAAGCAGGATGGTGAACAGACTTCTGTGAAGATATATAAGATGAACGGCAATGAGATGACCAAGATTTCTGAAACCCAATTCGTAGATGGTCAGGAAGTAGAAAAGGTATTTGTCACCTCACCATTCATCCCTCAGACTTTGAGCAAGCGCAAGCGCAGTCTGGAGAGTCATTATCCAACCTTCTTCTTCGGCTGCAGCCAGTTGCCAGGCAGCAGGGGAAGCATGGGAGGCAACAACGAGATGCACAGTCGCGACTCCAAGTCGTGGGAATGGGGCATCACCCTCACCAGTCTCTGCTTCCGCCTTTCCAACGAAATGGCGCTCACCTCCTCTCTCTCCATCGGACAGGTACACCATCATTTCAAGGACAATTATGTATTAAGCACCGAAAACGGGGTATCGGCAATGACGCTGATAGATGGCGAGACGCTGAAGAAAAGCTATATCAGCTACAATGTGCTCCGCCTGCCTATCATGCTGGAGTGGCAAAAGCGCATAGGATGCCATGATGCATTCCTGGCGTTAGGTCCATCGGTAGAATACCGCTGGCACGAGCATTCCCGCTACTTCATCGGAAAGCACAAACATACTGAAACGGGCGATATCAACCTCAACCCTATCGGCTTGAACCTCGAGGCCCGTGCCGGCTACTCAGGAGTGATGCTCTACGCCCGTACTGGAATAACCCCACTGCTCAACAAGACCAAGGCTCCCGAGTGCTACCCGATGACCATCGGCTTAGGATTTAGACTGTAATTTCTCTCAAAAAATCGAAAAAAATGCCCGAATACCACAAACGTGGTAGCAGGAATACTACTCATATGCTATTTCAGAATCCAAAAAATCGCCGTACCTTTGCAGCGTCAATCAGAACAAACAGTCTGATGCCAATCATGACTGGATAACTGGGCGACAGATTTATATAAATGAATAAGATTGAATATTAACGTAAAATTAAAGAAAGGACATAGATTATGAGTACAGAAAAGAAACTTCGCTTTGAGACACTTCAGTTGCATGTAGGTCAGGAAAATCCAGATCCAGCTACCGACGCTCGTGCGGTGCCTATCTACCAGACCACAAGTTACGTGTTCCGCAACTCTCAGCACGCTGCCGATAGATTCGGACTCCGTGACGCAGGTAACATCTATGGCCGCTTGACCAACTCTACTCAGGGTGTATTCGAAGACCGTGTGGCTGCCCTCGAGGGTGGTGTAGCAGGTTTGGCTGTCGCTTCTGGTGCTGCCGCCGTTACCTACGCTCTGCAGAACATTCTTCAGAATGGCGACCACATCGTAGCTGCCGACAACATCTACGGTGGTACTTATAACCTCATCACTCATACATTATCTACACAGGGTGTAAGCTACACCATCGTGGATCCTCGCAACTTCGAGCAGGTAGAGGCTGCCATCCAGGACAATACCAAGGCTCTCTATGCAGAGACCTTCGGAAATCCTAACTCTGATGTAACCGATATCGATAAGCTGGCTGAGATTGCTCATCGCCACAACATCCCATTGATTATCGACAACACCTTCGGCACCCCATACCTCATCCGCCCTATCGAGCACGGAGCAGACATCGTGGTTCACTCTGCTACCAAGTTCATCGGCGGTCACGGTTCATCTCTCGGTGGTGTCATCGTAGATGGCGGTAAGTTCGACTGGAAGGCAAATGCCGACAAGTTCCCTACTCTCGCTAAGCCAGACCCATCTTATCATGGTGCCGTATTCGCAGATGTAGCCGGAGCAGCAGCCTTCGTAACCCGAATCCGTGCGGTCATCCTTCGTGATACCGGTGCAACCATCTCTCCATTCAATGCCTGGATTCTTCTTCAGGGCTTGGAGACATTGAGCTCCGTGTAGAGCGTCACGTTCAGAATGCATTGAAGGTGGTAGAGTATCTGGAGAACAATCCTAAGGTGGCTAAGGTTAATCACCCAGCCGTTCCTTCTCATCCAGATCATGAACTTTACAAGAAGCTCTTCCCTAACGGCGGTGGTTCTATCTTCACCTTCGATATCAAGGGCGGCGAGAAAGAGGCATGGGAGTTCATCGACACCTGCGCATCTTCTCTTTGCTGGCTAACGTAGCCGACGTGAAGTCACTGGTTATCCACCCAGCAACAACCACCCACTCTCAGTTGAGCCCAGAGGAGTTGGAGGAGCAGCACATCTATCCTTCTACCGTTCGCCTGAGCATCGGTATCGAGAACATCGACGACCTGATTGAGGCACTCGATGAGGCATTTACCTACGTAAAGTAAAAATATTAATGATTTAAATTAGAGTACAGTTATGGCAAAGATATATAAACAGATTACTGATTTAATCGGTAAGACCCCATTGGTAGAATTGGGTAAGTATTCAGCATCCAAGGGTTTGGAGACCCCTGTGATTGCTAAGGTAGAATTCTTCAATCCTGGCGGAAGCGTAAAGGATCGTATCGCACTTGCATGATCGAAGACGCTGAGCAGAAGGGTATTCTGAAACCAGGTGCCACCATCATTGAACCAACCAGCGGTAATACGGGTGTAGGTTTGGCTCTGGTATCAGCCGTAAAGGGCTATCACCTCATCCTCACCATGCCAGAAACCATGAGTGTGGAGCGCAGAAACCTGGTGAAGGCTTACGGCGCTGAAGTGAGATTGACCAGCGGCAAGGACGGAATGCCTGGCGCCATCAAAGCTGCCGAAGAACTCCGCGATTCCATTCCGGGTTCCGTGATTCTGGGACAGTTTACCAACCAGCCAATCCTACCAAGCACTATGCCACAACTGGACCAGAAATCTGGCAGATACCGATGGCGAGATTGATATCTTCGTAGCCGGTGTAGGAACAGGCGGAACCATTTCGGGTATCGCCAAGTACCTGAAAGAGCAGAATCCAAACGTGAAGGTGATTGCCGTAGAGCCTGCCACATCGCCTGTATTGAACGGCAGACAGAGCGGTCCTCACAAGATTCAGGCATCGGTGCCGGTTTCATTCCAGAGACTTACTCTTCAGAATATATCGATGAGGTATTGGATATTCAGAACGATGATGCTATCAAGGCAGGTCGTGACCTGGCTCAGACCGAGGGTCTGCTGGTAGGAATCTCATCAGGTGCTGCCGCCTTTGCAGCCACCGAGATTGCGAAGCGTCCTGAGAACAAGGGCAAGAAGATTGTAGCC
>ENA-OQBJ01000650-OQBJ01000650.1-human-gut-metagenome-genome-assembly--contig:-NODE-650-length-17530-cov-3.456071_pt1 | contig 17530 bp, 25 predicted proteins | sample MGYA00242743_ERZ504545 | MGnify/ENA primary metagenome ERZ504545 (study PRJEB26092, sample SAMD00036252) | human gut metagenome | host: Homo sapiens | study: EMG produced TPA metagenomics assembly of...
CAGATGCCCTTTAGCTGTGCGGCCATAACCTGCCAGGAGATAATGGGAAATCCACAGCTCCTCTTTGGTCAAAATGATGCCATTGTAGCGGACCTTGATATCTGGCGGCGAAGCAAGGATCTGCCCGATTTGAATGTCCGGGCTGTTGCTGCTACGGCTGACCTGCTCCATCAGATTCAGCAGGCTGATATACGGATTTTTCTGCACACGCTCACCCCCTTGAGGTCTTGATAATCGTTGCCGGATAATAGTCGCTTCCCATATCGATGCTGCCTTCGTAGTGATGAAAACAGCCATAGACATGGGAACTGTTGCCCCAGCAGCCGCCGTTTCCGTCATAGACCACGACATGCCAGTTCGGATCCGGCTTGCTGTAGCGGTTGTACATGATGATGTCGCCTTTCTCCAGCTGTGCCGGGTCGTAGGGGATCGCCAGTCCCTGGGCTTCGGCATCGGCCCGGAGCTGGTCGCAGCCTTTCACGCCATTGTTATATTCCTGCGCTGCAAAAGGGGAATAGCCCGCCGCGGCGATGGTCGCCCGGTCGACACAGCCTTCTGAGCCATAGGGAGACACAGTACCGTCGAAGTTGGCCATGCACGCATCGACCACACTGCTGCCAGCCATAGCGCCACCTGCAGGAACAGAAGATGTCGATTCCGTTTCCGCTGGCGGCACATAATCCGGGTTAGCATTGTACGATGCGCTGTCCAGTTCCTGTTTCTGCTCATCCAGCAGTTTGTGGAATACCAGATGCAGCTCCATCAGGTGCTTGTTCCCTTCAATTTTATGGCTGTCTGACTTGATGAAGAACTGGCCCTTGAGCTGTTCTTCCTGGACTGAGACAGAAAACCCGGCGATACACTGGATATGACCGATGGCCCGGATGGACATGTCATGGGCGACGGTCTTCAGCATGGCCCTTGCCTGCGAGGCATCGTCCTGCTTGGGGTCGGCCTTGCAAATGGCTGGATGAGACCGAATCGGTCGATATCCGTCTGATTGGGCAGTTCGCCTTTCGTCTGCCCGGCACTGTCGACGACGATGACCTTAGAAACCATGTCTTCGACCGACTCCGACACGGAAGCGCCGGTCAGATTTGTCACATCGCTGATCAGGAAATCTTCCGCCACCTGGTCGTTCATGCAGACCACGTTGAGCTTCCCTTCGGTCATGTAGATATGGTATCCCTTGCCATCTTGTGCGGATTGATAGGATAATGCCTGCTTGATAGCCTCCGTAGCCGAGATATCATCGGCAATGAAATTGCAGGTGACGGACAGGTCGGGAATAGTCCCGGCCGGAATAGAAAAGTCATTGATGGTCTGGCGGATGGCGTCGGCCACTGTGACGTTCGTGTACTTCTTGGTTATGCGGGACTTGGCAGATAGACGATATTGTCAAAGGCTGTAAAACGCATCACGGAAGAGCCGCTCTCCCGGCTGCGGCCAAAAATACGTCCCTGGAACAGGTGGACAGTCTGCTGCGTCTTATCGTCAATGTGGATAAACAGCACCTCGTCCCCCAGTTCCAGTTCCGGATTCTGCCAAGATTTATCCCGCGTCGTATAGGACAGGTCGAATTCCAGCCTGCGTCCGGCCTGCTCGACGTCCCCGGACCAAGTTGCACAAATCAGCCAGCCCGTAAGGTCTGCGTTCTCGGGCTTTTTCTGGCCTTCCGTCTGAGCATCCTCGGTATTGGTTTTCTTATTGATTCTTTGCAACTGGAACATTTTCATCATTCCTCTTGAGGTTCATCGTCGTCAGGCGGATGATATCCCCGGGCGAAAGACCGCCGTTACGGACGATACTGCGATAGATCTGGAACTTCGAGAACTGCTCATTGTTGAGCGTCACCGATTTCCCCACGGCCCGGCCGATGACGTTGCCGATGCTGTCCCCGGGATAATAGGTGATGTTCTTCTTCATCTTCGACCAGAACGACTCCGGCCGCTTCTTCAGCCTGTCGCAGCATCGGTCTTTCCCGTCTCCGGTGCTGTGACGTAGCGGTACTCTGTCAGGCCCAGCTCGTAATAGACATCGCCGCTGCCGTCCTTTTCACCAAACTTGAAGGACGAAATCAGGCAGGGCATGGAAAGCGGCGTATCTGACACGGTCAGCTGACAGACGCTGTCACCGGTACGTATCGTTTCCAGTTGGGCGATGTATGTATAAGGCGCAAGGCCCATCATGGCAAAGGGATAATCCTGGGCCGGGAAAAAGCCGGAAAGGGTCAGTGTCTTGAGTCCCGTCTTTCCCATCATAAGGTAGTCGCCGAAGTTATTGATGTTCACCGTACCATGATTCGTATTGACAGATACCATCAGCTCCGAAGGCAGGACGGGAAAGACACCGCTGCGATTCAGAAGAGAGAGAAATCGTGAGGGAAGATGGAGCCTGACCGATGGCGTTCAACAGGGATGCTAAGAAAGAACTCATCAGAGGGTCGCTCCTTTCATGCGGTTCATGCCGTACAGCCGGATTTTTTCGACGAGCCTTTCAGCGACGGCGTCGATGTCCTGCTCGCTGCGGACGTTCATGGTATCGATGCGGATGGTGATGCCGCCGCTGCCTGCGTTCATGGCCTGGCGGAGACTTTCATCATGGGGTACGACCGTACTGCCGTTGGGCAGGTGTACCAGTTCGCCCCGGCGATCTTCATTGATGACGGCAAAGCCGCCACGAAAGTTCTCGACGCCGCTTTCAAAGTGGCTGATGCTTGGGATATCAAATCCCACATGGGTCGGCGCCCCGCCCGTCAGGGACGGAATGTCGATGGACAGGCCGTTGACGCTGGCAATGAGTCCGTTCACCTGGTCGATGACCCAGTTCACACCGCTCCGGAAGGTATCCTTGATGCTCTCCCAGATACTGGAAGCCGTCTCGCTGATACCGTTCATGGCCCCGTCCCAGCAGAACTGATCCAGTTCATCCCCGCACCGACGGCGTCCGATACAGCTGTATAGCCTGTTCGATATAATGCGACACGGTATCCCAGTTCCTCCACAGAAGGTACAAGGCAGCAATAATCGCAGCAATGACGATAATGATGGGATTGGCCATGGCTGCGGCGCCTACGGCACGGATAATGGTGATCATCATGCGTCCGGCAGTCAGAAAGGTACTGCCCATGCCCCTGGCCACGATGGCAATGCCCCGGCAGACCGGAATGAGTCCTTTGAACTGGGTCGAGAGGTATTTCGAGACACTGCCGGCTTTGCTGATGCCGGTAGCGATAGAGTTAAAAGTACCAAAGGCCCTGCCGCCGACCGTCAGGATACGGCCCAAAGTCGAGCCGAAGAGCTGGAAGGTCACGATGCCGAAAGCCACCTGGCCAATCAGCGTTTTCTGTTCCGGTGTAAGCGCACGGAACCAGGCCGCCAGTTCCTTGACGCGCATCGACATGGCCTTGAAGTACGGCGTAAACGACACCGCTAAATCCATGCCGGCATTCTTCAGCTGGTTCATGGCAATCTGCATCTGCTCCGACGGGGTCAGCATCTTCTCATAAGCTTCCCGGGTCATGCCGGCAGACTGGGCCATCTGATTCATGACCTTGTCGAAATCCCCGGCTCCCTTGCCTGTCAGGACCAGGATGCTGTTCAATCCTTCGACGGAGCCAAAGAGCTGGGCCATCTGCTGGGCATCACCGCCCGTGGCCCGCTTCACTTCGCCCAGGAACTTCACCCAGCCTACGCTCTGCAGATGGGCCGCATTGAATTCAAGACCAAGGGACTGAGCCAGTTTCGCCGCTTCAGAAGACGGCTTCAGAATGTTGCTGTAGGCCGCCTTGAGTCCTGTGATGGCTTCACTGGTCCGGATACCGTTCTTGGTCAGGACGGCAATGGAACCAAACAGTTCCTGCGTGCTGACATTAAGCTGTGCCGCAATGGGGATGACGTTGCCCATGGACTGGGCCATCTCGCCAAAGGATGTCTTGCCGAAGTTCTGTGCCAGGAGCATCTGGTCCGTCACCGCCGTGGCTTCCTCTGCCGATTTCCCATAGGCATTGAGGACGGTCGTGACGCCGTTTACGGCAGTCGTCGTATCCGTGAACCCGCCTTGGCGGCGATGGTCATATCCTTGACAAAGCCTACGGCATGGCCGGCATCGACACCTGCCGAGATGGCCTGGTAGACCGATTCCGAAAGGTCGGCGACGCCTGCCCCGGTCTCATCGCTGACAGCACGGATCTCATCACTGACCTTCTGCATGGAAACGACTGTCGTATCCACCAGGGTCGAAATCTTGGCGATGCCGCCCGCAAAGTCGCTGTGCAACTTGAAGCCTGCTGTCGCAGCCGCCAGGATGGGTGCCGACAGCAGGGCCATCTTGTCTGACAGGCCGGAAATCCTGCTTCCCGTCTGCTCGATGCTCTTTGCTGTCCGTTTTTGGATGCGCTCATGCTCCGTCAGCTTGTCCGACAGACCACTGACCGATTGTTTCGCCGCCCCCATCTGGGTCTTCATGGTCCCCAGGCTGGCATTGACGCTACGCACCGTCGGCGTGAACAAATCCCGCAGCCGGATGGCGGCATCGATGACATTATTGGCCATGCGGTTTCACCTCTCTTTCCATCATCTGCCTTATTTATCTGCCTCATTCTCTTGCTATCTGCCACATTTCATGCTAAAATGTTGCAGATAATAGAAAGATGAGGGAGATTTTTATGCGGATATTTAACTACTCGCAGGAAATACAAAATTTACTGACACCTGAAATCGTCCAGCTTCTCACCTGTATCCATGAACACAAGGGACGACAGGATTTATTTCTGGAGGCGAATACAGACGAACTGAAAACACTGGTAGACGTTGCCATGATCCAGAGTACAGGGGCTTCCAACCGTATCGAGGGAATCTTCACCAGTGACAAACGATTAGAAGCGCTGGTCAGCAAAAAAGCTGAACCGCACAATCGGTCTGAACAGGAAATTGCCGGATATCGTGAAGTACTCGCCTTGATTCATGAAAATCACGACTATATTTCCCCTGCCCCTAATGTCATCAGGCAGCTCCACCGAGACCTGTACTCTTACTCAACAGGAGCCATAGGCGGAGATTACAAAAACGCAGATAACGTCATTGCAGAAACGGACGCACAAGGGCATCAAAAGGCAAGATTCATCCCCGTTCCTGCTTTTCAGACAGCTGACGCTATGGATTCTTTATGTCAATCGTTCCAGAATGCCTGGCAGGAAAACGTAATGGATAAATTGCTGCTGACTCCCATGTTCATCCTGGATTTTCTCTGCATTCATCCATTCAATGACGGAAATGGACGGATGAGCCGGCTTCTGACACTCCTTCTTTTATATCGTGCCGGCTACATCGTCGGGAAATACATCAGCCTGGAAATGCTGATTGAAAAAACGAAAACCACTTACTATGAAGCTCTTCAGGCCAGTTCTTTCGGCTGGCACGAAAATCAAAACACCTATGCTCCTTTTGTGAAATATTATTTGGGCATCATCATAAAAGCATATGATGAATTCGAAGACCGGATTCAATACTTGGTAACCAAAAAGATTTCCAAGCCAGACCGTATCAAAACCATCATCTCCCAAACACTAGGGAAAATCAGCAAAAAGGATCTTATGGAACGCTGCCCGGATATCAGCCAGGGAACTATAGAACGCACTTTGTCCAGTCTGGTAAAAGAGGGCTATATCATCAAAGTTGGCTCTGGTCCGGCCACAGCATATATCCGCAAGCGATAAAAAGACAAGCAGCCTACACTATTTTGTGGCCTGCTTTTTCTTTTCCCTTTCTTCCATTTCATAGCGGATGAAGCATACAGCACCTGCCGTTCACCGTATCCCAGTTTCATGACCGCTGACGGCAGCAGGTGATGCTCCCGGAACAGGAGATACATCGCCTGCACTTCGCCATCGGTCCGGATCAGTTTTTTACGGCTTTGTCCGCCTTTTCCTGGGTCGTATAGCCGTTAAGTTCTGTGATCTGTGCCGTAAGGTCGCAATCTCGCCTGCCAGGAAGAGCTTGCGGATGATGTCACCCGGGAGTACGGCCCCGAATTTTTCCAGCAGCTCCTTGTTCTTGAGGTCCGGGTCGGCAATCCCCGCCAGGAGCGTCTGGGTCTGCATCTGATAAATGTCGATGTTGTCGGCGCTACCGTTGGTGAAGTCCACGGCCATCTTCTGAATATCCGCATAGCGTTCCGGGTCGATGGCCCGGAGCGTGATGACAAAATCGAATCCGAACAGCTTCGAGAGCCGTTCCATCTTCACTTTCTTCTGAGGCCGTTCGGCCAGCTTGTTCACTACATCTGCTTTCAGCAGTCGGTCTACCATATTCATGTGCTTGTTCTCCTTATGCTAAATCCAAGAGGTCCCAATCCGAGAAGGTGAAGCTGTAACTTTCTTCGCCCATCTTGTCCACTTCCCAGTCGGCCAGGATCAGGCTGTCAAAGGTCGCATCCTTGATGACGATGCGTTCGCTGCCAATGGCGTCCTTATCGTCAAGGACGGAGACGATGGTCACGACGGTCTGCTTGCCCGCCTTGATGTTGTCGTTCATCTTCTTGATCATGTAGCTCGAGACTTTATGGAGCTTCAGCTGCCCTTTGCAGTCATATCCCGTGACCTTATAGCCCTTGCCTACATGGCGGAGCATCTTTACTTCTTCCTTGGTCAGCGTGACCTCGGCCTTGAACGCCGTTGCTTCTGCCATGAGGTCGCCGTCGATATAGAGGTCGGCATATTTTCCGTTCATGACCCGTTTGGCTTCCATACTGTTCATCCGGCTTCACCTCCTCAGATATTGATGGTAATCGTGACATCTTCCATAGCATCCAGCAGCGACGCCTTGACGGCGATGAATACATTGCTGCCGATATTGGCCAGCTTGATGTCCATATCGGACATGTCTGCCAGTTCCGCCTTGGTGTATTTGCCGTTGGATTCCAGCCATATCTTCGTGGATTCCACATCGATATACGCTGTGTTCTGGTCCTGTTCCAGCAGCCCTTCCTGGGCCAGCTGGTCAAGATACCCCTGGATGGCCGTCACCAGGAGGCAGCGGTTCGCATAGCTGTTAGCATATTTCCCGAGGTAATGGTCCTGGGCCGTCGTGCGGATGTCGTCGTGCATCATATCCATCAGGTCCACGAGCTTGATTTTCTGGAAGCTCGTCCCCTTATCCTGGACGGTGGTCACCAGGGAATTGATGCCCCGGGCCAATTTCACCTTCTCACCATCAAAGAAGAAGAACAACTTCCCCGCTCCGGCCATGGTATCCATTTCCTCTTTCGTCCAGACATCGCAGCCAATGACTTCCGGCAGCGGCGCGTAGGTACAGGAAATCGTCATGGGCGTCCCGGCGATGATGCCGGCGATGCGCCCACAGTACTGGGCCGTCGTATAGGTCCTGCTCTTCGTGCGGATGGTCTTGTTGACGAAGTTGATGACACCTTCCGTATCTGCCGTACAGTCCGGCAGCACAGCCTTGATCATCTTATCTTTATTGGTACGCATCCCCTTGACCCAGGTGGCGATGGTATCGATGTGCGACGTTCCGATATCCGGGATGACCAGGTAATCGAAGCGCTTGTTCTCGATGACCTTCAGGATATCCGTATAGTCCTCGGCTTCACTGCTGATGATCTCAGCAATGACTTTCTTCGGACTGTTCACATAGCCCCGGAGCGCCAGTTCCAGCTGTTCCCGGTTGCTGTCGGACAGTTCCTTGGGAATGTCATCTGCTGTGTACAGGTTCACTTCCGTCTCTGAAGGCAGGGTCTCTTCCTTCAGAATCATCAGAACAATGCCGCGTTCACTGCGTTCGATAGCACTGATGCCTTTTTCCTTGAACACGACATTAATGGATGGCATTTTCATATTTCGTTGTCTCCTTTCCCCGATACCGCTGATGCAACACTTTCATCCGTTCGACTGCTTCCGTTTCATCTGCGGAATCGTAGTACTGGACGGTCAGCGTCAGCCGGCCGCCATCGTTGTCGGCACCGATGAGTTCCTCGTTCATCGAGCGGACAGCAAAAAACCTGTCCTGGACGGCAATCCCGTCACGGAACAGGTCTTCTGCAGCAGCCAGCACTTCATAGATGGATGCGCTGGCCGTCTGCTTCTGCGGTATATAGGTGATGTACATATCTGTATCCCGGTACACTTCCTTGCGGCCCTGAGGCGAAGCCACCGTCATCGTCTTCAGGAAAAACGCTGGCGGACGGAACCCTTCCTTCACTTCCTGCAAGTACACGGGATACGGGAACCGTTCCTTCAGCTTCTGCTGTACGGCCTGCAGGATGTCGATGTCATGGATCATGCGCTGCCTGCTTTCTTCAGGAGCTTCTTCGCCAGTTTCTCCAGGCCCGGCTGCAGTTCCCGGGCTTCGAATGCCTTGACGGATTTCTCCGTATAGTGCTGGCCTTCATAATAGCCAATGGTCCTGCCGCCCGGCGTTTTCTTGACATGGCCGTTATTGAGCAGGTGATGGACCGGATGCCTGTTGACCAGTTCATAGGTCAGCTCCGAGCCGTTATACCCTTCCACCTTATGCTTCCAGCCTTTCTTCAGCTTGCCCGTGCTGCCTTCCGGTGTGTTTTTTACGCACTCCTTTTTGAGCTTGTTGCCGATAGTGATCAGGCTTTCTCGGCAGTCCCTGGGAAATCTTCAACGGCAGCCATCAACTTGGAAGACAATTCTTCCAGGCCGGTCATGTCAAAGTCCGCTTTGCTCATAGTCCGTCCCCCTCACTTCTTCCGTACAGTACAGCTCCAGGGCTTCATGGCGCATATACGGGTCGACGATGGTGTCGATATCGTAGAGGTGATTTTGGTATTTCACTTTCATGTCGTGGGTGACGCCCGGACGCCAGCGGATGGTGATCTTGCTGTACTCCGTGTCCGCCTTGCGTTCCATCTCATAGAACACTTTTCCCCTGGCAGGCTCGATGGATGCCCAACAGCGGTACACTACGACGTCAGCCTGGGTATCGAAACCATATTCATCCGTCACGGCCTGCTTTCCCAGAATCTCAATCCGTTTATTCAAAAGCCCCGTCTTCATGGGCATCCCCCCCTTTTCAAAAACAGCTCCTCCGGACCCCGAAAAGAAGCCAGCGCAGCCGCTTCAGAAGGCCGGAATAATCGGCTTCTTCCCGATGCTCGTACAAAAAGGCAGCGGCATAGAGGATGGCTTCATGGAACACGACGGGATTCTCTTCGGCATCCGCTTCCTCGCAGCGGGCCAGATCCAGGCACAGGGCCTGGGCCGTTTCCAGGGAAGACTGGATGACGTCATCATTACTCGTGTCATCTTCATCAATCCGCAGGTATTCCCTGGCTTCTTCCAGCGTCACAATCATGGCTTATCCCTTCGCTTTCATCTCCAGGGCCTGGACCGCTTCCTTCAGCATCAGCATGCCATCGACGCGCTGGCTGGCGAGGAAGCCGATCTGGCCGTTGGCGGCATACAGTTCGTTGAGCCGCTTGAAGGAGCGGTATTCCCGGTCGCAATCCAGTAGTAGCTGAAATCGCCGAAGAGCATGGGACGCTGCCGGCCGCCAGTTCCGGGGCAAAGGATGTGCTGTAGCAGGGACGGTTCAGGATGGTATCCGGTGTCCCGGCCGTGACAGACGGCTGCCAGATGTAGTTGCCGTTGTTGTCTTTGATTTTGCGCAGGGCCTTGATGGTCGCATCGTTCAAGAGCCAGACAGCCTTGCGGCGGTACGGGATGCGCAGGGAGTGATACAGGTCGATGACATCATCAAAGGTGATGGATGCGCCATTGGCTGTCACGCCCAGCTCCGCGGACGGGAACACGCCAGTCGGCTTGTTCTTCCCGTCACCGATGAGGAAGGCTTCTTCTTCCTTCGTACCGATACGGCGGGCAAATTCGCCAGCGATATAGCTTTCCAGGTCGAAAGCGCTGTCATTCAGCAGTTCTTCCGACACACGGATAGCCGTCCCCAGCTTGTATGCCCCGATGGACTGCTGGCCGAAGGTATCCTGGCTGTCCGGATAGAGCCCATTCTCTTCCATCCAGGACGCTTCGCCATGTCCCGTCACGACGGGAATCTTGCGGTCGCCGCTGGTATGAATGACGGTGGCCAGGCCGCGGAAGAAGTTCTCTTCCTGGAGCTTGTCGATGAGCTGATGCTCGAATTCATCCGGCACCAGATAGCCGCCATCGGCATCCGTGCCAACGCTCAGGGCGTTCTGTACATCAATGAAGTTCTTATGGCGGATGCTGTCCCAGAAAGCCTTACGATAGGCATCGGACGCACAGCCTTTCTTTTCTGCTCCATTCTGGCCTGCGCCAGGGAGTTCAGTAATCGGCATCGTTGTCGGCTGGGACAGCTGGGCATCAAGCTGCTGCTGGCGTTCCAGGCGGTCGATTTCCTTGCCGAGATTTACTACATCCGCTTCCATCTTGTCGTACCGGGCCGCGTCTTCCGCAGACACCATGCCGTTCTCATCACGGGCCGTATCCAGGAAGCTTTCGCCGCATCCCACAGATTCTTGCGTTTTCTCACGCAGTGCTAAAATCGTAATCCATTATTGTCCTCCTTAATGAATGAGCAATGCCAGCCGGTTCTCCAGGAAAGCGGCTGGCACTTTCTGCAAGGGTTTCTTTGGTTTCAGTTTCTGTACAAAGGAATTCGTCACCGTGACCGGGCTGTAGAGCATGGCTTCCGGCTGTTCTTCATTTCCCTTCTTCTGGTCGAACAGGATTTCATCGGCAAAGCCCAGTTCCACAGCCTTCTTCGCGTTGAGCCAGGTCTCGTCATCCATCATGTGGGAATCTTCGTGCGGGCCAGGCCGCTCTTGATTTCGTAGGCATTGATGATGCTCTCTTTGACTTCGCTCAGCATGCCGATGGTCTTTTCCATCTCTGCCTGGTCGCCATAGGCCAGGGTCGCCGGATTATGGATCATCAGCATGGCCACTGGCGACATACAGACCTTGGTCCCGGCCATAGCGATGACGGAAGCTGCCGAAGCAGCTAGGCCGTCAATCTTGACGGTGACGTTCCCCGGATAATCCATGAGCAGGTTATAGATTTGTGCGGCGGCAAAGCAGTCCCCACCCGGGCTGTTGATCCAGAGCGTGATGTCACCGCTGCCTGCGTTCAGTTCATCTTTGAACGCCTTCGGCGTCACTTCATCACCCCACCAGGTTTCGTCGGAAATCTGGCCGTCCAGGTAGAGCGTGCGATTACTGCCGAAAGAATCCGGTGCTTCGTTGGTCACCCACTTCCAAAATTTATGTTTCATTCGTTTCTCCCTTCTGGGCAAAGGCCCCGGCGTCCTTGAGCTTCGTCATGCTGCCATTGACAAGGTATAGATTACCGCCTTCTTCATCCGGCACGGGATTCATGTCTTCCATCTCCCGGATATCATTGGCGGACAGCCAGCCGTTCTGCCGGCCGATGCTGTACCCGGTCATGCGGCTCTCGTAATCGCCGCGCATGAGGCCGTTCACGTTGAACTTCAGGAAATACTGCTTCTTCTCTTCCGGCAGGAACAGGGCTTTCTGCATGGCCTGCTCCCAGCGGATGACCCACGGGTCAAGGGTGTATTTCACAAATTCCATGGACTGCTGCTCGATGTTATTGAAGGAACTTTTCTCCAGGTCGCCGATCATGTGCGGCGGGATGCGGTAAAGCCGGGCAATCTCATCGAGCTGGAACTTCCGCGTCTCCAGGAACTGTGCTTCTTCCGGCGGGATGCCGATCTGCTGGTACTTCATGTAGAGTAGGCAAGTGCCGCCGTGCATTGTTTCCAATGTCGGTTTGCACATGCCTCTCCCCAAACCGTGCTTACACCTCTCGATGTACACGGCTTTCCATTTACGCTCTTACGAATGATGGATTTTCTTATGGCATTCTCTACAAACGACAAGTGTTTTCCTTTTTCTTGCAATCATCGCCATTTCCCATTGCTCTTTCCCTTTAAGATTTTTCATTCTGTTGATGTGATGGATTTCAAAGGAAATTCCGTCACCTTCCGCACCGCATAATTCGCATTTACAAGCCTTCAACCTGGCTTCAAGAGAATTTCTTGTGTTTAAATGAATATGGTTCTTTACCGTATCAATGTTTGGTTCTTCAAAGACTTTTCCCCGTTTGAAGTTAGAGAATTTCACAATCATCATGCGCTTTTTCTCTTTCATCGTTTCATAGGGAACGCCCCATGATTTACCGCACTTGAACATTCTCTTTATGCCTGATATTCTGGTTTTATGCTTCTTAGCAAGTGTTTTCAGGCAACTGTATTCCATTAGATAAACGAAATACGTCAGCTTTGAGAAATTACTGGCAATGCTGTAATAATTACAGATTCCACGAGTCTGCGAGTTATAGGTATCTACAATTTCAAGGTCTGTAAGACCTGCCATCGAGTTTCTTTGCCATGGAATGAGACTGCGTCTTTACCTTGGATGACAATCTCACGGTCATACATAAACTTCTCAATCCGCTCCATAGGAATAAGCAATTCTACAGAGTTATTAAGCGTCCTTTGTACAACCCCGTTGGTTTTCCTTTTGGATTCCTGACATCTGCGCACGTTGATGTCATATCCGAGAAAATGAGCGTTGTCGGAACTGTGCGTGATTTTTGTTTTCTCGTCAGACAGTTCCAGTTTTAATTTTGTTGCGACAAACAACGTAAGCTCCTGCTTTATGCTCTCCGCATCTTCACGGCTTCCGCTGACACCAATAATAAAGTCATCGGCATAGCGTACATAGGCAATTTTCTTGTCGGAAGCGTCCTTGTATGGCAATCTGCGCTTTTCCACTTCAAGCTTATGAATCTGTTTTAGCAGTTCTTTCTTTTCTGCTTCATCATCGCAATCACCGTAACGCTTTCTCAGCTTGACAATCTCTCTTACCTTTTTACCGTATGCAGGTGTATAGGCATATTCAGCAGACGCATTGAATTCCTGTTGCATGGCTTCTACTTTCTTATCCAACTCATGCAGATATATATTCGCAAGAATCGGGGAAAGTATGCCGCCCTGCGGTGTTCCGCTGTATGTCTTGTGGTATTCCCAATTTTCCATGTAGCCTGCTTTCAGAAACTTTCCTATCAGATTTATGAACTTGCTATCCTTGATCTTCTCGGAAAGCAGATTCAGCAGAACCGCATGGTCAATGTTGTCAAAGCACCCTTTAATATCACCCTCGATAAACCACTTCGTACTGCGGAACGAACGACTGATTTCTTTCAGCGCCGTATGACAGCTTCTATTTGGTCTGAATCCGTGCGAATGGGCACTGAAAACAGGCTCATAGATTGCTTCAAGTATCTGCCGTATCGCATCCTGTACCAGTTTATCTCTGAATGACGGAATGCCCAATGGACGCATTTTCCCGTTGCGCTTAGGAATGTAGACACGTTTTACTGTTTTTGGCTCATAGGTCAGGTTTTTCAGTTCATCAATAATCTGATTCACATATTCCTTTCCAAAACCATCAGCCGTATCATTATCCACACCCTCAGTTCCTGCGCCCTTGTTTCCGTAAAGGTTCTTGTATGCGGTCATGTAGATATCCTCTCGCAAAAGATACCTATAGAGCCGCGTGTAGATACCGTCTGAATGCTCTTCAGAATTTCCGTACATTCGCTTTAAAATTTCAGATGTTGGCTTCATCGAGGTTTCTCCTCCCTTTCATCTTTCCTTTTAGAGTTGCATAAACTGCGTTCCTTCGCCATGTAAGAGCCATTAACTCTCTCAGACTACTACGAACGCTCCGTACCCATAGGCGGTATTCAAGTCCTATAGACTATAGCCTTTCGGCATCCGTCTTTAGGGTATCCCCAGTTAGCGTCATTGCTTGGTATGCTCGGATTGTCGGTTCCGCTTTAGACCCTTTAACACAGGTTCTCCTGCTCGTGCCGTGACATTTGCAATCATGCTGTCTTTGAAGGATGTAAAGACAGCCGGTCACGGAATGGGTAATAGGCTAATTTCCCAATTCCCCTCGGAAATGGACACTCAGGTCTCACGTTCAGTAGATAACTTAAACCTCATATCCGATTGTTGTTGCGGTTCAGTCGTACCTTATAGCCTTTGGGTAACTTACCGCTTTCCTGCCGTGCTATGTTCCCGTATCAGCTTTCGCATTGCGGTAAAGCAGGTCAACTCACCCATGATTGTGGGTGGTAGTACCAAACACTACTATCAATGACGCCCGTCTGGGCGCACGCCTTCTTCCAGCACAGCTACCTTGTGGGCATTGCCCGTCCCCCGGTAGACAGCATTCCACGAATCCCGGACTTTGGCCGGGTCCTTCAGAACGCCGGGATGTTCCAGCACCCCGCTGGGACTGGCTCCGTTGGCAAAGAAAGACGCACCGTATTCCTCGCAGGCCATGGTCATGCCCACGGCATTGCGGGCCATGGCAATGGGCGAATAGCGACCAGGCCGTCAAAACCAAGGCCGGGGATATGCAGTACATCTTCCTTCTGCAGGACCACCTGCCCGTATGGTTTGACATTCGGATTCTCATTACCCGTCTTGGTATACAGATAGAAAATCTGTCCCCGGTCATCCCGGCAGACGGTCATCTTGTCTGGACGCAGCGGATAGAGTCCCTGCACCCGTCCCAGGCGGTCCCGGATGATCTGGCGTAGGCATTGCCCCAGATGAGCAGATGGCTCATAAGCGTTTCCCGGAAGATGAACGAGGTCATCTCCGGGTTCGGCTCATCATGGAGCAGATGATACAGCGGATGGTCATAGACCCGCTCCTTACCGCCCGGCGTGTAACGGTACAGCTGTAGCGGCAGAGCTGCCAAGGTTTCCGCCAGGATGCGGACACAGGCATACACCGCCGTTGTCTGCATGGCCGTGAACTCGTTCACCATCTTGCCGCTGGTGGAAGGGCCGAACAGATAACGGAAATCCGTGCCGATGTAATAGTTCTGAGGCTTGTCCCGAGTACGGAACAGGCTGGATAAAAATGGGATATGCATGAAAACCTCCTGAAAAGGGATACTTAACCTAGTAATTGATAGTTTACAAACACGTTTTATTAGTGGTAAACTATCTTTATAATAGTAAATCTCAGAAAGGAAATGAGCACTCATGAGCAGAATAACTATTGAAAAAAATACGGTGCAAGAAACATTAATCATTCCCCTCTATGCCAGGAAACTTGGCAATGAGCTCTTCCCTCACATTCTCCTAGACCCTTATGCGGATGACGTAATCAGACATCTGAATTACGATTTTTCTACGCTTGATAAAAAGAAAGGTTCTTTTGTTTGGAAGTTTGGTGCCTTAGAAGGTATTCTTCGAAGCAAAGCTATTCTTTATGAGATGCAAGACTATCTATCTTCCCATCCAGATGCGGCTGTTGTGAATATGGGATGCGGATTAGATCAGACCCCTCGCTTAGGAGATAACGGAAGAATGAATCTATACAATATCGACAGGAAAGACATTATTTCCATACGAAATTCGCTTCTTCCCCCTATTGGCCGAGAAATCAATATCGCGGCTGATTTAAATGATGATACTTGGACTCAATACATTGATGTATTTCAAGGAGTTTTCCTGTTTGCAGCCGGAGTGTTTATATATCTCAGAGAAAAAGAGGTACATCAACTTATTCTGAGGCTAAAGGGTGCCTTTTCCCACGGTTGCCTCGTATTTGATACTATCGGCAGCTTCGGTATAAAAGTACTGATGAAGAGAACATTGAAAACAATGGGAATACATGGCATAAAGGGAATGTTCTACTGCAATAACCCACTTCATGACCTAAGATTGGACGACGACATTAAGGTATCTGTACGAAAATACCTGACAGGCTATGTAGACCTGAAAAAGGAAGGCATCTCTCCACTTTTAAGGGGAATGGCGTATCTTTTCGATTGGGTGTTCAGAATGAACATCTGCCAAATTACCTGGTAATAAAAATCAAAAAGCAATAACACCCCGTTCGTCATAGACACTGCCGCTGCCTATCCCGTTGCGGATGCAGCGGTCCAGTGCCATGATAGACGCCACGATTCCGTCGATTTTTTCGACGGATTTTTCTTTATCCGGCTTGATGTTTCCCGCCGGGTCCTGCCGCATGACCACGTTGCCAGCCATCCATTTGAGAACAGGATTGCCGCCATGGACGATGTTCCTTCCATCAGGAGCTTGAACAGCTCCTTCGACGGCGGTGACATATCCTTGAATCCCTGGCCGAAAGGCACCATGTAAAGCCCATGTCTTCCAGGTTCTGCACCATCTGGGTGGCGTTCCACCTGTCGTAAGCGATTTCCCGTATATGGTATGTTTCACCCAGCTTTTCGATGAACTTCTCGATGAAACCATAATGGATGACGTTCCCTTCTGTCGTCTGGATGAATCCCTGTTTTTTCCAGACATCGTAAAGGACATGATCCCGGCGGCACCGCACTTCCAGCGTGTCTTCCGGCAGCCAGAAGAAAGGAAGCAGGATGTATTTCTCATCCTCGCTTCGTGGCGGGAAAGCCAGGACCAGGGCCGTGATATCCGACGTGCTGGACAAATCCAGCCCGCCGCAGCACATCCGTCCCCGCAGAGAATCCCGGTCAATGGGAAGATTCCCCTTGTCGTAGACCTGTTCCGGTATCCAGCGGATGCTGGCCGAAGTCCAGATATTGAGCCGGAGCTGCTTGAAGACATTCTCTTCCGCCGGATTTTCGACGGCAGTCCGATACGCTTCCCGGACGCGGTCGATTTGTATGGTATGGCCCAGGGACGGGTTCGCCTTGTACCAGTTCGCTTCGTCCGTCCAGTCTTCCTCAGGTTTCAGCCCATAGACCACCGGGTAAAAGGTGGCATCCTTCTTCCGGCCCGCCATCAGGTCCAGGGCCTTGGTATGCAGTTCGTAACAGATGCTGTTCTTGTCATTGCCCGCCGTAGTGATGATGAAAAAGAGCGGCTGCTCCCTTGCATCACCAGAGCCTTTGGTCAGGACATCGTAGAGTTTCCGGTTCGGCTGGGCATGGATTTCATCAAAGACCAGGCCGGACACATTGAGTCCGTGCTTGGTTCCTGTTTCCGCTGACAATACCTGATAGAACCCGGCATTGCGGTAGTTGATGATCCGCTTCCCGGCCGACCGTATCTTGGAACGGCGCATCAGGGCCGGACTCATCTCGACCATCTGCCGTGCCACATCAAAGACGATGGATGCCTGATTGCGGTCACAAGCCGCACCATACACTTCGGCACTCGGTTCATTATCGGCATAAAGAAGGTACAGGGCGATGGCTGCAGCCAGCTCGCTTTTCCCGTTCTTCTTTGGAATCTCTATATAGGCCGTCAGGAACTGCCGCTTCCCGTTTTTCTTGACGATGCCGAACAGGTCACGCACAATCTGTTCCTGCCAGGGCAATAAGAGGAAAGGCTTCCCGGCCCATTTTCCTTTGGTATGACAGAGATGCTCGATGAAAGCGACGGCACGGTCAGCCTTTTCTTCATCATAACGGGAATCCGGCAGCATGAACGCTGACGGCTTATATACAACGCCAAACTTGTCACCCCCTTAGCAGCAGTTCCATTTCATCCGTT
>ENA-OQBJ01000651-OQBJ01000651.1-human-gut-metagenome-genome-assembly--contig:-NODE-651-length-17523-cov-4.247586_pt1 | contig 17523 bp, 21 predicted proteins | sample MGYA00242743_ERZ504545 | MGnify/ENA primary metagenome ERZ504545 (study PRJEB26092, sample SAMD00036252) | human gut metagenome | host: Homo sapiens | study: EMG produced TPA metagenomics assembly of...
GGTTTCAAAAAGCCCGTACTGGTCAGGCGCAAGCGATTGCAAGCGGCGCAAAAAGCATGCGTATTGGCAGCAATAAAGCCGATACGGCCACAAAGCTTCCGGCTTTTATAGTAGTCTGCCGGTCCGTTGCCGCGCACTTCATCCGTTGCCGCAAGGTCCGGATAGGCACGGTACAGGATATCCAGACATTCTTGACGGGTAAGTCCTGCCAATGTCGTACCAAAGCCAATCGGCATGAGTTCGATAAAGCGGACGTCAACGGCCATGTTTTGCGCAAATTTAGCTAAGTTCAAGATCTGATTTCTCGTTGCCGCCAGCAGCACGGCGTTTACTTTGACGTTTACGCCAGCCTTTACGGCGGCCTGCAGGGCCGACACCACGACGGACAGATCTCCGCCGCCGGTCAGCCGGTGGTACTGTTCCGCATCGAGGGTATCCAAACTGATATTGATGCCGTCAATGCCAAGATCAACCAGGTCCGGCAAGGCTTTTTCAAGCAGCATGCCATTCGTCGTCACCGTTACCGAGCGGACGCCGTCAAGGCCTTTCAAAGCCCTCATAAAATCGACAGCACCGCGCCGAACGAAGGGCTCGCCGCCGGTAATCTTAAAGCGGTCGATACCGAGCGTAAGGGAGGCCTGACAAACAACCATCATCTCTTCATAGCGAAGAACGGCATCATGGCCGACACTTTCGACATCATCGGGCATGCAGTACCGGCAGCGAAGATTGCAGCGGTCGGTCAGCGACAGGCGGAGATAGTCGATAGTCCGCCCCCATCTATCCTTCATGGTCAAGGCCTCCATCGTATTGGAAATGGCCGCTTTTTCCACCAATTTTTTCGACGAGATGGATGTCTTTCAGGCACATCCGCTTGTCGACGGCCTTACACATATCGTATACCGTGAGCAGGGCCGTCGAAACACCGGTCAAGGCCTCCATTTCAACGCCGGTCTTGCCGTCGCACTTGACGGTACATCGCCCTTCGATTTCACAAAGGTCATCGTGAAAGATAAATTCAATACCACATTTTGTCAGGTTCAAAATATGACAGAGGGGGATGAGGTCGCTCGTCCGCTTGGCGCCCATAATGCCGGCAACCCGGGCTACGCCGAGGACGTCGCCTTTTTTCATAGCCCCGGCTTTTACAGCGTCATAACAGTCGCGGCTCATGGAAATACGACCACAGGCCACGGCCGTCCGCGACGTTACGGTCTTTCCGCTGACGTCGACCATGACGCATCGCCATTCTTGTCAATATGTGTAAATGGGTTCACAAGAACACCTACTTTCCAAAACCACAGTTCGGGAAGGTGCAGACAGGACAGTTGAGACACAGTCCGCCTTCGCCGAGACGGGACAAATCGGAGGCCGTGACCGGAACATCGGCCATGAGCGACGGCAGGACGAGATCAAAAATCGTCCGCTTGGAATACATGACGCAGCCCGGAAGGCCGACGATGGGGCGGTTGTCTTCCGTATAGGCCAGTAAAAACATGGCCCCCGGCAAAACCGGGGCTCCGTAGGATACGATGCGGGCGCCCGTATTTTTAATCGCCAGCGGCGTCTGATCATCGGGATCGACACTCATGCCGCCCGTACAAAAGACCATATCCATTCCGGCGTCGAGCATCTCCTGAATGGCAGCCGTAATCGCTGCCGGATCGTCGGCCAAGACCTTATGCATGGCCATTTCTGCATCAAATTCGGCCAGTTTACATTCAATGACCGGCGTAAACGTATCTTCAATGCGGCCGTGAAAGACTTCATTGCCCGTCGTGACGACGCCGGCCCGCTTCTTTTTAAAGGGATGGACATCGAGCAGCGGCAAAGGACCGGCCGCTTCTTTAGCTCGGGCCATTTTCTCTTTCTTTATGATCAAAGGGATGACCCGGGTTCCGGCCAGTTTATCGCCCTTGCGAACGGTAAAGCCGCCGTGACGGGTCGCAATCATCATTTCACCCACGGAGTTTACCGCTTGCAGCGCTTGGCGGCGAACGGTCAAGACACCGTCACAATCGGCGATGAGTTCGATTTTCCCTTCTTTCGGCTCACTCCCATGCATATGGCTCCCATACAGATGTCCCGCAAAATAGCGGCCCCTTCGTTTTCATGGAAAACGGTATCATCATTTTCCCAGATGTAGACATGGTCTTTACCGACCGACAACAAGACGGGAATATCTTCCTTGGTTATGATATGGCCCTTACGAAAAACCGGGTCTTTGGTAACGCCTCGGATAATCTGCGTAATATCGTGGCAGAGAATATGACCGACAGCGTCTTCCGTTTTCATCATTTTCATAACTTCTAGCCTCTCATTTCCCTTAATTTTTGTAATTCTTCATCATTAAACAAGGCACCGAACTGCTGGGCAGCGACAGACCGGATGGCTTCGTCCATCTGCTCGTAACGCTTGAGGATTTCTTCGGCCTGTCCGGTCAGCACCGACCGGCCTCCGTCTTTACCGCCGACGTAACGGCGGATGAGGGGAAATCCCCAAATGGATTCGGCGTCGCGCATGATCGTCCAGGCCTTTGAATAAGACATATTCATGTCCCGGGCAGCGCCCTGCAGCGATCCGTGGCGACGAACGCCGTCCAAGAGTTCCGCCACGCCGGGGCCAAAAGCCCGCTTGTCGCCCAGCAGACACATCATGACCTTATAGTGAAGCTTTTGCCCTTCCATGAGCGCCTCCCTGCACCGTTATTCGCAAGTGCAAATAACGGATAAAAAAGTAAATCCGTCGACCGACGGACTTCCAGTTTCGACTAAGCTCATTATACATTAAAATCTGTTAGCTTTCCATACTTTTTTTGTGGAAACTTGCTGTCAACTTCCTCACCTTATCACATAAAATCATGGTATAATATAATTATATTATAATAAAGGACGTGATAGAGAATGATAAAATATTCACATCGTTTCTCCCTGGGCCTGATCATCCTGGCCGGGGGCGAAAGTTCTCGCATGGGCCACGATAAGGCAACCCTGCCTTGGAACGGAACGGACTTGCTGACGGACTTATTGCTTCGCAGCCAGCGCGCGCCTTTTGCAGAACGCATCGTCTCCATCAACCGGGATTACTCACCCAAGAACCTGCCGGCCAAACTCGCCCGTTCGGTCCGGACCATCGCCGACAACGTCCAGCACTGCGGTCCCCTGGGCGGACTGGAAGCAGCTATGAGAGACGGCGAATGCGACTACTATCTGGTCTTGTCTGTCGACCTTCCCTTTTACGATTTCTCGCCGATTTCAGACATCTTAAGACCCGTTCGCCGCGATCCCGAGCTGATGGCCGTCATCCCGCGGACCAAAGATGGTCGTGACCAGCCTTTAGCCGCCCTTTACAGCCGGGAATTAGTGCCGGCCATTGCCCAGCAGCTCCGGACAGGCAACTACTGCCTGCAGGAATTCCTACAGAAGATTCCTACAGCGACCCTGAAGTCGTGTCGCCCGGCCCTGTACCTCAACGTCAATACTATGTCCGACTACGAAGCCGCCAAAGGCCGTGCCGCCAACAGCCGGCGTAAAGTACCGGTCGTCACCTTGACAGCCCCGCATTCAGGAGACGGAAAAACGACGGCCGCCGAAACGGCCATTGCCGAACTGACCCGCCGCGGATACCACGTCGCCTACATTAAGAGCACGCACCACACCGACTGTCGTCCTAAAGCCGGATCAGACACGGACCGGGCCCGAAGCGCCGGTGCCGTTTCGGCCTGTCTCTGCAGTCCCGATATGATCGGACCAGAAGCGCAAAAAGAAGATGTCATCTTTAATTTGACACAACAACAGCTAGCCGATTTAGTTCTTGTCGAAAGTCACAGTCACGGACCATTTCCACAGATCGATATCCAGCAAGCTGATTCCGCGAATATAGTCAATCATATCTTATTCCTCACGGGATACCGTTCGTCGGAAATATAAACCGTTAGTGATTGTTTACTTGCATCTCGCAGACAGAAGTTCTACTATGGTAGCATAGCTCTACATCCTGCCCGGGGTGGACAAAAAATCAATTGAACTCAAAAAGCGAGGTGTTACCATGGATACTTATAAAAACATTGACACAGTCTGTCCCTACTGCGGTTCAGGCTGTGTCATTACTTGTACGGTAAATACAGCAACCAATCGTGTCATCGAAGCCAAAGGTCCCCAGAGGGCGTCAACAACGAAGGCCGCCTTTGTTTAAAAGGTCTTTATGGCTGGGATTATCTGAATGATCCCCAAATTCTTACCAAGCGTATCCGCCATCCCATGATGCGAAAAGGCGGCAAAGGCAGCCCCTTGGTCGAAGTATCCTGCAGGAAGCCATCGAATACACGGCATCCCGCCTCAAGGCCATCATCAAGGAATATGGTCCCGATGCCGTCATGGGAGCCGGTTCGGCCCGCGGTCCGGGCAACGAAACCGCCTATATCACACAGAAATTCATGCGTGCCGTCATCGGCACCAATAACGTCGACCACTGTGCCCGCATCTGTCACGGTGCCTCCGTCGCCGGCCTGAGCCAATCCGTCGGTGAAGGGGCCATGTCGGTCAGCATTCCTGAAATCGAAGATGCCGAAGTCATCTTCAACATCGGTTACAATGCGCCGGTCTCACACCCCATCGTCGCCCGCCGCGTCGTCAAAGCCAAAAAGAAGGGCTGTAAAATCATCTGTGTCGACCCCCGCCTGACAGAAATGGGCCGCCTGGCCGACATTTATCTCCCGTTAAAAGGCGGCACCAACATGCTGCTGCTCAATGCCATGGCCCATGTCATGGTAACCGAAGACTTAGTCGACCGCGATTTTATCGAAAAGCATACGACCGGCTTTGAAGCCTATGCCGAAGAAATCGCGCAGGACAAGTACGCGCCGGAAGCAGTTGCTGCCGCAACCCATTTAGATCCCGATGATATCCGAAAAGCCGCTCGTCTCTTTGCTTCCTCCAAGCATACCGTAACCCTGTGGGGCATGGGCATCACCCAGTTTTCTCAGGCGTCGAATGCGTCATCGCCTGCTCTAATCTCAGCCTCATGACCGGCAACTACGGCCATTACGCGACCGGCGTCGGCCCGGTCCGCGGCCAGAACAACGTTCAGGGGACCTGCGACATGGGCGTCCTGCCCAATCAGTATCCGGGGTATCAAAGCGTAACCGACGAAACCGTTCGCCGGAAGTTCGAAAAAGCCTGGGGCTGTGCCCTTCCGGATAAAGTCGGCCTGCCCCTCACCCGCGTCCCGGCCAAGGTTCTCCGTGAACCAGACCCGAAAAAACAGATTCACGCCTACTACATCATCGGCGAAGACCCGGCCCAATCGGATCCGGACCTTCCGGAAATCAGACGGACCCTCAACGCCATCGCCTTCGTCGCCGTACAGGACATTTTCTTCAATAAGACCTGCGAACACGCCGACGTCATCTTCGGCCACAGCCTGGGGCGAACACGATGCCGTCTACTCCTCTTGTGACCGCCGCTTCCAACGCGTCCGCAAACTGATTGAACGCAGCCGGACTGCAAGCCGGACTGGGAAATCCTCTGTCTCCTGCCAATGCCATGGGCTATCCCATGCACTACGACAATACCGAAGAAATTTGGGACGAAATGCGTTCCCTCTGCCCCAAATTTACGGGCGCGACCTATGAAAAAATGGACGCCAATCACGGCATCCAATGGCCCTGTTACACAGAAGATTCCGACGACAAGGGCACGCAGTACCTTCATGACGGAGCTCAGTTTGCCACAGCCGACGGCAAAGGCCGTTTCTATTACTTCCCGTGGATACCGGTAAAAGAAGTCGAAAGCCCCGATTATCCCCTGTCCTTATCGACAGTACGCGAAGTCGGTCACTATTCCGTTCGGACCATGACCGGCAACTGCCGCCTCCTCGTCGACTTGGCCGATGAACCGGGCTTCATCCAAATGAATCCCGATGACTGTCAAAATCTCAACATTGCCGACGGCGACTTAGTCCGCGTCATCTCCCGCCGCGGCCAGACCGTTACCCGCTGCCAGGTTTCCGACCGGGTCTCCCAAGGATCCACCTACATGACCTATCAATGGTGGATTGGCGCCTGCAATGAATTGACCATTTCAGCCTTAGACCCCAAGAGCAGTACGCCGGAATATAAGTACTGCGCCTGCCGCGTCGAAAAAATTGACGATCAAAAACAGGCCGAAATGAACGTAAAAGCCAGTACGCCGCTATTCGCAGCCGCATGGGTATCCAACCCGAAGGAGGCCTTGGCCATGTTTAATCACATTAAGACAGATCCTGAACTCTGTATCGGTTGTAAGACCTGCATGGCCGCCTGCGTGGCAAGTCACACCGGCAAGGCCCTGTTCGCCTTGAAACCAGACAGCTTCGACTTTACGCCGCGCGTTCACGTCGTTTACACGTCAAAAATCACCAAAGCCGTCCAGTGCCAGCAGTGTCCAAAACCGCGCTGCCTCGACGCCTGTCCCTTTCACTGCATCTCCCTCGGTGACGATAAGGTCGTCATTGACGAAGATGCCTGCCGGGGCTGCGGCAAATGCTCCCGCGCCTGCCCCTTTGATGCCATCACCATGACCCGCATTTACCACGCGATACCAAGGGCCGCCCCGTCCGTATTATCGCTTATAAATGCGACCTCTGCAGCGATACGGAAACGGGCCAGCCTGCCTGTATTCCCGCCTGTCCGACAGAGGCCCTGAGTCTCTTCAAGCCCAAAACACCCGTCAAAGCCGCTTCCCAGAAGGCTGTCGGACAAAGTATGGCATCACACCATTAAAAAGGATATCAAATCATGGAAATCGTAACGATTACCGAAGCAAGGCGCCGTCTCCACGGCGCCTTGTCTTCCTATCAAAAAGAAACGGAAGAAGTCACACCGGAAGCCGCCGTCGGCCGCATCACCGCCAGAGACATTACGGCCGCCCATCCCTATCCGCCGTACCGTAAATCCCCTTTCGACGGCTATGCCCTTTGCAGTCATGAAAAAAAAAGGCTATGACGTCATCGCCACGATCGGCGCCGGCATCGTTTACAAGACCCGGTACTGCCCGGTCAAGCCGTTCGTCTGATGACGGGTTGTGCCGTTCCCGATGACTGCGACACGGTCATTCCTCAAGATACACGCTCCGCCAAGGGGACCGAATAGAAGTGACAGAGAGCATCCAGCCTGGAAGCAATATCATTCCCGTCGGCGAAGAATGCCAAGAAGGCTCCGTCATCATCACCGAGGGAACGAAATTGACAGCCGGCGCCGTCTCAGCTGCCGTCGGCATGGGAAACATCACCATCCCGGTCTTCACTAAAACAAAAGTCTTGTTCCTGACGTCGGGAAGAGAATTAGTCCTCCCCGGCCAGAAACGGCGCGACGGCCAAATTTACAACTCCAACGCCTATCTCTTCCGCCCTTTACTGGAAGCCCAGGGCGCAGAAGTCACCTTTTATCACGTTTCCGATGCTCCGGAACGCCTCGATGCGGAAACAGAAAAGATCCGGCAGTTAAGCCGTGACGCCGACCTCATCATCAGCACCGGTGGCGTATCGGTCGGCCTCTACGACACGATGCCTCAAATCTACGAACGCCTCGGTTCCGTCCAACTCTACAACCGCATCACCATGCGTCCCGGCTCGGCGTCATACGGCGGCGTCATCCAAAGAGACGGCGTAACACGTACGATAGTCCTCGGCCTGTCCGGCAATCCCTCGGCAGCCTTCAATGCCTTCCAGCTCCTGGCCATCCCCATTCTCCGCCAGGTAAACGGTGAAAAAAAGCAGGACTTTTCCATCGTCACCTGCCGCTTGAGCCACGCCATTCAAAAAGAAAATCCTGTCGACCGCTTCGTACAGGGGCACATCACCTTTGAAGGTGGTCAGGCCGTCTTTACGCCGAATACGACCCTCACGTCGAGTGCCCTCTTAGGACTGGCTCAGGTCAATGCTTTGGGCTGCATCAAAAAAGGAACGCCTCCGTTACCAGAAGGCGCTCCTATCGAAGCTATTGTATTACCCTAACCCTTACCAAGAGATTCGTTCTCCATGGGCAAAAACCTTAAATGAATCGGGACGCAGCCCGCAGACGACAGTGATACCGTATTTCTCAGCCAGGGCGACGCCTAAGCTGGTCGGCAGTGCCCGCGAGGCCAAGAAGCGGACGCCCAGACCGTGGACCTTTTCGATAACCGATTGAGGAACGCGGCCGCTGAATACCAAAACGGCCTAGCTGACGTCGATATGGCCCAGTTCAACAAACCCACGCAGTCGGTCGAGAACGTTGTGGCGACCAATATCTTCCGTATAAACGAGGATGTTATCGCCGGACACCAAAGCGCCTTCATGGACTCCGTGAGACGAATGATGGGCCGTTGACAAGCTGTCCAACAGGCCGCCATACGAGCAGAGCCGCTGTGCCGATATGGGGTGAAACGGTTCGTCTTTCCGTACCGCACGCTGCCCTTCCTCAGTCGTCACCCAGGCGGCATCATCGTGCAGACTGACTCCCGATAAACCCCTGCCGCTGGCAACTTTCCCCTCAGCCAAACAGTAGCCGGCTGCCAGGATATCGACATCTTCCGGGGAAGATATGAGCGTACTGACCCGCGCGCCATCGAGATAGAGCGGAGTCATGACCTCAATGGCGATGGACTGCTGTTTCTGAACGGCACCTTGATGATAATCAATATACGATAATTCTCGGCACGAAGCAAAATGCAGTGCGTCTTCTTCCTTTTCCATGTAAAGCCCCTCGATTCTTATTTAAACTAAATCATCACGCCCCAGCCAAAGGAGGGCCGTCAACACGGCACCGCCCAGGCTGCGCGCCTTATCGGAAATGGTAAAGCAGTTGTGATATTCACTCTCCCGCGGATCAATATCGGCAATCTTGAATCCCTTAGGCGCATAATAGCGTCGCGAATCAGGCTCTTACCAGCCCCGTCAAGGACGCCGGCACCGGTAACCCCATGGCAGCCGTCGCCGCCATTCCATCCGGAAGGAGCGTTTTTGTCAGGACAGCCATAGGCTGTCCTTTTTTTACGCTGTCGCCAATGCGGACCAAGCCATAGACAAACCCGGCGGCTTCACTGTGGATAACCCGTTCCTTACCATAACCGGCAATGATCCCCGGTATGCCAGTATTGGGCGCAGCCGCACCGTCACGGATGATGCGTCCCAACCGATGACCTCTCTTCGTTTCAATGACGGCATCGACGTCACGCCCGGCCGTAAATCCCGGCCCTAAGGCCACGGTATGACGCGCCATGCTGCGGTTGGTCCCCAAGTTTTTCTTCGCTAAAATGGCATCGACGACGGCCCAGGCTGAAGCGCCTGAATCGCCCTTCCCTCGGGATCGACGAGAAGGGGAATTTCCTGACGAGCCCACACGCTCGATAAAGCGTCGATGGAATCACAGCGCCGGCAGGTCATATTTTCGACGATAGCCGTGCCGTCATAGACGGCTTCACAGAGAGCCACCTGTCGGCGGATGGCCGACGGCCGGTCCACTTCCAAGATGAGGACGCGAAAGCCCACCTGAAATAAAGATTGGACGACACCCGTTGCCAGATCACCGCCGCCGCGGACAATAATTAATCGATCCTTCATAGCCTTCCTTTCTATAAAAGCCCCCTCAACCTGCCGGGGCAAGTTGAGGGGTTTTATTGGTATTTTTTATTATTTATACTGCATTTTTTAACAGCCGTCAGGCTCTTTCAAAAGGCCTCATTTTTTTCGACTGTACGGCGTCCCTACTAAGGGGATTTCCGTTTGGAACTGGCCGTTCCACTTATAGTACGCCCCGGCGACGGCCGGTGCCGTCGGAATCGACGTGATTTCACCGACGCCGATAGCCCCATAGGCAACATCGACGCCTTCCTTTTCAATGGCAATGGCTTCGACATCCGGTGCCTTATCGGCCCGCATCAGGCCTAAAGTGCCGTATTTTGCCGTCGGCTTACAGTGGTCGAGGGGATACTGTTCACTCAGAGCGTAGCCGCAGCCCATGATCGTCCCGCCTTCAATCTGTCCTTCCAGGCTCTTGCGGTTGACGACGCGGCCGACGTCGTGAGCGGCGACCATCTTTTGAATCGTCCCGTCTTCCTTGAGGATACAGACATGGGTCGCATAGCCATAGGCAACGTGCGACACAGGGTTTTCTACATCGGCTCCCATCTTATCGGTTTTACCGAGATATTCGCCGATATATTCCCGACCGCTTAGCTATCTAAATCGCTGCCGGTAAAGCGGACCCTCGCCGTCGCCGACGATTCTTGTTCAACCGTGACACCTTCTAAGTAGTCACTGGGGCGGCTCGTTTCTTCGTAAACCAGGCCCTTAGCATGAAACAGGTCCCGCCGCAGGTCTTTAGCCGCCCGCCGCGCCGCTTCGCCGGTCAGCGTCGTCTGACGGGATCCGGACGTCGTACCGGCATCGGGCGACGTAGCCGTATTGGGCATATGCCATTTAATGGCTTCAATGGGAAGGCCGGCTGCCTGGGATACGATCTGTACCAAGACCGTGCCGACGCCCTGGCCGATGCAGGAGGCCGATGAATAGATATGAACCCTGCCGTCGCGGACGACGAGGCGGCAGCGGCCATAGTCTGGAAGTCCGACACCGACGCCGGAGTTCTTCAAGGCACAGGCAATGCCCACATAGGGACCGCTGTGATAGTACGCGTCTTTTACGGCTTCCAGCGTTTCGACAAGGCCCGTTGACGGTCGGCAATCTGACCGTTAGGCAGGACTTCTCCCGGCCGGATAGCGTTTCGATAGCGAATTTCCCAAGGATCGATGCCGGCTAATTCAGCCAGTTTATTTAAGTTTAATTCCGTTGCAAAAATCGTCTGGGTTACGCCAAAGCCGCGAAAGGCCCCGGCGGGAGGATTATTGGTGTAAACGGCTGTGCCTTCAATATCGATGGTCTGATAATTATAAGGCCCCGCCGCATGGGTGCAGGCTCTTTGAAGGACCGGCCCGCCCAGGGAGGCATAGGCTCCGTTGTCGGTGACGGCAATCAGTTTCATGGCCGTCAACTTGCCATTTTCATCACAAGCCGTCGTTAAATCCATGCTGAACTGATGGCGCTTCGGATGAATCAGGATGCTCTCCTGACGGGTCAGCTTCACTTTACAGATCCGTTTACAGACATAGGCTACGAGAGCGGCCAGATGCTGGACCGTCACGTCTTCTTTTCCGCCGAATCCGCCGCCGACGAAGCAGTTTTCGACGATGATCTTTTCTTCCGGAAGACCCAGCATGAGGGCCGTTTCCCGCCGCGTATCGTAAATGCCTGATCGGACGAATAGACGAAAACGCCGTCATCGAAAGGCATGGCAACGGCACATTCCGGTTCTAAGAAGGCGTGTTCCGTCCATGGCGTTTCAAAATGGTGAGTCACCTTGTATTTCGACGCGGCAATGACGGCATCGGCATCGCCGCGTACGAGATGTTCATGAGCCAGAATATTGGTCCCTGCCGACGGGTGAACCAAGGGCGCATCTTCGGCCAGGGCCTCTTCGGCACAGGTCAATGGCGGTAGTTCTTCGTATTCTATCTCAACGAGTTTCTTGGCTTCGGCCAATATCTCCGGCGTTTCAGCCGCTACCATGACGATGGCATCGCCTAAATAATGGGTCGCCGTCCCGACGGGAATGAGGGTATCCCAATCGACCTTTAAATGGCCGACCTTTACCGAACCGGGAATATCATCGGCCGTCAACACGCAGACGACGCCCGGCAGGGCCTTGGCCCTTTCCGTGTGAATGGCCTTTACAACAGCTCTCGGGTACGCACTGCGAATGGCGCTGCCATAGCACATGTCCGGCAAATCGACGTCATCCAGATCGTCGGTATATTTTCCCGTTCCCAATACCTTGGTCTTGACGTTGACGCGCTGGCAGGGATCGCCGACACCGCGATAGCCCCCGACGACAGGAATCGGTGCATCATCCTGCAGCAGTTCCGCCGCCAGGGCAATGGCATCGATGATCTTCTTATACCCCGTACAGCGGCAAATATTGTTGCGGATAGCCGCTGTGATTTCCAGTCGGGTCGCTTCGGATTGGTATCGATAAGAGCCTTGCCGCACATGACCATCCCGGGAATGCAGAAGCCGCATTGAACGGCGCCAGCTTCACCAAAAGCATAGACGAAGACGTCTTTTTCCCGCTGTGACAGTCCTTCTACAGTCACAATGTGCTTGCCTTCGAGACGGCCCGCTTTCTGTACACAAGCCTTGGTCGCCTTGCCGTCAATGATGACCGTACAGGTCCCGCAGGCGCCTTCACTACAGCCATCCTTTACGGATTTCAGCCGCAGGTCACGGCGCAAAATATCGATTAATTTACGGTCCGGATCAACGGCCACTTCCCGACCATTGATCCATAACTTACATGTCCTATCCATAACAGTTCCTCTTTCCGCCCATCCGGACTTTCAGTGATACGTCTGTCATGGCTGCCATTTCGCTAGAGCCAGCTGCTTCCAGCGAGGGAAAATACCAGACAGGAAATGATACTTATGAATTTATAATCTAATGATGTCCTCATAGGGCACGGTGCGCTTTCGGCGCAGCAACTGGCCATCGCCTTTTTGCCCAAGGAAGACGTTGTTCTTAGCAATGAGCTGTCCCCTTAAAAATACATGAGAAATGGTGCAGTCCGTCGTCATGCCCTCATACGGCGAGTAGCCGCAGGTCGTGTGCAAATTGTCCTTGCCGATGGTCCGCTGCTGTGACGGGTCGATGATGACGATGTCGGCATCACTTCCCGGAAGGAGGGTCCCCTTTTTCGGATAGAGTCCAAAAATCTTGGCGGCATTGGTACTGGTCAGGCGAACGAATTGACTCAACGAAAGCCGCCCTTTGACGACGCCTTTACTAAAGAGTAATGGCATTCGTTCTTCTACGCCGGATACGCCGCCGGGGCAGCCGCGAAAATCTGCGACGTGAGCCTGTTTTTCTTCGATGGTAAAGGGGCAGTGATCGGTCGCCACGACTTGAACCGTTCCATCCTGCAAAGCGCTCCACAAGGCCTCATTATCTTCCTTCTGGCGTAACGGCGGGGCCATCATGTATTTAATACCTTCTAAAGGACCGCCATCGATAAATTTATCTTCGCGCAGCAGTAAGTATTGGGGGCACGTTTCACTATATACGTTCCGCTGCCCTTCCTGCCGCGCCAGACGAAGCTGTGCTACACTTTCATGCGCCGACGTGTGAACGATGTAAACTGGGGCATCTCCACAAGCCCGGGCCGTGGCTAATACTTGACCGACAGCCGATGCTTCGGCCGCATTCGGCCGCGTTCGTGCCTGACCGATGGGAGCCAATTCATCCTTCGTCAAAGATTGGCGGAGGCTATTGGTAATGCCGTCGCTTTCAGCATGGACCGTCAGCAGTCCGCCATGAGCTTTCAGGACGGGAAAGAGTTTCATCATCTCAGTTTCCCCCATGGGGTAGCCATAAGTCGTATAAGCCTTGAAACTCGGAAATCCTTCTTCAATCAGCTCCGCCAGTTCTTGTAAGATAGACTCATCGACGTGCTGGAAGACACCATGGAAACTATAATCAACGGGACAGGTTTCAGCCAATTTCTTGTATTGCTCAAAGGGATATCGCAGAGAGCAGCCTTCCGGACCAAAGGCCATGTGGTCGATGATGGTCGTCGTCCCGCCGCAGGCAGCTGCCACACCGCCGCTGTAAAAATCGTCACACGAGCGATACTTCGGCGACTGCTGCAAGTCCATATGGGTGTGCGGGTCGATACCACCGGGGCAGACATACATCCCATCGGCATGGATGACTTCTTCACTGCCCTTATGGCCGATGCAGCCCAGGGACCAAATTTTCCCGTCACGAAGGGTGATATCTGCCTGGAAATGCTCCCCCTCCAGGCAAACCGTTCCGCCTTTGATGATGTAATCCATGATGGTTCCTTCTTCCTTATTTCACGAACAGATAGTCATAGTCTTTCATGACGGCCGTCATAAAGCCGCACAGTTCTTCGGAAATGGTGTCGTCGCCCGATTCGAGGGTCGTCGTCCAAACCTGTCCGTCGAGCCGCACCTTACAGCGTCCGCTCTCTTTATCGATCACGACAAAGCCTTGATTGTCGCTATTCATAAAGTCCGCTTCATTCGCAAACAGAGTCAATTTATCCAGGTACGGCGCACCGCCCCAGGGCAGAAGGTCCGGCAGTTGCCGCATTCGTTGCACAGGGCATCGAGGTGGAGAATCTGCGCTGCAGATGGCCCGGCACTTCGATGGCAACGTTGGCCCGGTTGGGACAGACTTCCGTACAGACTTCACAGATGCTGTCGCAGTGGAGACAGCGTCCGTCACAGCCCTCAGCCGGCGGCGCTGTTAAAAAGCCGCGTTGGTCGTAAACATCGTTACATCGGGCATCAGGGTCGTATCGACACTGGTACATTGCCCTAAGATTTCCTCTGCCGCTCTTTTCCCATCGGCAATACATTCTACGACGGACGTCGTCTTGCCCTGACGGCCATCGCCGATGAGCGTCAGTCCGTCGATATCGCCGGCATTCGATGCCCCGATTTTCCCCTTCACGCCGCAGCCGGCCAGAACATAGTCGAAAGAATCTAACTCATCGAAGGATGAAATGACCTTATCGGAAACGATGCGTACGCCGAGTTTTTGAATCAAGCCACGTCTTTATCGATGGCGTCAGTCGAAATCTCGCCCTTCTTGTCACAGAGGAAGGTACGGACCAAACCGCCCGGCGCCGGATTTTTATCGAATACGGTAACCGTTACGCCGCCGCGGGCTAAGAAGTACGCCGCCGCAAGACCTGCCGGGCCGCCGCCGATAACAGCTGCCGTTTTTCCCATCGGCTCCGGAACGGTAAGAGAGGCCATGACGCATCCCAACCCTTTTCAGCCGCCATGAGCTTGTTCTGCCGGATTTCTACGGCAGCTTCATAGAAGTTCCTCGTACAGCTATTCATACAGGTATGATAACAGACGGTCCCGGTGATGAAAGGCAGGGGGTTCTTTTCCAAGATGATCTGAAGGGCTTCGACATACTTTTTATCGGCCACTAAATCCATGTAGGCCGTAATATCCTGATGGATGGGACAGGTATCGATACAGGGCGCCGTGAAACAGTCCATCAAGGGCAGTTCCCGTTTGTTCTTTCGATGCTGAGCCTTCGGATCCAGACGGGCATAGTGGCGGTCTCCGGAGGCAGATTCCAATAAAGCGTTCAGTTTACCGACGTTTACACCCGTAAATGCTTGGCCCGCCTGGCCTGTCAAAAGATTGGCCATCTGCACCAGTCTCTCGTAACCGCCGGGCTTCAATAAGGTCGTCGCCACCGTAACCGGCCAAATGCCGGCTGACACAATATCGGCGATATTATGAGCATCGCGCCGCCGCTGTAGGAAATTTGCAGCTTCCCGTCGAAGGCTTCACTCAGTTTCTTGGCTACATTCATGGACAAGAAGAACAGAGGCTTGCCAGACATATACATTTCCGTTCCTGGAAGTTCATGCCGCGTAATGGCGACGGGGAAGGTGTTGGTCAGTTTTACGCCAAAAATCCGGCCTTCAGCGGTACCGACGTCTTGGAGCCGCTTCAACAAGGCAATGGCATCGTCATACTGTAAATCGGCCTTAAAGTGACTGTCATCGAAGACCATGTGGCCATAGCCTAAGGTATCCATGCAGTTTCGCACGACTCATAGCCGAGGAGGGTCGGATTGCATTTTACAAAGGTATGAACTTTCTTTTCCTTCAATAAATAACTGGCAATCCGTTCGATTTCATCTGGCGGACAGCGTGCATCGTCGAAACCGTAATCGAATTACAGATGTCGGCTGGAATGGCTTCGACGTCTTCCCGGCGAAGTTTCTGGAATCGATCCAAGTGGGCGAGCAGCCAGGACTTACAGTCTTTGAAGATATCCGTCTGGGACGCATCCTTCAAATTTTCTATAAAGGTGTCGATTTTAGGTGTCTGTATACCGGCCAAATCATAGCCGACGGACATATTAAACTGCATCCCGTCGGACCGCCCCAGGCCGTATTCGACAGCCATGACATGAACCAAGAACCAGGCTTTTACGTACTCTTCAAAGGCCTTGAGAACCGTAAGCTCCGTCGACCATTCAACGTTATAGCCTCGTCATCGGCCTTGATACAGGGTTTGGGGACGGGCAAATCTTCACCGTCAAGCTGCTGCACGGTCTTCAATTCAAAGAATCGGGCCCCGGCAGCATAGGCAGCGGCAATGTTCTGGGCCAACTGCGTATGGGGGCCGGCCGCCGGCCCGAAGGGCAATTCTAACGGGCGGTCAAAAATGTCATATGGTGTTTGATTACCGGCTTTATATTGGTGGTGAACCCCAAAAATCGTACCACTCGGTGCTTCCCGTAATATCCAATTCATTAAATCCCCGAAGGGAATCGATGTCATGCGATCACTCATGATACCTGCCTCCTTACAAATAGCCGTTAATGCGCCCGGCCAGGACAGCGGCGCCTTCGCGAATTTTAGCCATCAAAGCATTTTCATCGACAGTAGTCAGTTCCCGATCTTTCATCAGGACCTTGCCGTTGGCAATGGTCGTGACGACGTTGCGTCCCGTCATGCCAAACAGGATGTGACCGTCGATATTTTCTTCATTCATCGGCGTCGGTGCCGTATAGTCAAGGACGATGACGTCAGCTGCCGCCCCTTCTTTTAAGACTCCTAAAGGAGCCTTGAAGTACCGGTTGGCGATGACGGCATTATTTTCAAATAACATCTGCGGTACTTCAGCCAAGCGGCCGTAGCATCGCAAAGATGATGTTTGTGCAGAATATTGGCTACCTTATAAGACTCGATCATATCGTGGGTGTAGCCATCGGTGCCCAAACCGGTCAAGATACCGCGGTGAACCATTTCCATCGTCGGCGGACAGCCGCAGGCATTGCCATATTCGACTCAGGGTTGTGAACGACCATCGTATCCGTTTCCTTGATGAGGTCCATCTCATGAGCATTGACGTAGATACAGTGACCGAGCAGGGTCTTTGGCCCGAGAATCTTCCAATCATACAGGCGGTCGACGATGCGTTTGCCGTGTTTTTTCAAGCAGTCGTGCAGATCTTCAATCCCTTCGGCCACGTGGATGTGATAACCCACGCCGTCGGGCTTGTGTTCTGCCGCCAAGTTCATCGTCTCATCGCTGAGGGTAAACTGAGCGTGCATGCCCATCATACCGGCCAGCATATCCGTCGTATCCTGCTGCGCATGGCGGATCCAGGCCTCATTTTCTAAGACCGCCTGCCGCGCTTTATCGGCGCCGTCCCGGTCAGACACTTCGTAACACAGACAGGAGCGGACGCCCATTTCTTGAGCAGCCTGACCGATGGCAAACAGGCTGTCCTTGATTTCGCCAAAGCTGGCATGATGATCGAAAATCGTCGTCACGCCGCTTTTGATGCATTCGACATACGTCGCCATGGCACTCAAGTAGGTCAGGTCATTGGTCAATGGCGGTCCATATTCCACCACAGTCCGTCGAGAATATCTAAAAAGCCCTTCGGGG
>ENA-OQBJ01000652-OQBJ01000652.1-human-gut-metagenome-genome-assembly--contig:-NODE-652-length-17517-cov-4.663197_pt1 | contig 17517 bp, 23 predicted proteins | sample MGYA00242743_ERZ504545 | MGnify/ENA primary metagenome ERZ504545 (study PRJEB26092, sample SAMD00036252) | human gut metagenome | host: Homo sapiens | study: EMG produced TPA metagenomics assembly of...
CCGGAGGTGGCATTAAGAAAAAGACTGGATTCGGATCGGTTTTTGTGGGGAAAATCGGAAGAGAGGTTTTTTGTGGAGCAGGGGATTCCGGAGGGGTGGTCGGAAGAGAAGTTTCGGAGGAAGGTTGTGGAGTGTGCGAAGGGGTATCTTGGATGCCAGTACCGGTGGGGCGGGAAGGCGGCGGATGGGATTGACTGTTCGGGTGTGGTGTTTATGGTGTATTTGATGAATGGGGTTTTGATTTGGCGGGATGCGGATATCAGGGAAGGGTATCCGATGAAAGCGATCTGGAGAGAAGGGGGAGGAGATGTGTCTGGTGGAGGGAACGGGCGAAGGCCGGGGATCTGCTGTTCTGGAGGGGGCATGTGGGGATGTATCTGGGGGGACGGCAGGTATCTGCACTGTACGGGGCATGAGAGGGTGTTTGGGTGCAGGGTGAATAGTCTGCAGAGAGGGGATGCGGATTTTCGGAAGGATCTGGCGGAGGCGCTGAAAGTGGTTGGGAGTGTTTTTTCGTGAAATGTAAAATTAAATGTGATTGTGTGCGGTGAAATTTGACAGATTTTTCTGAGTGGGAGTATAAAGATAAACTGACGGGGCTTTACAACTGGAATTATCTGGAAGCGGAAAGCTGGAGGAAAAGAGCGATGTACCGTGAAAAACAGGCATCGCGGGCGGCACGGGAGTAAATAAGACATATATAATTGACATCAGGAAATATCATTTTTGTATTGGAAATCCCTGAAAAAGTTTGTTACAATAATAACAAAGTCAAAAACAAAAGACAAAAGGCGGCTCAAACAGAGAGTAGGAAAAACAGAAATTCTGCTGATCTGATCTGCCGGAGCTGTCCATCAGAAGCAAAACAAGAAAGGGGTTCTGAACAATGGCAAGATTTACATTACCAAGAGATTTATACCACGGAAAGGGCGCTTTAGAGGCACTGAAAACATTCGAAGGAAAACGTGCAATCGTCTGTGTAGGCGCGGCTCCATGAAACGTTTCGGTTTCCTGGATCGCGCAGTAGACTACCTGAAAGAAGCCGGCATGGAAGTACAGCTTTTTGAGGGAATCGAGTCTGACCCGTCAGTCGAGACTGTTATGCGCGGAGCAAAAGCGATGGAAGAGTTCCAGCCGGACTGGATCGTAGCAATGGGCGGCGGATCTCCGATCGACGCAGCAAAAGCAATGTGGATCAAATACGAGTATCCAGACATCACCTTCGAAGAAATGTGCAAGGTATTCGGAATGCCGAAACTCCGCAGAAAAGCTCATTTCTGTGCAATTTCTTCTACATCCGGAACAGCAACCGAGGTAACCGCGTTCGCAGTTATCACAGACTATGAAAAAGGTATCAAATACCCGCTGGCAGACTTCGAAATCACGCCGGACGTTGCAATCGTAGATCCGGATCTGGCAGAGACGATGCCGCAAAAGTTAGTTGCTCACACCGGTATGGACGCTATGACCCATGCAATCGAGGCATACGTTTCCACCGCGAACTGTGACTTCACCGATCCGCTGGCACTGTATGCAATCAAGATGATTCAGGCAGACCTGGTAGATTCCTACAACGGAGATATGGCAAAACGTGACAGCATGCACAACGCACAGTGCCTCGCTGGTATGGCATTCTCCAATGCACTTCTTGGTATTGTTCACTCCATGGCACATAAAACAGGCGCAGCATTCGCTGATTACGGCGCTCACCTGATCCACGGCGCAGCAAACGCTATGTACCTGCCGAAGGTTATCGCGTTCAACGCAAAAGACGAGACTGCAGCAAAACGTTATGCAGTGATCGCTGACGAGATGAAACTTGGCGGCGAGACAACGGAAGAGAAAGTAAAACTCCTCATTGACTATCTGCGCGGCATGAACGACAAACTGAACATTCCGCACTGCATCAAGAACTACGGAAAAGACAGCTATCCGACCGAGCAGGGCTTCGTTCCGGAAGACGTATTCCTGGAGAGACTGCACGACATCGCTGTAAATGCCATCGCCGATGCCTGCACCGGATCCAACCCGAGACAGCCATCTGTTGAAGAGATGGAAAAACTGCTGAAATGCTGCTACTATGATACAGAAGTAGATTTCTAAAAAGAAAACATATCGAAATCCCTCCGTTCTCTGGGCGGAGGGATTTTTTGCGTCAGAGAATGAAATTTATTTGTGTGGATTTTATGTTTTTTATGCGAAATCCTGTGTCTGGACTGGAAAAACAGAGGCGTTTATGGTAGTATAGAAAAGAATAGAAGTAAAAACGGGCGGCATTGCGAAAAAAGATGCCTTCCCCTGAAAATATGGAGGAAAAAAGATGGAACAGTACAAGCAGGAGTTTATCGAGTTCATGGTCGAGAGCCAGGTATTAAAATTTGGAGAGTTTACTCTGAAAAGCGGAAGAAAATCCCCGTTCTTCATGAATGCGGGCGCTTACGTAACCGGAAGCCAGTTAAAACGTCTCGGCGAGTATTATGCAAAAGCAATCCATGACAATTATGGACTGGATTTCGACGTTCTGTTTGGACCGGCCTACAAAGGAATCCCGCTCAGCGTTGTAACCGCCATTGCGATTCATGATCTCTACGGTGTGGAAGTACGTTACTGTTCCAACCGGAAAGAAGCAAAAGACCACGGCGGAGATGCAGGACTGCTGCTTGGAAGCAAAATTAAAGACGGCGACCGCGTTGTCATCATCGAGGATGTTACCACCTCCGGAAAATCTATCGAGGAGACGTTCCCGATCATCCAGGCACAGGGCAATGTGGAGATCAAAGGTCTGATGGTATCCCTAAACCGTATGGAGCGCGGAAAAGGCGACAAGAGCGCACTTGAGGAAATCCAGGAAACCTATGGCTTCCCGGCAAATGCCATTGTAACCATGGAGGATGTCATCACCTATCTGTACAACCGTCCATGCCAGGGCAAAATCCAGATCGATGACAAGATGAAGGCTGCCATTGATGCTTATTATGAGGAGTACGGTGTCAAATAAGACGTGGTACACTTGAAAAAAGGAGTTTTGCACGATGAATGAAAAAAATCTATAAAACCATGGGACGTGTCGGCGGCGGAAATATCGCCATGGGCGCAGTACTGGTTGTGGTAGGGGTAGCAACCGGTGTCCTGATGATCGTAAGCGGAGCAGGTCTGCTGAAACGACGCGGGGAAATTATGTTTTAAGAAAAATGCCGGAATATTTTGGAAGCGCATGCGCCGAAGAGGTATTCCGGCGTTTCTGATACCACGCAGAAAGGGGAAACGAAGATGAAGCAGGAGACGAAAGCCAGAATCCGCGTTGTGGGACGGATTTTATTTCTGGTGTATCTTCTTGCGCTCGTTTATTTTCTGTTTTTTGCAGAAGAATACGGGAGAAGAAACTTTTTTGAACTGGATTACCGTTACAATCTGGTGCCGTTTCAGGAAATCAGACGGTTCTGGATTTACCGCGAAAAGGTGGGATTCCTTGCCGCATTTTTAAATCTGGCGGGCAATGTGATCGGTTTTCTGCCGTTCGGCTTTATCGTTCCGGTGATGCACAAAAAAATGGAGAGTTTCTGGAAAGTATCGCTTCTTGGTTTTATGTTCAGCCTCTGCGTGGAGACGATTCAGCTCATCACGAAGGTGGGCTGCTTTGATGTAGATGATCTGATCCTGAATACGCTTGGAGCCATGATCGGCTGCGGCGCATTCCTGATCTGCAATAAATTCAGGAGATGGAAATATGGCGAGGAAGAAGTATAATTACAATTTGTCCGGAAGCGTCGGAAGGCGGAAAGGAAGCTCTCTATATGGCAGGTGCTTCGGTCTTTCTGTTTCTGCTGGCTTCGATCGTATCGTTTGCATTCCGCGGAAACGGAGGCATTTTTCTCGGAGCAGCGGGACTGTTCTCATTCCTTCTGTCGGGATACGGCTTCTATGTGGGAATGAAGAGCTTTAAAGAAGAACAGGTCAGCCACAGAATGTCGGTTCTCGGCTCGATTACGAGCGGCGGCATGCTGGTCGCATGGCTGGCACTGTTTCTGATCGGTGTGAGATAAATGTACTCTCGTAAAATCAAGCACAGAAAGACTCCGGGAGTACATATAAAAGAAAAGGGGAAAAAGATGGATCGCGAACGTTTTGAAAAACAGCTGAATTTTATTCTGGAGATTGATAAAGAAAAACAGATCCTGCGCCAGACGCACATCCGCGGCTATTCGCGCCAGGAGGACGACGCGGAGCACGCATGGCACATGGCGGTGATGGCATTTCTGCTGCAGGAATATTCGAATGAGAAAATCGACATCGGCAGAACGATGCTCATGCTGCTGATCCACGACCTCGTGGAGATTGATGCAGGCGACACGTATGCGTACGACGCGGAGGCAAACAAAACAAAAGACGAGAGAGAACACAAAGCGGCCGAGCGCATCTATGGCCTGCTGCCGGAGGATCAGGGAAAAATGCTGATGGATCTCTGGCTCGAGTTCGAAGCGTATGAGACACCGGAAGCGCGCTTTGCCCATGTGATGGACAATTTCCAGCCGCTGCTTTTAAATCATGAGAACGATGGAAAAGACTGGACCCGCCACAATGTGCGGATTTCCCAGCCGTTAAAACGAAACGAGAAGACGGCGACCGGCTCCGAGGAGATCTGGAGTTATATGGAAGAGATTCTTGAACAGAGTATCCGGGATGGAAAAATTATTGACGACCGGGAAGAAAAACAGGAATAAGTTAAGAAGAATGAGGGGCAGATCTGCCCCTCGTAACAGTTAAAGAGAAACAGAAAGGGATTTTTTATGACGGATGAATTATTAAACGAGCGGTATGCGCTTGCAATTGAGCGGATCCGCCAGATTCCGGCGGAAAAAGCGTTCCGCAGCCGTACCGCGATTTTTTTGCACAGATGGCACAGTACCTCTGCAAAATGGACCAGATCCGGAGCAGAATCGCAGAAGGATATCTAAAAACAGCATCCGAGGAAGAGCTGGCTGTTTTTAACCGCGAGCCGTATGAAGATGTGATCGGGGAGCGGTATGAGACCTCCTACGGAAACCCGGCGTTTGCCGTGCGGGCACTTGGTGAAACGCATGGAAGGAGCCTCTGCTGCCTGTACCGGGAGCTGGGAAATGCTGTTGTCTGGGTCTATGAGGACCGCCTGCTGGAGCTGACTGCGGCGATGGAGCTGTATCTCGAGTTGTATGCGATGTTCGAGGAGGAGACGCTGCCGTCCGCGCAGTATGTAAAAGAGAGCATTTACTGGTATGTGAGCGATTACGCCGAGGAGCGCCAGGAATACCAGGTGCGCGAAATCGTCGACCCGTCGCTGCACTTTGTGAAGGATATTGTGATGGAATCTGATCTGACGGATCTGCGGTATCTGTACCAGTACGGCGAATATATCACCGAAAATGAGAAGGGTACAGCCCGCTTTTTAAATACGTTCAGCCAGGAAGAAATCGACGCGATGGCACGCACCTACACAGAAGGCTTCCGCAAGTGCTTTCTCGTGGCGCGAAAAGATCTGTCAAAAAAGAAGACAGTCAGCATCCGCTTCCACATCGGTTTTGAGCGCATGATCCGTGCGGCAATATTACAGTTCCGCGAGATGGGACTCGAGCCGGTGATTTCCCGCGGCGCGCGGAGAACGTGGGTTGCCGGTGCGTCTGCGAATAAGCAGTATGACTACGATCACCGGAACGATGAGGCGCTGTATCTCAACGAGGATCTCGTGAAGAGACGGCTCCGCGCGATGCAGGTGAAATACGACGAGTACAAAGAACTGGCGGATGGCTATGCCGGCCCTGCCGTGGTGGAAACCTTCGGCGAAGTTCCGTTTGAGCCAGTAAATAAAAAACAGGCACTGCACTTAAATGAGCGCCAGCAAAAGCTCCGTGTCGGTTTCCAGAACGAGGCGGGCCAGATTGTAAACCGCTATATCAAGGATGATGAGTACGGCTACACGATCATCGCCTACCCGATGCCAGAGATCGATCCGCGCTACGAAAAAATTTTCCGTGAGATCGTAAAGATCAACACGCTCGATTACGAAAAATACCAGCGCATCCAGCAGTGCCTGATCGATGCGCTCGACGAGGGTGTTTCCGTGCATGTGCTTGGAAAAGGAGAGAACAGAACGGATCTGCGCGTGATGCTGCATCATCTGAACGATCCTGCGAAAGAGACGAATTTCGAGAACTGTGTTGCCGACTGCAATATTCCGGTCGGAGAGGTCTTTACTTCCCCGAGTCTTACCGGCACGACAGGCGTGCTCCATGTGACGGGAGTCTACCTGAACGAGCTGTATTACCGCGATCTCTGCCTGACGCTGACTGACGGCATGATCACCGCGTATGACTGCGCAAACTTCGAAAAAGAAGAGGACAATCGTACTTATATAGAAGAAAACCTGCTGTATCACCACAGGACGCTGCCGATCGGTGAGTTTGCCATCGGAACGAACACGACGGCGTACGTGATGGCAGAGCAGTACGGCATCGCCGGAAAACTGCCGATCCTGATTGCAGAGAAGATGGGCCCGCATTTTGCGATGGGCGACACCTGCTACGCCTGGGCGGAGGACAGCCCGATGTACAACCCGGACGGAAAAGAAGTAATCGCGCGCGAGAACGAGGTTTCGGCAAAACGGAAAGAAGATCCGTCGAAAGCATACTTCGGATGCCACACGGACATTACGATTCCGTACCGCGAACTGCAGTCGGTTGCGGTCGAAAAAGCAGACGGAACGACGATCCCTCTCATTGAGACGGACGCTTCGTCCTGCCGGGAACGGAAGAATTAAATGAACCTTTTGGCTGATTATGGGTTGACATTTCTGCGCCTGCTTAGTATATTATAAGCAGAACTGAATGATTAAAACATAAATATAAGCATAACTAATGAATAAAGCTTAGAACAGTTAATCAGAAAAGGAGAACAACATGGCTAAAGTAGGAATTGTGATGGGCAGCGACTCTGATATGCCGGTAATGAGCAAAGCAGCCGACATGCTGGAAAAATTTGGAATTGAGTACGAGATGAAAATCATCTCTGCACACCGCGAGCCGGATGTATTTTTCGAATATGCAAAAACCGCAGAGGAGAAAGGCTTCAAGGTTATCATTGCAGGCGCAGGTATGGCAGCTCATCTGCCGGGTATGTGCGCAGCTATTTTCCCAATGCCGGTCATCGGAATTCCGATGCATACCACATCGCTTGGAGGTCGTGATTCCCTGTACTCCATCGTACAGATGCCGAGCGGCATTCCGGTAGCAACCGTTGCCATCAATGGCGGTGCCAATGCCGGAATCCTGGCAGCAAAGATTCTTGCAACTTCCGATCCGGAACTGCTTGCAAAACTGAAAGCATATACACAGGAAATGAAAGAGCAGGTTGAGGCAAAAGACGCAAAACTGCAGGAAACAGGATACCGTAACTACAGTAAATAAAAACAAAGGACAAGGGAGGTTCACCATGGATTACAAGAACGCAGGAGTAGATATTGAAGCTGGATACAAATCAGTAGAATTAATGAAAGAGCATGTAAAGAAAACCATGCGCCCGGAGGTATTAGGCGGCCTTGGCGGTTTTTCCGGCGCTTTTTCCCTGGCAAAAATCAAAGAAATGGAAGAGCCGGTGCTGCTTTCCGGTACAGACGGATGCGGAACCAAGGTGAAGCTCGCCATGATTCTTGATAAACACGACACCATCGGCATTGATGCCGTTGCCATGTGTGTGAACGATATCGCATGCGCCGGCGGAGAACCGCTGTTCTTCCTCGACTACATCGCATGCGGAAAGAACTATCCGGAGAAGATCGCATCGATCGTAAAAGGCGTTGCAGAAGGCTGTCTGCAGTCCGATGCAGCACTGATCGGTGGTGAGACCGCAGAGCATCCGGCCTGATGCCGGAGGATGAGTACGATCTGGCAGGTTTTGCTGTCGGCGTATGTGACAAGAAAGACATGATTACCGGTGAAAATCTGGCAGCCGGAGACGTACTGATCGGCATGGCTTCCACCGGCGTTCACAGCAACGGATTTTCTCTTGTCCGTAAAGTTTTCGATATGACAAAAGATTCTTTAAATACATACTATGATGAGCTCGGCGCAACCCTCGGCGAGACCCTGCTTGCACCGACCCGTATCTACGTAAAAGCACTCCGTGCCATCAAAGATGCCGGTGTAACCGTAAAAGCATGCAGCCACATCACCGGAGGCGGCTTCTACGAGAACATTCCGCGTATGCTCAAAGACAACACCGTAGCCGTTGTACAGAAAGACAGCTACACCGTACCGCCGATCTTTGATCTGATGGCAAAGAAAGGCAATATCGACGAGCAGATGATGTACAACACCTTCAACATGGGTATCGGTATGGTACTGGCTGTTGATCCGGAAGATGTAGACGCAGCGATGAAAGCCATCCGTTCCACAGGAGATACGCCATATGTGATCGGCCACATTGAAAACGGAGAAAAAGGAGTACAGTTATGCTAAGATTAGCAGTTCTCGTCTCCGGCGGCGGCACGAACCTGCAGGCGATTCTGGATGCGATTGACGAGGGAACCATCACAAACGCGGAGGTTTCTGTTGTCATCAGCAACAATGCAGGAGCGTATGCGCTGGAGCGTGCGAAAAAGAAGGAGATTGATGCGGTATGCCTTTCCCCGAAGACTTTTGCATCGAGAGAAGCATTCAACGAGGCACTGCTGGCGAAACTGCAGTCGTACAACGTCGATCTCGTTGTGCTCGCAGGATGCCTGGTTGTGATCCCGCAGAGCATTGTGGATGCTTATCCGAATAAGATCATCAACATTCATCCGTCCCTCATTCCGTCGTTCTGCGGAACGGGCTATTACGGACTGAAAGTGCACGAGGGCGTATTATCCCGCGGCGTCAAAGTGACGGGAGCACGGTTCATTTTGTGGACGGCGGAACAGACACCGGCCCGATTATTCTGCAGAAGGCAGTCGAAGTGCACGAGGGCGATACACCGAAGGCACTGCAGCAGCGCGTCATGGAAGAGGCCGAGTGGGTCATCATGCCGCGTGCGATTGATCTGATTGCAAACGGAAAAGTAACGGTAGAAGACGGACACGTAAAGATAAAGGAGTAAGAGCGATGAAAGTACTGATTGTAGGAAGCGGCGGAAGAGAGCATGCGATTGCCTGGAAGGTGGCGCAGAGCCCGAAGGTAGACAAGATTTACTGCGCTCCTGGAAACGCAGGAATTGCGGAGTACGCAGAGTGTGTCGATATTGCAGCGATGGAGTTTGACAAGCTCGTTGCTTTTGCGAAAGAAAAAAGAGATTGACCTGACCGTCATCGGCATGGATGATCCGCTGGTCGGCGGTGTTGTCGATGCGTTTGAGGCAGAGGGACTGCGCGTATTCGGACCAAGAAAGAATGCGGCAATCCTGGAAGGATCGAAAGCGTTCTCCAAAGACCTGATGAAAAAATACCATATCCCGACGGCGGCATACGAGACATTCTCCGATCCGGAAGCGGCAGAGAAATATCTCGAGACTGCAAAATTCCCGATTGTGCTGAAAGCCGACGGTCTGGCTCTTGGAAAAGGCGTTCTGATCTGCAATACCTTAGAGGAAGCAAAAGAGGGCGTCAAGACGATCATGCTCGACAAGAAATTCGGCAGTGCCGGAAACGAGATGGTCATCGAGGAGTTTATGACGGGACGTGAGGTTTCCGTTCTCTCCTTTGTGGATGGAAAGACGATCAAGACGATGAGTTCCGCACAGGACCACAAGAGAGCAGGAGACGGCGACACCGGCCTGAACACCGGCGGTATGGGCAACTTCTCCCCGAGTCCGTTTTATACCGAAGAAGTGGATAAGTTCTGTAAGAAATATATCTATCAGCCGACCGTAGATGCGATGGCAGCCGAGGGAAGACCGTTTAAGGGAGTTATCTTCTTCGGACTGATGCTGACACCGGACGGACCGAAGGTGCTCGAGTACAATGCCCGCTTCGGCGATCCGGAGGCACAGGTTGTGCTTCCTCGTATGAAGACAGACATCATTGATGTATTTGAAGCCTGCATCGACGGAACTCTCGACCAGATCGACCTGCAGTTTGCAGACAATGCGTGTGTCTGCGTTGTACTGGCTTCGAACGGTTATCCGGTTTCCTACGAAAAAGGATTCCCGATCCGCGGACTCGAGACGTTCAAAGAGCATGAGGGCTATTACTGCTTCCATGCAGGAACGAAGTTCAAAGACGGCGAGATCGTGACAAACGGAGGCCGTGTCCTCGGCGTGACAGCACTTGGCGATACCCTGAAAGAGGCACGTGCGAATGCATATAAGGCTGTTGAATGGGTTGACTTTGACAATAAATATTACCGCCATGATATTGGAAAAGCGATTGACGAAGCGTAACGTGAATGTGAATTTTAATTTTGAGTAAAATGGAGCCGCCAGAATCCCGGTGAAAGGGAAATCTGGCGGCTTTGTCTTTTTTATTCAGAAAAGGGAATAAAGCGCCGCCGTTCCGGATACAATAGTAAGGAGATCCTTTGCTTTTTAGCAGAATCAGAACAGGAAAGGCGGTCGGAAAAGATGGGAATCGTTTGTCTGGCGGGGATTTTTGCCGTATTTCTTCTGCTTGCATGGACGCTCTGCCGGGCGGCAGGATGGGAGAAAGAACGGGAAGATCTGGAACAGGAGCAGTACCTGAAAGAGTGGCGGGAGAAAAAGTTGAAAAAATCGAAAAAATTTGAAAATTAGTGTTGACATTTGGCGGGTGGAATGCTATACTAACGAAGTCGGTTGGTGATACAGATAAAAAGCCGACAGACAAAACACTGATGTGGGGTCTTAGCTCAGCTGGGAGAGCATCTGCCTTACAAGCAGAGGGTCATAGGTTCGAGCCCTATAGGCCCCATATTTTATGAAAAACGGTGTTGAAAATGAATATGGCGAGATAGCTCAGTTGGCTAGAGCACGCGGTTCATACCCGCGGTGTCGAGGGTTCGAATCCCCCTCTCGCTACTTATGGAACCCTTGAGAAATCAAGGGTTCTTTTGGCTTTATGGACAGTATGATGATATGGCTGTCATGTCAAAATCGTGTCTTGAAATCCACAGGGATTTGTGAGAAAATAAGACTACCTAAGAGCTTGTTTTGGGCTCTGAAAGTAAATAAAACAGTAATGGATAGAAGAAAGATAAGGAAAAAACAATGATAGAGTTTAATAAACCACCTTTTATTGGAACAGAACTGGAATACATCCGCCAGGCGGCAGAGGAAAACAACAAGCTGTGCGGCGACGGTCCTTTTACGAAGAAATGTTCTGCCTGGATGCAGGACAATTTCAACGTAAAACATGCGATGCTTACGACATCCTGCACCCATGCACTGGAAATGGCAGCTTACCTGTCTGAGATTCGGCCGGGCGACGAAGTGATCATGCCGTCCTACACGTTTGTTTCCACTGCAGATGCCTTTGTTCTGCGCGGAGCAAAAATCGTCTACGTGGATATCCGTCCGGATACGATGAACATCGACGAGACCAAGATTGAGGATGCCATCACCGAAAAAACAAAAGCGATTGTTCCGGTTCACTATGCGGCGTTGCCTGTGAAATGGATACCATCATGGATATTGCAAAACGCCATAACCTGAAGGTTGTAGAGGATGCGGCACAGGGTGTGAGCGCGTACTACAAGGGAAAAGCCCTTGGAACGATCGGTGATTTTGGCTGCTACAGCTTCCATGAGACGAAAAACTATACGATGGGAGAGGGCGGCGCGCTGCTGTTCCAGGATGAGAATTATCTGGAAAAAGCAGAGATCCTTCGTGAAAAGGGAACGAACCGCAGCAAGTTTTTCCGCGGACAGATCGACAAATATACCTGGATCGACTACGGCTCCTCCTATCTGCCGAGTGATATGAATGCGGCTTACCTGCTTGCAGAACTCGAGGAACATGAGAAAATCGACAGAAAGCGGATGGCCATCTACAACTATTACCATGAGCAGCTCCGTCCGCTGGCTGAGGCTGGAAAGATCGAGCAGCCGGTTGTGCCGGAAGGCTGTGTACATAATGCACATATGTACTTCATCAAGGCAAGAAATCTGGAAGTGCGTACAAAACTGATCAAGTATATGAAAGAGCGCGGTGTGATGTGTGTCTTCCATTACGTTCCGCTCCATACCTCCCCGGCCGGACAGAAGTTCGGTGTTTTCCACGGAGAGGACAAATACACAACAAAAGAGAGCGAGCGCCTGATGCGTCTGCCGATGTTCTACAGCCTGTCTGAACAGGATATGGCATATGTCGTAGAGTGCCTCATGGACTTTAAAGAGTGGTAACATTTCATGTATGAGAAGTTTTTAAACTACTTTACGGACTATATTTTCGTGAAGGATGAGCCGCAGAAAGCCGATGTGATTTTTGTGCCGGGAAACGGATATCCGCAGATGGCGGTGCACGCGGCAGAACTCTGGAAAGAAGGATTTGCGCCGTATGTGCTTCCGTCGGGAAGATACAGTACTGTGCTCGGGCATTTCGCCGGTGTACAGGATCTTGCGGAGCAGTACGGCGGGAACTATGAAACCGAGTGGGAGTTTCTGCGGACGGTACTGCAGAAAAACGGCGTGCCGGAGAAAGCGATTCTGCGCGAAGACCAGGCGACGTATACGTATGAAAATGCACTGCGGTCACGGGAAGTGACAGATGCGGCGGGCATCGAGGTAAAAAAAGCGATCCTCTGCTGCCGGAATCTCCATGCGAGACGGTGTATTCTGTATTACCAGCTTGTCTACCCGGAGACAGAGTTTTTTGTCTGTCCTTCGGATATTGAGTTCACCAGAGAAAACTGGCATACAAAGGGTGAATGGATCGACCAGGTGTTAGGAGAAATGGAGCGCTGCGGCGGTCAGTTCCACAAGATTCTGCGGGAACTGCCGGCGGATTCTGAATTTTAACACCAGTAGACAAGAAGTCCCCCGCTTCTAAAGCGGTGGGATGAATTGTTAAAAGAAACATAACGGCAGTGGCAGGCGGAGAGAAATCGGTATCCTCCACTGACATGAGGCAAGTCACAGTCGAACTATTCTCGACATGTCAGACTCCGTGAAAATACCGACTGTAAGTTGAAACGAAAAGATTTATAAAAAAGAGCGGAAATTGTGGTAAAATTACGGCTCGTATGGTATACTATCGTTAAGTTAAGTTTCTAATCTAAAGCAAAGGTTGGTGGACAGTATGAATAAGATTGATGAAGTATTAGAGCTTTTAAAACAGAGAGAACGTGAGAGCGAAAAACCGAAAAACGTGATTTTATGGGTCCTTGCCATTGTCGGAGCGGTAGCGGCAGTTGCAGGAATCGCATACGCAGTATACCGGTTTGTAACTCCGGATTATCTGGAAGACTTCGAAGATGATTTCGATGACGATTTCGACGATTACTTCGAGGATGAAGACGAAGATAAGTAGGATGGAAAAAGAAACTCCGGTGCCGGAACGTGGTACCGGAGTTTTTCTGTCCGGAAATCAGTTTGACATAGAAGGAGAAGAGAATGAAAAAAGGAGAAATTTACGAGGGAGTCGTGGAAAGAATCGATTTCCCGAATAAAGGACGTGTACATGTGGAGGGCGAGACGGTTACCGTGAAAAATGCAATTCCGGGACAGAAGATCCGCTTTCAGATCAACAAAAAAAGAAAGAACCGCATGGAGGGCCGCCTGCTCGAAGTAACAGAAAAATCCCCGATGGAAAAGCGCGATCCGGTCTGCAGTATTTCCCGTCCTGCGGCGGATGCATGTACCAGACGATGAGTTATGAGGATCAGCTTGCAATGAAGGCCGGTCAGGTGAAAAAACTGCTCGACGATGCCTCGTGGAGGCCGGCCAGGTCAATGAGGCGGGGGAGGCCGATTATCCGTTCCTTGGAATCAAGGGAAGTCCGAAGGAGTTTGCATACCGGAATAAAATGGAGTTTTCTTTCGGCGATGAATACAAGGACGGTCCGTTGTCTCTCGGACTTCATAAAAAGGGAAGCACCTACGATATTCTGACCGCGTGCGACTGCAAAATCGTGCATGAGGATTTCACAAAGATTCTGACCTGCGTGCTGGCGTATTTTAAAGAGCGGAACGCAAGTTACTACCACAAGATAAGCCACGAGGGTTACCTGCGCCACCTGCTGGTGCGAAGAGCCGAGAATACCGGAGAAATCCTGGTAAATCTCGTCACCACAAGCCAGGAAGAGTGGGATCTGATGCCGCTCGTGCAGGAAGTGCTTGGTCTGCCGCTGGAAGGAAAGGTTGTCGGATTCCTCCATATCATAAATGATTCCCTGGCAGATGTTGTAAAGAGCGATGAGACAAAAGTGCTCTACGGACAGGACTACTTCTATGAAGAACTCCTCGGACTGAAATTCAAGATCACCCCGTTCTCCTTCTTCCAGACCAATTCCCGTGGCGCGGAAGTTCTCTACAGCACCGCCCGCGAGTTCGTCGGCGAGACGAAAGACCGCACGATCTTCGACCTCTACAGCGGAACCGGAACCATCGCCCAGATCCTTGCACCGGTCGCAAAAGAAGTGATCGGCGTGGAAATCGTGGAAGAAGCTGTTACAGCTGCAAAAGAGAACGCAGAGGCAAACGGCCTTACCAACTGCAGTTTCCTCGCCGGAGACGTGCTGAAGGTGATCGATGAAATCGAAGAAAAACCGGACTTCATCGTTCTTGATCCACCGCGCGAAGGAATCCATCCGAAGGCTCTGCCGAAGATAGTTGATTTATATAGGTGTGAAAAAATGCTTTACATCTCCTGCAAGCCGACTTCTCTTGCGCGGGATCTGGTAGAGTTTGCAAAATATGGATACCGTGTAGAAAAAGTCTGCTGTGTTGATATGTTTCCGGGAACGGTGCACTGCGAGACGGTAGTTCTTTTGTCCCAACAAAAGCCGGATGATACGATAGAGATCGACTTAGACCTAGACGAACTGGATGCAACCAGTGCCGAGTTGAAAGCAACCTATCAGGAAATCAAAGATTATGTGCTGAAAGAATTTGGCTTAAAGGTTTCAAATTTATATATTTCTCAGGTAAAACGCAAATGTGGAATTGAAGTGGGAGAAAATTATAATCTTCCAAAATCAGAAAATGCAAGAGTTCCACAATGCCCGAAAGAGAAAGAAGATGCTATCAAGGCTGCCCTGAAATATTTTGCGATGATTTAAGGACATCGCTGATTTCAAGGAGGAATAACACATGAAAAGCACATTTGAAAAAATGGGTGGAACCTACACATTGGGAGCAGACGGAATTTACTATCCGAATCTTGTCAGTACGGATGAAGAACCGCATTATGGAAAATATGGAATGATACGAAAAACGTATTTGAAAGAGCATCGTCCGGCAACGTATTCACTGTATATGTTGGAAGACAGACTGACAGAACATCTGAATGCTGTGGATGATGAAGCAAAGGAGAGAATGGAGATTCTGGTGCGTCAGATGATGGAGAGGCGGGGCATTACAGAAGAATTGAAAGCTCGTGATCAGATGGAATGGGTTGGAACGGCAAATAATATCCGAAATGCGGCGGAAGAGATTGTGTTGAAAGAATTGATTTACAGGTAAACAAAGAGCTGAACAGGTAGGACGAAAAATCCTATTTGTTCAGCTCTTTGTGTTTGTACGGGTTCAAAGAAGAATCAAATTACAATTCTATATCATGTGATTTTTTCTTAGTCCGGACAGGCTGATTTCGTCGCATCTCTTGTTTTCTCTGATATTCAAGTTCCCAGGCACGATGGGAGAAAACATCAGGATCTTCAACATTGAGATAATCTACTTCATTAGCTGCAATATCACGACGGTGATAGTCATAATATTCACCAAAAGTACCTTTGAGATGCTCAATCAGTTTATCCCGGAAAGTAGGTCGGATATGGATTCTGGTATCTAGTAATTCTGTGTATTGCTCCGGTTTAGACAGGGATTTTTCCTCTTGGAAAGCGACAGCATTTTTTTCAAGCTGCCCTTTGAGAGTCATATCCTGAGAATCGAGAATATTCAGATTCTTATCCATCTGGTCGTATTTTCTGGAAAGGCTCGCCATATCTTTCTCTGTGGAACATTCAGCCTGAAACAGCAGCTGTTCTTTGGCAGATTTCAGTTCCTCAATTTCTTCTGTTATGGTTGTAAGCTGCTGATTTAACTTGATATGCTGGAAAGGATTCAGAATACTGGTTTTATTTTTTTGCACATGTAGTTTTTTCTTTTCAGCAACTTTTGCTTTGAGCGTTTTCTTAATGGTATCATATTGATTCAGGATAGGACGAAAATGCTGCATCCAGTCATGGATTACTTCTTTTTGCATCTCATTATGAAGTAAATGATATTGTGTAAAAATCATATGATTGCGGATTGCTTCTAATGTTTCTGCAATTACCGGAATAGATTTTTCGACAGCTTGCACTAATTTTTTTATCTGTGCTTTTAATTCCCGTAGTATTCTGTTATCCGCACGAATTTGACGGTTGATTTCACACCGGTCTGCTATCATGCCTTTCTTTTCCATATTCTGGGCAATGTAGCTTCATGGATGGTTGGCTGTTCGGTGATTCCCTGATCTGCAAAACTACGGTGATCAATAGTGGCATTTATCTGATTAAGGGCAAGCATTTTATTTACGGCATCTGCCCAGTTTGCTCTCCAGAGGCAGAGCTGTTCCTCACTGTTCCATTGTTCGGAAATCGGGTTTTGTCTGCCATACCGGGTGCTTTTTGGATGTTTGTCGATACGTTCATAACCTTTCTCCTGTGCTGCCGAGGGAGTTAGATATACTTTCTTTCTCCCAGCTTTATAACGATACTGTTTTTCCCAGCCCTCTTTCTGAGCATCCTTAAATTCAGAAGCAGTAAATCCCTTTTCTTCCCCGTCTTTTACACAAAGGTATTCTTTTTCTGTTTTGTATTGCCATGTTCCGTTTTCGTTTAATGGACGGACAGTAAGTAGAATGTGTGCATGGGGATTGTGACCATCTGTATCGTGAATGGCGAAATCGGCACACATTCCCATATCTACAAAATTCTTTTGGATAAAATTCTGAAGAAGAGAAAGATTGCTGTCTTTATCCAACTCAATAGGGAGTGCGACAACAAATTCTCTTGCTAGCCGGCTGTCTTTTGTTTTTTCAGCAGCTTCTACAGCATTCCAGAGCTGCTCCCGGTTTTTCCATTCAGGCGGAGCCATAGGGGGAAGCATTACTTCCTGATAGATCAGTCCATGTTTTCGGGTGTAGTCATGCTGGATGCCATCGTAATCATTGTACATGCGGCTACAGCTCATATAAGCAGATGCAGCGACAGCAGACCGCCCGGAACCACGGCTGACGATCTTGGCTTGCATATGATAAATTGCCATATCTGGCACCTCCTCCTAATATATAAGTGTAGGGTTTCAGTACCCAACAGCCAGTTGGGACTTAATCCTCTCATTGTTTAAGCTGTATAATGATTAGGCATCGGTCTGACGACACCTCCTAGGACCATTGGCGT
>ENA-OQBJ01000653-OQBJ01000653.1-human-gut-metagenome-genome-assembly--contig:-NODE-653-length-17515-cov-2.780136_pt1 | contig 17515 bp, 26 predicted proteins | sample MGYA00242743_ERZ504545 | MGnify/ENA primary metagenome ERZ504545 (study PRJEB26092, sample SAMD00036252) | human gut metagenome | host: Homo sapiens | study: EMG produced TPA metagenomics assembly of...
ATGAAATGAATGAACTTTTTATAAAGATGCTACATGAAGGACTTTGACGGTGTAGTAGTGAGCTGCGCGAAAGGAAGAAGGGCTATGAGGTGGTACTGGACGACACCGCTTTTTATCCCGAGGCGGCGGACAGCCGGGGGACCAGGGGATCCTGGGCGATGCCGGGTGCTTGATGTACACCGGAAAGAGGGTGTAGTGGTCCATTATACCGACAAGCCTCTGGACGTGGGAAGCAGGGTGCATGGAACCATTGACTGGCAGCGGCGCTTTGATTTCATGCAGAATCACTCCGGGGAACACATCTATTCCGGCCTGGTGCATAAGAAATTCGGCTACGACAATGTGGGCTTCCATATGGACAAGGTGGTCACCGTCGATTTCAGCGGCCCCATGACCATGGAAGAGGCGCTGGAAATCGAGAAGGAAGCCAATCAGCTGATTTACAGCAATGTGGAAACGAAAATTACCTTTCCCACGGAAGAAGAACTGAAAACCATTCCTTACCGGAGTAAAATCGAGCTCACTGGCAAGGTGCGGATTGTAGAATTTCCCGGCGGAGATATCTGCGCCTGCTGCGGCACCCATGTGGCAAGAACGGGAGAAATCGGGCTGATCAAGGTGCTTTCCCTTATGAACCATAAGGCGGCGTGCGTATCGAACTGGCCTGCGGCCGGTGGGCTATGGAAGATTATGACAGGGTCCATGATTTGAACCGGGATATAGCAGTCCGTTTTTCCGTTAAACCCTATGAAACAGTGAAGGCTGTGGAAAAGATGGAAAAGGATATGGCAGAGCTCCGGCAGAAAATCAACGACATGAACCGCCATTACTTTGCCATGCGAGCTGCTTCCCTGCCGGAAGGAAAGAAAGCGGTGCTTCTCTATGAAGAAACCATGGCCCCCATGGAACTTCGGAAATTCTGCGAATACCTGATGGGAGAAAAGCCGGATACCCTTTTCTTCCTTCTCTCCAAAAAGGATGAAAAGCGCTGAACTACGCCATCGGCAGCGGCAGCGTGAATCTGAAGCCCCTCCTCAAAGAGTGGAACACCCGCCTCCACGGCCGCGGCGGCGGAAAGGACATTATGCAGGGCTCCTTTGCCTGCTCTCTGGATGAAGTCAGGAAACTGGTGGAGGAATTGGAATAAGGCTTGAAAATTTTTCGGCTTTTTACTTCTCGTCCCTTTGCTCCTTCAAATCATGTTCGCTGTGCACGCCGAAAGGCGCCTGAACCCTCACACCGAAGGTGTGCCAAAGGCGAAGCCGCTGCCGCCACCACAATTTTCAGCGGCTCCTCATCCATGCCGGCAGTTTTAATGTTCCTCCGGCGGCCCATACGCCCAGGAGGATGAGGGCCGCACCGGCCAGTTCGCCGAGGCCCATGTTTTCACCGAGGAAGAAGTAGGCGAAAATGGCGGCGAACACGGGCTCCAGGGAGAAGATGAAGCCTGCTCTTTCAGGGGTGGTGTATTCCTGGGCCACCGCCTGGATGGTAAAGCCGTAGGCGGAAGAGAAGACAGCGAGCCCCAGAATGGCGGTCCATTCGGGAAGGGTATGGGGCAGTCTGGGCGTTTCCAGAAAAAGGCTGACGGCACCGGCTATGATTCCGGCAAACCCCATCTGCCATAGGCCCAGAAGGAGGCTGTCTACTTTAGAAACGAAGGTATTGGTGAAGAGGATATCCAGAGCGTAGAGAAATGCTGCCAGGAGGCAGAGCACGAATCCTTTGTCCAGACTGATGGAAGTGACGCCGTTCAGGATGAAAAGACCGGCGGTGACGATGGCGGTGCCCAGCATGATGGGAAAAGAGGGCATTCTCTGAATCCACAGGCCGTGAAGGATGGGCACCATAATGACAGAAGTGGAAATCAGAAATCCCGCCGTGGAGGCAGAGGTGCCGATGACTCCGTAAATGACGCCGATAAAGACACCGGCAATGAGAAATCCGGTGATGGCGCTGTATTTCAGTATTTTCCCGTCGGTCTTCCGAAGGCGCTTCATAAAGAAGGGGAGCAGGATGAAGAAGGCAAAAAGGCATCGCAGTGCGGCAATGGAGACAGGCGGCATGGTCTCTGCGCCCAGTTTCATAAATCCATAGGAACTGCCCCATACGAAGGCTGCGGTAAAAAGTAGGAAATCAGCTTTATTTTGACTCATGAATCCTCCTTAAATGGATCAGATGCTTTTGCTATTCTATCATAATTTGACAATCCTTATCATTTCTCTTTAGAATGATTTGAGAAAATGGTATAATCCATATAGATTTTATGAAATGAGAGGAGACTTGCTATGTCTTTTAAAGAAATCCCTGTGGAAGAATGCGGATTGAATCCGTTTACAAAACTCGCTGATTACTGCATTGTCACAGCAGGCAATAAAGAAAAATGCAATCCCATGCTGGTGACCTGGGGCGCTTCGGCGTAATGTGGAGAAAACCGGTGGCATCCATCTATATCCGTCAGAGCCGTTTCACCAAGACCATCCTGGATGCCCAGGACTATTTCACCCTGTCTTTCCCACCTGTATCCTATAAGCCAAAGGAATCCTACATGGGCTCCCACTCCGGCAGGGACGGTGATAAATTCGAAGGCAGCGGCTTCATCCCTATGCCATCGGCGATGAAGCGGTGGGCCTGGAAGAAGCGGATCTCATCCTGGTATGCCGGAAGATTTATACCCATGAAATGAAAGAGGAATTCTATACGGATAAGGAAACCTATGAAAGGTGGAATTCCGGCAGACAGGCCGGCAATAACCACAGCATCTACATGGGAGAAATCGTCAAAGTTCTGAAGAAGTGCTGAGAAATAAAAAGTCCCCGTCAGTCATCACTGTGACTGGCGGGTATTTTTATTGTGGGATGGTTTTCTGTCCGGTGTGGCGCATTGGGAATCATCACGGCAGGAAACTATTTTTATGACTTATCCTCTGCGCCCAGCACCATGTCGGAGCTTTTGAGGATTCCTTCTTTTCTTCGCTTTTCAAATTCCGCCGTGGCAGTAAAGAGGACGTCGCTGGAGCTGTTGAGGGCTGTTTCACAGGCATCTTCCAGTACGGAAATAATAAATCCTACGCCTACCACCTGCATGGAAATGTCACTGCTGATGCCGAAGGAGGCGCAGGCCACGGGGATGAGGAGGAGGGAGCCGCCGGCCACTCCGGAAGCTCCACAGGCGCCGATGGTGGCTACCAGGCAGAGGAGGAAGGCTGTGGGAATGTCCACGTCAATGCCCAGGGTATGGGCAGCGGCCAGGGAGAGGACGGAAATGGTGACAGAAGCGCCGGCAGTATTCACCGCAGCCCCCAGGGGGATGGAGATGGAGTACATGTCCGGATCCAGTCCCAGACGGCGGCAGAGGTTAAGGTTCACCGGAATATTGGCGGCGCTGCTTCTGGTGAAGAAGGCGTAGACGCCGCTTTCCTTTAATGTGGTCAGCACCAGGGGATAGGGATTTCTATGAACTCTGGAAAATACAAGCAAAGGATTCATCACCAGAGCACGGCGCCATAGGCACCAATCAAGACGGCCAGGAGATGGAGGTAGCCCAGAAGGGCGGAAACGCCCTGGCTGCCTACGGAATTGGCCACCAGCCCATAATGCCAGGGCGCCAGATGGATGACCCAGCCTACGATCTTTGTCACTGCTTTGGCAGTGTCATCGAGGAATCGTTTCGTGCTGTCCGTTCCCATGGATTTCATGGCAATACCGAAAATGACGGCCCAGAGAAGGATGCTGATGTAATTAGCCTTCAAGAGGGCGCTGACCGGATTGTCAATGGTGCTCATCACCAGGTTGAAGAGCACTTCCCCGATGCCGCTGGGCGGCGCGGTGCTGCCTGCATCGGCAGCGGCCTGCAGGGTGAGGGTGGTGGGGGAAAGGAAGGAAAAAGATACGCCGATGATGGAAGCCAGGAAGGTGCTTGTCATGTACAGGGTGACGATGGGCTTCATGCTGCCTTTCTGGTCCGGTTTCTTCTGGGCGATGGCATTGATGACAAGGAAAAATACCAGTACCGGCGCCACGCTCTTTAATGCTTTCACAAAGAGGTCACCGAATACGGTAAGGAAGGGTACTGACTGGGGAAGGGTGACGGCCAGCAGAATGCCAAGCACCAGTCCCAGGGCAATCTGGTGAATCAGTTTGATATGGGAAAGAATGGATTGTATTTTGGAAATCAAGAGAATCCTCCTATATAAGTAAAAAGAGATGCTACGGTTTTTCATTATACGCTTATTTACAGGGGAACGCAATGTTTTCGATATGATATATAAGGTAAGGAGAAGGGGAAGGAGAAATTGAAATTCAAATTTGAATTATATATAATAGGGATAGAAATGAATCAGACAGGGACAGGCATCAGGTGCCCTTCCCTTTTATGCATATCCAGCTTGTAAGGAGGTGGCGGCATGGATAAAAAAAGAAAAGCAGCCCTTGGCATGGCTTCCCTGTTAGCGGCTGCTTTTTGCGTGGTTCCCCTTTCCGGAAAAGCTGAGGAACCGGTGAATCTTGAGAAAACGTCATGGACGGCTCTGGCGTCCATGTACGGGAACCCCTATTTCACAGAAGAAAAGGGAGCCACCCTTTCGCCGGAGGTGCTGGCGGAATGGTGGAAAGTATTTCATGATGATACCCTGGACTCCCTGATTTACACCGCCCTGGACCATAATCGTGACCTGGCCCAGGCAGAGTCAAGACTGAAACAGGCCAGGGAGCGCTGGGCATGACGAAAGCATCCCTGGTACCTGGATGAATGCAGGCGCCGGATGGGTGAGGGCAGAGGCACCGGAAGGGGTGATCACCGATGTCACTCCGTCAGCTTTGGAAAAGGTGCCGGGCATGACCATCGATAACAGCCATAACCTTACCTACACCGGACTGGATGCGTCCTGGGAGCCCGATTTCTTCGGCAAGAACCGGTCCAAGGTGAAGGCGTCGGAAAAATCGCTGGAAGCCCAAAGGGCGGCCCTCTACTCCACCTGGGTATCCCTTTCGGCGGAAGTGGCCATGAATTACATCACCCTCCGCACCCTGCAGGAGGAGTTGGCGGTGACGGAAGCCATATCCATAACCAGAAAGAAAATCTCGCCCTTCTTCAGGTGAACGAGAATGCAGGCCTTCTTTCATCCCTGCCGGCAGACCAGGCGTCCTATACACTTCATGAATCGGAAGCGAAAATTCCGGAGCTGAAGACGGAAATCGCAGATACAGCCAATCGGATTTCCATTCTCACCGGCACGGTACCGGGGGCGCTGAATGATAAGCTCCTTACCCCTTCGCCTCTTCCGGATATCGACAGCGCCATGTACAATGCCATTCCGGCGGAGGTGCTTCGCCAGCGGCCGGATGTGCGCGCGGCGGAAATGGCCTGGGCTGCGCAGATAGCAAAGACAAAGGAAGCAAAGGCGGAAATGAAGCCGAAGTTTTCCATTCTGGGCGTGCTGGGGCTGGCAGCCCTTTCCGGTGGACTCTTCTCTGCCGGCAGCCACGCCTTCGGCATTATGCCTCAGGTATCCTATCCCTTATTTAACGGCGGCGCGCTGAAAAGAAATGTAAGAGTACAGAGCGAAAAGGAAAAAGAAATGCAGAGTGCCTATGAAAATACGGTGCTCAAGGCGGCCGGTGAAGTACGAAGCGCCATGACCGCCATCAGCAGGATAAGATCCGGAAGGACTCTCTGGAAGAGGGAAGAAATAAGGCCAAAGAAGCACTGGATCTGGCACAGAACCAGTTCACCTACGGCCTTTCCGACTACATGGGAGTTCTGGACGCAGAGCGCCATTACCTGTCCCTGGACCAGAACTATACCCTGTCCAAAGGAAAGGAACTCACCGACATGGTATCTCTCTTCAAAGCATTGGGCGGCGGCTGGAAACCGCTGGATGAGGGGATGGAAAAAGGGAGAAAATAGAGAGCAGGCCTATCGGCTTCCGGCTGTCCGATTCTCCCGGGATGGTATGGGCGCGTCCCTAGGGAACGAGCTTTGCGAAGCGGTGCGGATAGTTCTTTATACTCATCGCCCGCAGGGCGAAGCGAGCAAACCTTCTACCCAACCCGCGGCGCCAGCCGCTATAATCTGCGGCGAAGCCGCCACTACCACCCTCTGAACCTTTTGAACCTTCTGAACCTTCTGAACCCTCATGTGCGCATTCTGCATAGAATGCGCAAGTCAGCCGAAGTTGGCCCTTAGCCTGCCCATAAAAGGGCCTTCCTATTGTCGGCTGACCGTTCGCAGGCGTGTCCAATGCGCGCAGATTATCTCGAAAATCCTTCTTTCAGCTGGCGAAGTCCCTGCTCCAGCGTTTTCCGGGGGCAGGCGAGATTGAAGCGGAGGAAGCCTTCCCCTTCTTTTCCGAAGACGTACCCATGTCCAGCCACAGGTGGCAGTCATAGAGGACTTTGTGCTCCAGATCTTCATTGGAAAGGCCATAAGCCGAGGCGTCGATCCAGATGAGGTAGGTGCTTCCGGTTCGATGAGTTTCATTTTCGGAAGGTTTTCGGAAAGGTAGGTTCTTGTGAAATCCAGATTTTCCCGGATGTATTCATTCACGGTATCCAGCCATTCCCGGCTTCCTTCATAGGCGGCACGGCAGGCGGCAAGGCCCATGACGTTGAGCTGGTCGTAGCCGAAGGAGTCCAGTTCTTCCTGAAAGGCCCGGCGGATACGGGGATTAGGAATCAGAATGTTGGAGTTCTGCAGGCCGGCAATGTTGAAGGTTTTGGAGGGAGCGGTGCAGATGATTGCATTTTGAGCCGCTTCTTCGCTGACGGTGCCAAAGGCGGTGTGCACGTGGCCGGGTAGGTGAAGTCTTCGTGGATTTCATCAGCCACTATGGTCACGCCATGGGAGAGGCAGATGTCTGCATAGCGGGTGAGTTCTTCCCTGGTCCATACGCGGCCTACCGGGTTGTGGGGCGTGCAGAGGAGGGCGAGCTTCACATGGCCCTTTACGATTTTCTCTTCCAGATCCGCAAAATCCATTTCATAATGGCCGTTCTTCAGCACCAGAGGGCTGTTCACCAGCTTCCTTCCATTTTTGATGACCGCATTGAGGAAGGGATAGTATACAGGCTGGTTGATGAGGATGCCGTCTCCCGGTTTGGTCAGGGCTTTGACAGCCAGGTTGATGGCAGGCACGACGCCGGGGGTTTTGATCAGCCATTCCGGGCGGATGATCCAGTGGAAATAGGTTTCCTGCCAGGCGGCCAGGGCTTTGAAATAGGCTTCGCCGGATTCGGAATAGCCGAAGATGCATGGTGCACCCGCTTTTCCAGGGCGTCCAGAATGGGCTTTGCTACTTTGAAATCCATGTCGGCTACCCAGAAGGGAAGCACGTCTTTTGGCTTCCCGCGGTGCACGGCAAAATCGTATTTCAGGCAGCCGCTGCCGCGGCGGTCGATGATGGTATCTAAATCAGAAAGTTTCATGATGGACTCCTTTGCGTATTTCTACTATGAATGGCGGCTTATGGCGCGGTCGGGATCGGGACCGGGACCTGGGCGGTGCTTTCCGGTATTCCCGAAGGTTGACACGCCCTTACGGGCGTGAAGGTTGAGCCAGCCGCTGGGCCTTTGGCCCTGGGCTGACAGGGTTCTGTCCGGGACCGGCTGACGCCTCCCGGACGGGTTGAGGGCTCTCGCCTCGGGAGTTATATAGTATTGCTGCGCTGGCGAGGTACGGCGCCTTCGGCGCCATTTTTTATACCGCCTTTGGCGGCTAAAACCTTTACAACCGCCCTGCGGGCGTTGGAAATGCATTCCCCCTTTGGTGCTGGCGCCACCACCTTTCCCCCGCAAGCGGGGGCACTATAAAGCTCCGTTATGCTGTGAGCTGCTTATGAAAGGACTGCTTTTCAGAGCTTTATTGTCCCACCGCTCCGCGTGGCAAGGGAACACGATTCGTAAGGGAGCAAAGCGACCTGAGAATCGTGTGACACGCTTCCCAGCGGGGCGGGAAGGTGGTGCCGTAAGGCACCAAAGGGGGAAAGCCACCGGAGGTGGCTGATTACCGTAGTGCTTATCATAACGTATGATACTGAAAGCCACTCCCGTAACGCTGACTTTATAAGCATTGCCCGCAGGGCAATCCGCAACCCTCGGGGCCAAAGGCCCCGTCAAACTTAAGAACCTTAAGAACCTTCGGGGCGAAGCCCCGTCAACCCTCACACCGAAGGTGTGTCCATAGCGTGCCCTTCTCTAATATACTGCAAAAATTTATTTTTTCTCTTGTGCTTGTTATGAATAGCGCCTATAATAAAAAATGAATAGGAGGCAAATCTACTTTTCACATATTTTCAACTCTGTTTTTCTTTAGGAGAAAGAAGGTACTATCATGACATCGGGCAAGGAAGATTATTTAAAGGCAATATATCTGCTCAGCGAAAACCATGATATTGTCACAAATAAGGAACTTTCGCAGACCCTCCAGGTCTCCCCTCCTTCGGTGAGTGAGATGATCACAAAACTGCAGAAACAGGGATATGTGGACTATACAGCCTATAAGGGAAGCAAGATGACGAGAAAAGGCCGGAAAGAAGCAGGCCGCCTGCTCCGCTACCATGCCCTGTGGGAAGTATTCCTGGTAAACTACCTCCATTTCTCCTGGAGCCAGGCCCATGAAATGGCGGAAGGACTGGAACACCAGACCAATGACATTCTTTCTGAAAAACTGGAAGATTACCTGAACCACCCCACCCACTGCCCCCACGGAGATCCCATCCCCCGAAAAGATGGCAGCCGTCTGGGAATCACCCGCGAGCGGCTGGCTGATCTGGAAGTAGGAGATACCACCCACATCCGCCGCATTATGGAAGACTACAGCCTCATGGACTACCTCCAGAGCCGGGGCATCGATATTGACATGGAAGTCAAAGTCAAGGAAAAAGAACCCTACGAAGGCCCCATCCTTCTGGAAACACCCAAAGGAGACATTTCCCTGAGCTACAAAGCAGCCCAGCGGATTTTCGTAGACGATAAGAAATAAAAAATATCCCGCCGGACAAGAATGAATTTCATGGCCGGCGGGATTTTTTGCGTAAAAAGTTTCCTGCTGAGGCGGCACGCAGCGGCCCCATGCCGCTCCCGTCATTTCGAGCGAAGCAAAGGGGAGTCGAGAAATCTCCTGTTCCCAAAAGTTTCCTATCGAGTTGAAACGCAGCGGCTCCATGGCGTGCAGGAAAGCATTCGCGAAAAGTTTCCTGTTGACATGAAACGCAGCGGCTTCAAGCCGGACAGGAAACCATTTGCGAAAAGTTTCCTGCTGAGGTGACAGGCAATGGTTTCACGTCGGACAGGAAACTACATAATAATACCCATTGCCCGAGAGGGCGATACCTACTACCTCCTGAACCCACTGAACCCGGGCCGCGGAGCGGCCCCTTTTCCCCTTGCTTTTTCCTTTCCGTTTCTGTAAAATGAAAAAAGGGATAATCTTTTCAGGTTATCCGGCCCCGGATGGGGCTTTTTTGTTGCCTGCTTTCCCCCAGAAAGCGCATATGCGTGATAAAGCAGGATGATTTTATGCAAACGGGGTGTTTTTTATGGCAAAATCCTATGATGTAGTCATTATCGGTGCCGGTCCTGCCGGTATTTTCACCGCACTGGAGCTGGCGGATACGGGCCTTTCCATTCTGATTCTGGAGAAGGGCCTGGATATCCGGGAGCGCATTGCTTTAAACAGGGACAGGACAGCACCGGCCGCTGACCGTCGGGCCAATATCGTGTCCGGCTGGGGCGGTGCCGGCGCCTTTTCCGATGGTAAGCTCACGCTGACCACCGATTATGGCGGCAATCTGGATGATTATATGAATAAGGGCGAACTGGCCCGGCTCATTTCCTATGTGGATTCCGTATACTGCCGGTTCGGCGGCGAGGGGCGCCAGGTGTACGGCGACGAGCACCGGGATAAGATTCACGAGCTGAAAAGGAAGGCTGCCGCAGCGGATCTGGCCTTCATTCCGGCCCGCATCCGTCATCTGGGCACCGACGTGAATGGGGAAATCCTTACCCACATGCGGGACAGCTTCCCTTCCCATGTGACGGTGAAGGCAAACTGTCCGGTGGACCATATCCTGGTGCAGGACGGAAAGGTGGAAGGCGTCATAGCCGGCGGCGAGACCTATCTCTGCAAATACCTGGTGGCTGCACCGGGCAGAGACGGTGCCGAATGGTTCACGAAGGAAGCGGAGAGCCTGGGGCTCCATACCGCCTCCAATGCTGTGGATATCGGCGTCCGGGTGGAATCACCAGCGGAAATCTATGAACCCATCACCGACATCTGTTATGAATCCAAACTGGTTTATTTCTCCAAATCCTTTGACGACCGGGTGCGTACCTTCTGCATGAACCCCTACGGCTTTGTGGTAACAGAAAACAACAACGGCCTTATGACGGTGAATGGCCATTCCTATGCCCATAAGAAAAGCGGCAATACGAATTTCGCCATTCTCGTTTCCAAACAGTTCACCCAGCCTTCCACGAACCCATCGAATACGGCAAGTACATTGCTCCCTGGCCAACATGCTGGGCGGCGGCCCCATCGTGCAGCGGCTGGGAGACCTGCGGGACGGAAGGCGGTCCACGGCAGAACGTATCCGCCGAGCTTGGTGCACCCCACCATGCCCTCTGCACACCGGGAGATTTATCTTTGGTCTTGCCATATCGCTTCTTAAAGGATATTATGGAGATGTTCGAAGCGCTGGATAAAGTGGCGCCGGGAGCCAACTCACGGCACACCCTTCTCTATGGTGTGGAAGTGAAATTCTACTCCTCCCGCATCGAGCTTTCAAACCAGCTGGAAACGAAGATCCCCAACTTCTTCGCTATTGGTGATGGAGCCGGCATCACCAGGGGCCTGGCACAGGCCTCCGCCGCCGGTGTAGTGGTGGGCCGCGAAATCTGCGCCCGCATTGGGAAACCGAAGGGAGAAATCTGACAAATGATACCAAGGTACACACGTCCGGTCATGGAAAAGATCTGGAACGAAAGAAATGAATGGCAGACCATGCTGAATGTGGAAATCGCTGCCTGCGAAGCAAATGCTGAACTGGGCCGCATTCCGAAGGAAGCAGTGGAAGTGATCAAAGCCAAAGCAGACTTTGACGTAGACCGCATCCATGAAATCGACCGCGAAATCAACCACGACATTATCGCCTTCCTCACCAACGTAGGTGAACACGTAGGCGACGAAGCCAAGTACATCCACATGGGCCTCACCTCCACCGACGTGAAGGACACCGGCCTCAACGTACAGCTCAAACAGGCCTCTGAAGTCCTCATCGACGACCTGGAAAAACTGGCAGAAGTACTGAAGAGAAGAGCTGTAGAATTCAAACATACCCCCACCATCGGCAGAACCCATGGCGTTCATGCAGAACCCACCACCTTTGGACTGAAACTCCTCCTCTGGTACTCCGAAACCCTCCGGAACATCGACCGCATGAAACGGGCCGCTGACGAAATGGCCGTAGGCAAACTCTCCGGCGCCGTAGGCACCTATGCAGATATCGATCCCTTCGTAGAAGAATACGTATGCAAAAAACTGGGCCTGAAACCGGAAATCGTTGCCACCCAGGTAGTACAGCGCGACCATCATGCAGAATACGTAGCCACCCTGGGCGTCATTGCCGGCGTCCTCTCCCAGATGGCCCTGGAAGTCCGTCACCTTCAGAGAACGGAAGTCAGAGAAGCAGAAGAATACTTCAGCCCCAAGCAGAAAGGCTCCTCTGCTATGCCTCATAAGAGAAACCCCGTGAAATCCGAAAGAATCTGCGGCATGGCCCGCCTTATCCAGGCTACAGCCTCCCTGCCTTCGAAGACATCCCCCTGTGGCATGAAAGAGATATTTCCCACTCCTCTGTAGAAAGAGTGATTCTCCCCGATGCTACCATTGCCCTGGACTACATCCTTGACCAGACCACCAGCCTCATCGACAAACTGCTGGTCTATCCGGAAAAGATGATGGCTGACCTGAACCTCACCGGCGGCCTGATCTACAGCCCGAGAGTCCTCCTGGCCCTGGTTGCCAAAGGTGCCTACAGAGACACCGCTTACCGCTGGGTACAGAGAAACGCCATGAAACGCTGGCTCCAGGGAGAAGACTTCTACGAAAACCTCTGCAAAGACGAAGACGTCAGAAAGTACCTCACCCCCGAAGAAATCAAAGCCTGCTTCGACTACAAACCCATGCTGAAGCACGTGGACGAAATCTTCGCCAGATTCGGCCTGTAATCTTATGTGAAAATAAAAATCCTCTCCATGAAGGAGGGGATTTTTATTTTCATAAAGTTTCCTGTCCGGCGTGGGGCCACTGCGTGCATCTAAACAGGAAACCTTTTGGCGCGGCAGATTTCTCGACTCCGCTTCGCTGCGCTCGAAATGACGGGAGCGGCATGGGGCCGCTGCGTGCCACAGCCATAGGAAACCCTTCGCAAATAGTTTCCTGTCCGGCATGGGACCAAAGCCTGTTACCACCATAGGAAACCCTTCACCAATAGTTTCCTGTCCGGTATGGGTTCACTGCGTGTCATCACCATAAGAAACCCTTCGCCAATAGTTTCCTGTCCGGCATGGGACTACTGCGTGTCATCACCATAGGAAACCTTTCAGACAGGAGATTTCTCGACTCCGCTTCGCTGCGCTCGAAATGACGGGGGCGGCGTGGGACTGCTGCGTTTCATCACCATAGGAAACTTTTGGCAAACAGTTTCCTGCCCGGCATGGGACCACTGCGTTTCATCTCCACAGGAACCTTTTTCCCTATGCCTATCAGGTATCACAGAAAAGTGGGAAATATAGTATATTAATAAAGTATGAAAAATTCATGATATATTTCCATAAAAGAAAGGACATTTGTATGAAACGAGCATCCCTATCTCCGGAAGACCAGGTCCGGAGCATCCATTTCAAATATGAAATCCCCGAAGACAGAGTGCAGGCTGCCCTGGACAGAGGATTCCGCTTTGGCGACGTAGACCAGGCGGCCCTTCTTTCCTGCCTCTCCGACGCTCTATGGAAGACATTCTGGCCATGCGGCAGGACGATCCCTGGGGCGTGATAAAAAAGAAACTGGGCCTTACGGCAGCAGTCTACGAAAAAACCTATCTTCTCCACCGGGCAGAGCGGCTGGAGCGGTTCTACGGCATTTCCGCCCAAAGGGCCCTCACCCTTCTGGAGGAAGGCTATCCCAACCACTGGATCCGCCTGGCCTATCTTCTGGAACAGCACATCGGAGTGAAAACGGAAGACATCGTTCACAGCCGGAAGAAATCGGAAAAATGGAAACCCTGGGCAGAAAGAGTACTCCATGTGTCGCCGGAAGACTTTACCGCCTGGATTGCAGAAACAAGAAATCCCTCCCTGGCGAGGAAGAAGTGAGCTGGTGGCTAGTGAGCTGGTGAGCTAGTGTGACAGTTTGGCAGCTGTTCTCCGGGTCCGGGCTGTATTCCCGAAAGCAGGGAGACCTTCAGACTGTCAGACTTCGAGTCTCACTGTCATCCTGAACGTAAAAAAGGCGCCGCTTACGTGGCGGGAAGCAGTGTGTATAGATACCGCAGATTTATCGTTAAGGAAAATAAAAGACACAGAAAATGGAATCATCTCAAATTTGTCTTTTCCATTTTCTGTGGTATAATGAGCATAGAAAGAGACAGCTGGCATCCTGGGGAGGAAACGGCTCTCTCATAATTTTTTAGATTTGAAAGGAGCCTTCCAAGCCATTGGATGGCTTTTTTTATTGCTACTTTTTAATAAGCGCAATAATGGCGACCACCCGCGGCGTCAGCCGCGCCCCTTTTTTATAAAACTTGCGGCGGAGCCGCCACCACAACCCTCGGCCCGAAGGCCGTCAAACTTAAGAAACTTAAGAACCCTCGGGACGAAGTCCCGTCAACCCTCACGCCGCAGGCGTGTCCATTTATCCCCTTGTTTCCTGGGCGGAAAGAATCTTCACTCCTTCTAGAGGATGAGCGCCTTCATCCGCCATTTTCCGGGCCACCGATTCCGTAGGCACAGGGGCCATGGCTTTGAAAAGTCCCAGACTGCTGGCCAGCTGAAGCAGTTTCACCGACACCGTTTCAGCCGGCCTTTTGGCGTGCTTCCGAATCAGGGACGGAGGACGGAGAATGGTAAGGCTGGGAAACTGGAGAGCTTCTACATCCTTTTCGATGAGCCTTTTAATTGCAAATAGAAAAAACGGGAAGAACTGTCTGCTCCTACCGACGAAACCAGCACCATATGGGGCACGCCGTTTTCCCGGGCGGCCCGGGCGAAAGGAAAGCTGGTAGTCGTGATCTACCCGGTACTGGGCCTCTTTAGAACCCGCCTGTTTCAGAGACGTGCCCAGGGCGGAGAAAAGGACATCCCCCTGCACCAGATGATGCCAGGTGTCAGGAAGATTGAAATCAACGATAAATGATTGAATTTTGGGATGGGTAAAACCCAGGGGACGACGGGTAAAGGTGGTCACCGTTTCATAACGGTCATCATAGAGAAGCGTTTTTACCAGATCCTGCCCTATCGCGCCGGTGGCACCGATTACAATGGCTTTCATGGGGCCTCCTTGCAATTATGAACGATTGGCATGAATCATTTCCTGCACTGCCCGGAAATCGGGGTCCCTGTCAAAATCATAGTTTGACTTTTCCCCCACCTTCCAGCGAATCCACACAGCGCCGTCAGCCATGATTTCAGAAGAAAGGGCCCTGAAACGGAGGGGCTGGTCTTTGGAAAGGCCTTCCTTTGCCATGAAAAGGGTCTGGGTATGGCAGCTGCCGTCGCGGCAGGCGCTATGACCTGGCTCACCTCATCTGCCAGTCCGGCCTGCAGGAAGCTCCAGTTCAGCACGCCGCCGCCGCCCAGAATCATGGTGTCCACATGGAGGAGGTTCTTGATTTTCCTGCAGGCCAGGGGAAGGTCCACCTTGTCTTTGCCGCAGATCAGGTAACTGATACCTTTCCGGCGGAGAAAATCTTTGTACCCCATGGAAGCAGATTCCGTCAGGATTTCCACAATGTCCATGGAAATCCCGTTTTCCTCGGCCCTCTTTTCCTCCCAGGCCAGTTTTCCCTTCCCGTCCACCGCTATGAGGAAGGGCCCCTTGGCGCCGGTAAGGAAATCTCCCTCCGGCAGGGGAACGGCATTTTCATAGATTTCCGGCTTTTTGTACAGGTCCTGTTGTCATCGATGGTGGTGCGTCCCATGATGATGGCTTGGAAATTAAATTTCCTCTGCACTGCATAAAAGGAATCCTCACACCTCCGGCCGGGGAGCCACAGATACTTTCCCATGATTTTGCCGTCCAGGCTCGTTTCCATATGACAGATAATATAAGGTCTTTCCATGATGGTCTCCTTCCTTCTGGGAAAACAGGTCCGCTAGGGAAGCGCTGATTAAATCACTGTCTGCTTTTATTCTTGGATTTTTATGCAATGCAAGGAATGGGACGACGCGAATAGCGAGCTATTTAAGGAGTCCCATGACGAAGCAGTGCATAATTCTTATAAAAGCAGACTCTATGAATTAATCAGTGCTTCCTTAACCTTCCCTGCTGAACTTTCTAAACTTTTTATACAAAAAATACACACAAAAAGGGGCTGTGAAAAATGCTTGAACATTTTTTCACAGCCCCTTTTTTATTCACAATGAGTGGTCAAATGGTTCAAATGGTATGAGCGGATCCGAGGACGGCTTCAATCTTATGCTTGACCATTTCTTTTACTGCATTTCTGGCTGGTTTCAGGTAGTTGCGGGGGTCAAAGTTGGAAGGATCTTTGTAGAGAGCTTCTCTGATAGCGCTGGTCATGGCCAGACGGATATCGGTGTCGATATTAATTTTGCAGACTGCATGGTGGCAGCTTTTCTGAGCATGTCTTCCGGCACGCCTTTGGCGCCGAGCACTTTGCCGCCGTACTGGTTGCATTTTTCTACAAATTCCGGAATTACCGTGGAGGCACCGTGGAGGACGATGGGGTAGCCGGGCAGGAGTTTTCCTACTTTTTCCAGTCTTTCATAGTCCAGATAGGGGTCGCCTTTGTATTTGTAGGCGCCGTGGCTGGTGCCGATGGCAATGGCCAGGGAGTCGCAGCCGGTGCGTTCTACAAATTCCGCAGCCTGGTCGGGGTCTGTGAAGATGGCATCTTTGGCATCGACGCTGACCATATCTTCCACGCCGGCCAGACGGCCCAGTTCTGCTTCTACGACTACACCTTTGTCATGGGCATATTCTACGATCTGCTTTGTGACTTTGACGTTTTCTTCAAAGGGATGCTTGGAGCCGTCATACATGACAGAGGAGAATCCGCCGTCAATGCAGGCTTTGCAGATTTCATAGGAGGAACCGTGATCCAGGTGAAGGGCAGTGGGGATTTCCGGATAATCCTGCAGCGCAATTTTTACAAGGCCTACGATGTATTCCTGCCCTGCATAGTTGCGGGCGCCTTCGGAGGCTGAAGAATGACCGGAGATTCTTCTTCCTTGGCAGCTTCCATAATGCCCTGGATGATTTCCATATTGTTCACATTGAAAGCACCGATGGCATAATGACCTTCATAGGCTTTCTTAAACATTTCAGTAGTTCCTACAAGCGGCATAGTGATGACCTTCCTTTCAAATTGATTCATATGAATTGAATGCATGGTTTTCATGGGATTATGCATGTATCTGATTTCATTATACTGAATGGGAGAGCGGATTTCCACAGGAAAATGAGGGAGATTTTAAGCTATGGGAGGGTAAGGCTCTATTCCCGAATGAAAGAGGGCTGATACCTGGCGGGTGGTAAAAAGTTGGACTTCTTTTCGCTTGTTGAAATGCAGCTTGTCTGCTGCTGAAGTCATCCTCGTCCCGGCCGTCATGGTGAGCTTTTAATTTTTTCATAAAAATTCCTCATTTTTCCCGCCGCATATGGTAAAATGAAATGGTGTAATCAATTTCATTTACAAGGAAGTGGAAAGTCACAGATTTCTGTGGATTCCTGCCGGAGTAGGAGGACAGGATGGCTAAGGATTATTCTTTCGATGTGGTGTGCCGTACGGATCTGCAGGAGGCACAGAATGCGGTGAATCAGGCGGCCCGGGAAATCGGGACCCGTTATGATTTCAAAGGAAGCAAAAGTTCTGTGTCTCTGGAAGATGGCAGAATCACTCTCATCGGTGATGATGATTTCAAGCTTCGTCTGGTGAGGGATATCCTGAATACGAAGCTGGTGAAGCGGGGGATTTCCCTGAAGAATATCAGGGAGGAAAAGAAGGAGCCTGCTGCCGGCGGCACGGTGCGTCAGGTGCTGGAGCTGACGAACGGCATTTCTTCGGACATGGCAAAGGATATCGTGAAGCGGGTGAAAGCATCTAAAATCAAGGTGTCTGCTAAAATCAACGGTGACGAAGTGAGGGTCAGCGGAAAGGATAAGGATGCCCTGCAGGCCTGCATTGCTTTCCTGAAGCAGCAGGATCTTCCCATGGACTTACAGTTTGTGAATTACAGATAAAAGAGATGAAGGGATAATGAAACCAGAGGAAATGATTG
>ENA-OQBJ01000654-OQBJ01000654.1-human-gut-metagenome-genome-assembly--contig:-NODE-654-length-17507-cov-2.968067_pt1 | contig 17507 bp, 26 predicted proteins | sample MGYA00242743_ERZ504545 | MGnify/ENA primary metagenome ERZ504545 (study PRJEB26092, sample SAMD00036252) | human gut metagenome | host: Homo sapiens | study: EMG produced TPA metagenomics assembly of...
TGCTTTTTCAGAAAACAGAAAAGGGGCTGTGAGGAAATGATTTCCATTTCTTCACAGCCCCTTTTTATTTGTTGATCCCAAAATCAAAAAGCACTGTGAACAGGCATTCACAGTGCTTTGTACTTGGTGGAGGCGGTGCCCGGAGTTGAACACGGGGATAAGGCCTTGCGGGGCCCACGCCTTAGCGCTTGGCTACACCGCCATAAATCTGACTTTTCTAGTATATCGCAGGTTTTCGAAAAAGTAAAGCCAATGATGAGGTAATTGCCGTTTACAAACGGTTACATGAGTAAAACGCATGGATGCCTATCGCACCCAGAGGGTATACTGGCCGGGAATGCTGATGCGATCCGCTTTTTCTGCTTCATTATAGGTGACTAGGAAGGGGGAGGTGCTGTGATTTCTGGTAATGAGCAGGACATTGGGGTCCTTCAACAGCTTTTCTTCGGAAATGAAGGGCATCACGTTCTTGGCGTTCCAGGAAAGTCCTCCCGGTTTCATGGAAGCTATCTTGTCTTCCGGTTCAGCGCGGTAAATGGTTTTACCGCTGTAGAAGACGGCGGAGGTGCGGTAGTCATCCAGAAAGGCAATGGTCTTATGGGTAGTGTCCATATGGGCCAGGGCTTCGCCTATTTCCTTGCCCGAATGATTCAGCATGATGGAGGGGGCCACTGTGACGGCCAGCACCGTGTATACCAGACCGCAGGCCAGGCCTGCCTTTTCAATGCGGAAATCCTGCTTTTTGTAAAGAAGGGCTGTTAAGATGGAAAAGGAAAACAGGGCCGGGAAGGTGTAGGTGGTGTACTTGGTGGCCACCAGCTGGAAGAAGAGGAACACCACGAAACCATAGATAAGGAGAAGCTGGGTGGCATCATGGGCACTTCGAAGATCCAGTTTTCTTTTCTTTCCACCGTTTGTACAGGGAGAAGGGAATGAAGAAGCTCCAGGGAGCAAAACCGGCAAAGTAAACGATAAGGTAGAAGTACCATTTATTGTGAGAGGGATGCTCGGAAACCGTGGCCCGCAGCACATTGTGGACACCGATAAAATTCAGGAGAAAATCATTTCCATGAAGATAGCACATGGTGCCGTACCAGGCACCGGCAATGAGGGTGAAGAGAAGGAGGCCGGACAGAAGGTGCACATGCATCATTTCCTTCAAATCCTTTTTATAAAGAAGGAAGAGGAAGCAGGCAAGGCCCGGGAGAAGGATGCCTATGGGTCCCTTGGTGAGGACTGCCAGGGCAGCCGATACATAGCAGAGGAAATAGTATGTTCTGTTTTCCGCATAACCCAGATAGAAAAAGGCGATGGCGGCGCTCATGAAAAGAAAGAGGGTGGAGTCCGTAATCACTGCCTTGGACAGTATCCAGCATTCCACTGAGGAAGCCAGGATGATGGCGGCAAGCCAGCCTGTCTTTTCCCCGTAGGTGCGGCGGGCAAACCAATAGGTGAAGAGCACCGAGCAGAGCCAAGGAGGGCGGCAGGAAGACGGGCGGCCATTTCATTGAAACCGAAGAGGGTAAAGGACAGGGCCAGCTCCCAGTAATAGAAAATGGGCTTGTCGTACCAGAAACGGCCGTAAATCTGGGGAGAAATCCAGTTGCCGGAGAGCACCATTTCTTTGGCGGTAAGGGCGTAGTTGGATTCTGCCGTATCCGTCACGGCTAAAAGCTGGTTCCCTGCCAGGTAAAGAACAAGGGTAAAAAGCAAAAGGGATACATAAGGATGGTTTCGAATCGTTTTCATCATGATCCTCCCGAGTGATGAGATGACATATGGTTTCTTCACCCCGTACTCTACAGGACTGATGTTAATGATTCTGTATGTAACATTAAATAAAAAATAAATTGGAGAAATACCGGTTGCATGGTGCAGGGGCGGTTTGTATGATAAGGGAAACGGAGAGGCAGGGAAAAGGAGAGCCCTTCTCTCTTTCGGGCAGGGAGACCCTTTGCCGGCAGCTCCCAGGCCTTTATCCTCAATGGAGCAGGTGATATGATGACCATTCGCAAAAGTCTGATTGTAAGCCATATCGTAGTATGTATCCTTCCCTTCCTTATGACCTTTTTCGTGCTGGCCTCGGCCTTTGGAGGGCTTTATCTCTATGCCGCCAGCGGAAACCATGTGATTGCGGAGAGCGGATTTCAGTTTAATGTAATGACCCAGATTCTGAGGACTGCTGTGTTTCACAGCCTTCGCCACCATGAGTCCCTGTCCCGGTATGCCTGGGTCATGGAAATCACCGATCCTGTGGCCACCTATGTGGCAGTAGAGAGGGAAGGGACCCTTCTCTACAGTTATGGCAATGAGAAAAAAGGCCGGGAGGATCTGGATATGCTGCGAAAGAAAGGAGCCCTGGACAGGCTGGATGGCAGGGATGGAAACGGCATTTACAGTGTGACAGATGAGCCGGATTACCGGTTTGCGGAAAAGGAAATCATAGGGGACAGGCCCTGTTATCTCTACATCATGGCCCATCATCCCGAGGCCCGGACTGACGGCGCCATTGAAAAGGCGGTGCGGGCAGTGATCCGTTTCATCCTGGCTGTTCTCTTTGCCTTTATTCTGGGCACCAGCTATTTCCTTTCCCGCTTCATTATTGGCCGCATCCTTATGCCTTTAAAGGAACTGGAACGGGGGGCAGAGGAAGTGCGGAAGGGAAATCTGGCGGTGCAGCTGGATTATCATAGAAATGATGAATTCACTCCTGCCATTGAAACATTCAATGTCATGACCTGGCGGCTGAAGCAGTCGCTGGAAGAAAAAGAGCAGGATGAGGAAAGACGGAAGGAGCTCATTGCTTCCATTTCCCATGATATCCGTACGCCCCTTACGTCCATCAAGGCCTATGTGGAAGGGCTTCTGGACCATGTGGCTTCCACGCCGGCCATGCAGGAGCGGTATCTCCAGGTTATCCGCAGAAAGGCGGATGTACTGGAAAGGCTGGTGGAGCAGCTGCTGCTTCTGACGAAAATGGATATAGGGGAGAAGGCCCTTCCTACAGAATCGCTGGATTTATCCCGGGTGGTCAGCCAGTTCGTGGAGGAAAACCGGCTGAACTGGGGCAGGAACGGCGCCGATTTCCATATAGAAGCCAAAGAGGCGGTGAAGGTGGAAGGGAATCTTCTCCTTCTGGAACGGGTGGTGGAAAATCTGGTTTCCAACAGCATCCGCTACAAGACGGAGGAAAGGGTGCATATCGATATAGAGGTAAAGAAAAAGGATGGCAGGGCCTTCCTTTCCCTTTCCGATGATGGCCCCGGCGTGCCGGAAGAAGCGCTGGGACGGCTCAAGGAGGCTTTCTTCCGCACCGATAAGGCCAGAAGCCGCACTGACAAAGGAAGCGGTCTGGGTCTTTCCATTGTGGCAAGGGCGGTGCATCTGATGAAGGGCAGGGTCACGTTCAGCGGCAGAAAGCCCCATGGATTGAAGGTAGATATTGTATTACCATTGGAGGATATACATGAAAAAAAAGATACTGATTGTGGAAGATGATGACGATATTGCTTCCATCGAAAGGGATTATCTGGAGGTGGGAGGCTATGAGGTGAAGGTGGAGGAAAACGGCACTGCCGGTTTGACGGAAGCCCTCACCGGAGAGTATGATCTGATTCTTCTGGATATCATGCTGCCCGGCATGGATGGTTTTCAGATTGTAAGGAAACTTCGGGATAAAATCGATATTCCAATTATGATGGTCACTGCCAGAAGAAGCGACATTGATAAAATCAGGGGACTGGGCTTTGGCGCCGATGATTATATCGAAAAGCCTTTTTCTCCCGGCGTGCTGGTGGCCAGGGTGAAGTCTCAGCTGGCCCAGTATGAAAGGCTGAAGGGCATCGGGGAAAGGAGAAAGAAAATCAGCATTGGCGGTATTACGCTGGAGCCCGATACCCATCGCATTTTCGTGAGGGGAATGGAAAAGGTGCTGCCCAATAAGGAGTTCCAGCTTCTGGAGTTCCTCATGGTCCATGCGGATGTGGTATTCAGCAGGGAGTCCCTGTACACCAGGATCTGGGGCATGGATTCTTTGGGGAATACGTCCACTGTGCCGGTACATATCAATCGCCTCAGGGAGACGGTGGAGGAGGATCCTTCCAACCCGAAGCATATTCTGACCATCTGGGGCGTGGGGTATAAGTTTAAACCCTGAGGCGCCATGGCCTTTGGAAAACTAAAAAAACAAGGGATGTTTGTAATAATTACATAAATCAACAGTTGGATATTGTGACCCGAAAATTCTATACTACCCATAGAGGAAAGATAAAGAGTTCCTCCCAGGTATTGTATAGAAAGAAGGTCAATCATATGAAAAAGAATCTGAGCAGAGAAATCATGGGTGCTGTGAGTGAAATGGGTAAGGAAAGAGCTATTGTTCTCTGGTTTGCCCGCCGGAGGATGTATCGGCTGATGAAATCTGCCACATCTGCGGTATTGATTTAGCTTTCCACCTGTGGTAACCATCTGAGCGGCAGGGAAAGACAGGGAAGTTCTTCTTCCCTGTTTTTCTGCTGTTTTCATTGAACAAATCCTGTTTCCTGCGGTATACTGTATGCAGTCAAAATGGACTGCAGATGGAGGGCCCATGAATTTTCAGAGCATTTCTTATTTCATTGTGCTGGCCAGGGAGAAAAATTTCACCAGGGCGGCAGAGAAACTTCATATGACCCAGCAGGCTCTATCAGCCAGTATGGCTTCATTGGAAAAGGAATGGGGCATGCCCTTTTTTCTTCGCCATGTACCTTTGGAGCTGACCAATGGCGGGCGGGTTTTCTACGAATATGCCCTCCGCCTGGCAGATGAGGAAGGAGAGCTTCGCCGTGCCCTTTCCGATGTGGCTGATAATCGGAGAGGCACTCTTCGTATTGGTACAGGATTTATGAGGGAGCGGGAAATCATGCCTGCCCTTTGTGCGGAATTCCGAAAGCTCTATCCAAAGGTGTCCTTTACGCTGGTGGAAAGCAGCAATACCGATCTGGAAAAGATGGTGCGGGAAGGAGACCTGGACCTGGCAGTGGCCCGTTTCGGCAAAACGGTGGAAGGCATTGTGACAAGACCTTTCTATGAGGAACACATTGCTTTTCTGGTATCGAAGGAGCTGCTTTTCAGCCGCGGTTTTTCGGAGGATGATATAGAAAGTCTGGCCCATTCCCATCTGGAATCTATGGAATCACTGAGGTCTGTTCCTTTCGTCGTGACCAGCCGGGACAATGTGGCCGGAGAGGCAGCTGCCGGTTATCTGGACAGGGCTTCCTTCAAGCCGGAGATTGCTGCTTCTTCTGATAACATGGGAACCCTTATCGATTTAAGCATGAGGTCCGTGGGCGCTCTTTTCTGCCCGGCCAATATGATTCACTGGACCACAGAAAAAGCCTCCCGGGACATGGTGTGCATCGATCTTTGGGAAACAAAGTATACCATTTCCTTCGGCTGGAAACGAAAGAGTCCCGCCTGGTCCATCCGGGAGGCCTTCATGGAGTATGCAATCCATTCCATTCGGTCATAACCGGCTCTTTTCCTGAACCAATTTTTACATAAAAATAAAACCAGGGATGCTTTGGCATCCATAAGGGGGTACCATGATTCTTTTTCCCATTCTGTGGAATGATATTCTTCCACTTTTCGTTTTCATCGGAGCCGGATGGTTTCTGGACAGCAAATTCAAAATTGATATTTCCACCTACAGCAAGCTCACTATACTGGTGGTGCTTCCCTGCTTCATTTTCTACAGTCTTTACGGCTATCGGGGAAGCGGCATGGAAATGGCGGCGGTGGCAGCGGCGGTGCTGCTCCTTCTTGTGCAGTTCCTCCTTTCCGGCGGCCTGGGGCGCTTCTTCACCTCCAGAAGGGAAAGTTCGATGAATTCCGGGCGGTATCCACCTTTTCCAATTCCGGCCATATCGGCGCTGCACTGATTATGCTGATTTACAGCCATCCTCCCTTTGCGGAAGGAAACAGCCATCCCTATCTGGCAGAAGCTTTGGGAACCATGGCGGTGCTTATGATTGTCATGAATATGGCGGTGAATGTGTTTGGCGCAGCCCTGATTCGAAGCCGGGGCGCTTCGGTTTCCGAATTTTTCCGCTACCTTCTGAAAATGCCTGCCCTCTATGCCGCTCTTCTGGCGGTACTTGTGCGGGCGGCGGATATTCCTCTGGAGCATACCTTCCTGTGGCCGGTGCTGCAGCATTTCAACGGGGCTTCATTGTCCTTATCACCGTGACCATCGGCATAGAGCTTCATAGAAGCCGCCTGCAGAAGCCGGGCGCTGCACAGCTGGCTTCGGGCTGATGAAGCTTTTCGCAGCGCCTTTCCTGGCTTGGTGCATTCTTCTCCTCTTTTCCTCTTTCATGGACATGAGTCCAGTGATGAAGCAGGTGTTTTTCCTCTATGCCGCCATTCCTTCATCCATGGCCCTTATTATTTACAGTGTGGAATATGACAACCATCCTGATTTTGTGACCCAGTCTGTTTTGTTCAATACGGTGGTGGGAGCTTTTACGGTGACCGCTGCCATTTATCTGTCCAGGGTTCTTTTTCCCCTGGGGCTTTGAGGAGGGATATTGATGGCTTTTTTACAGATTATTTCTGATAATATCCTGCCTCTTCTGATTTTCGTGGCTATCGGATATTGTATGGACGGCGCTTTAAGCTGGATGTATCTTCCCTGACGAAACTGACCTTCTATGTGGTCCTTCCCTGCTTTATTTTCTACAGCATTTACGTGGCAAAGATCGATATGTCCATGTTCCACGTATTTCTGCTGTCCTTTGCACTCATGTTTATCCTGGGATTCATAGGCATGGCCATCGGTAAAATCCGGGGATATTCCGTTTCCAAAACCGAGGCCTTCAAAAACGGGACTATGTTTTCCAATAACGGAAATATAGGGATTGCCCTGATTGCCCTGGTATTTTCCAATGCCCCCTATGTGGTGGACGGGAAAACGCCCTACCTGACCCTGGCCAGTGCGGCGGCTACCATGATGCTGGTACAGATGAATATGTGTCTCAATACCCTGGGCCTCTACCAGGCCGGGAAGGGGAAACTGACACCCCGGGATGCCCTGTCTGTGGTCTTCCACATGCCTGTGCTCTATACCCTGGCGGCGGTGTTTACTATTAAATATTCCGGCTTTGATATGACCACCACCTTCCTCTGGCCTATTTTCCAGAACTGTGCCTCTGCCCTGGTGGCTATCGTCATGATTGCTCTGGGCATGCAGATTCATAGAAGTAAGATTTCCTTCGGTGATATAGATGCCTGGCTGGGCTGCTTTGTTCGTCTGGTGGTGGCGCCGGTGCTGGCGTTCCTGCTGATTAAGGCCTGGGGCATCATGGGTGTATCCTTTGCACCGGCCGTGAGCCAGACCATACTCATTATGGCTTCTGTTCCGGCGGCAGTGAATTCCGTACTTTACGCCGTGGAATTCCACAACTGCGAAGACTTTGCCACAGAACTGGTGATGATGAGCACCTTCCTTTCCTGCATTACCATGACCGGTACCATTTATCTGGCCCGTATCCTCTTTCCGGTGTTTTAGGGAAGGAGCCATGGCAGGGTTGTCTCCCTTGATTCAGGTTTCTTATATTCCTCATAGGGGATGGAAAATCAGCGGGCCCGGCGGGATCTCTCATGACCTGAGGCCCATGATTTGAGGAGACCATAAAAAGGGGCGGTGAAGAAATGATTCCCATTTCTTCACCGCCCCTTTTCCTTTTCATCATGGCAATCCGGCGTTAGTACTTTCCTTCCAGAAGCTTTTGAATCCTTTCAGCCAGATGCAGCCGCCACACCAGGAAGGGACCGCCGATGACCCCGAAAAGGGCCTGCAGGATTTCATAGGGCAGCTTGATCCAGGCATAGGCAGGCGTGCTGTACACATAGGCCCGGCCCAGGGAGTAGCCTACTACCATGATCAGGGCACCGGTGAGCAGGCAGATGATACGGACAGGAAGCGGCTGTTTCTGAAACAGTGGCGGGATATATAGGAAATGGCCATGGCCTGTAGACCATGGGATGCAAGGGATACGAACATGGCAGAGGATAAAAGAAGAAATCCCCCAGAAAGGCACCGACACCGCTACCAGGAAAGCACCGGCGGGGTCCAGGATCAGGGCCGCCGTCACGATGATGATATCGTTCAGGTAGAGGTGGCCGCCGGGGACAGGCAGGCCAAAGGAAGAAAGACCGATGTTCATGGCCATCATAAGGCCGCAGATGGTGAGCCACCTTGTGTTATGGCGGATTCCGGCTGCCGGCAGGGACGGTGAAACAGTTTCATGAGTCATAGTGATATCTCCTTTGCGTTTTGTTATGGTATGAATTATAATATGAAACTGAACTTATTAAAATTACCAGAATGTGACAAAAAAATATAATCAGAAGAGCCTCTATACTCTTTGCGCAGGAGGGCGCAGTGAATCCAAAGGAGATATCCATGACCGGCTACATGAAACTTTATACCCAGCTTCGCGAAAAAATTACCCGCCGGATTTACCATGAAGGGGATCGGCTTCCTTCCAAGCGGCAGCTGGCCGATGAATCGGGGTACAGCGTCATTACAGTGGAGCATGCCTATGAGCTTCTGGCCGAGGAGGGGTATGTGGAGCCCCGGGAGCGGAGCGGATACTATGTGATTTACAAGGAAGGCGATTCCTATCCCGTAGGAGAAGGGAAAAAGGTCCGGCGGCGCCTGTCGGAACGGGTGGTGGTGGAAAGACGGGATGAAGGGGAACGGGATCTGTTTCCCTTTTCTGCCTTTGCCAGGACCATGAGAAATGTACTTTCCAATTACGGAGAAAAGATTCTGGATCCGTCGCCCAATAAAGGCTGCGTGGAGCTCAGGGAAGCGCTGGCATCCTACCTGGCCCGGAGCCGCCACATGGAGGTATCGCCAGAGGCCATCCTCATTGGTTCCGGGGCGGAATACCTCTATGGCCTCAATGTGCAGGTGCTTGGAAGAAACCGTGTCTATGCCCTGGAAAATCCGTCCTACGAAAAAATCAGGAAGGTCTATGAGGCCAGCCAGGTGCCGCTGGAGATGCTCACCATGGGGAAGGAAGGCATAGAGACTGAAGAACTCCAGCGCAGCCGGGCGTCGGTGCTTCATGTGACTCCCTTCAACAGCTATCCCTCCGGTATTACGGCCAGCGCATCCAAGCGGGCCGAGTATATCCGCTGGCCCGGGCAAGGAAGGCTATATCATTGAAGATGATTTTGATTCGGAGTTTACCCTGCTGTCCAAGCCCGAGGATACCCTGTTCTCCCTGTCGCCGGGGGAGAGGTAATTTACATGAACAGTTTTTCCAAAACCATTGCTCCCTCCATCCGGGTGGGGTACCTGGTGATTCCGGAATCCCTTCTTCCCCTCTATGAGGAAAAGGTGGGGTTCTATTCCTGCACGGTGCCGGTGTTCGATCAGCTGGTGCTGGCTGAATTCATTATGAGCGCCGGTTCGAACGGCATATCAATCGGGTGAGAAGAAGGAGGAGAAAGCTGGAGGCCTTAAGGAAGCGCTGATTCATTCCCCCGCTTTGCTGAGAAAGAAATCAAAAAAAGTCCCTCTTCCAGAAGACTGATGAATCAGTACTTCCGGAAGAGGGACTTTTCTTTATTCGGACAGCGCTTTTTCCAGGGCCTTTGAAAGCTGGTCGGCGCAGGAGGTGCCTTTTCCGGCACATTCATTGCCCCGGAGAATGTCAGCTGCCTCTTGGGCGCTTCTTCCTTCCAGCAGTTTGCCGATGGCCGAAAGGTTTCCCGGGCAGCCGCCCTGGAATTTCAGATGATGGATTCTTTTTTCCTCATCCAGGTCAAAAGTGATTTTCCTTGCACATACCCGCTGTGGAGTAAATTCATAGCTTTTCATTTCATTCATCCTTTCTGCATTTCTTTTCCCGGCATGTCCTGGTCCAGAAACTCTTTCATGTGATTCCGGTACAGGTGAAAAATGCCGTATACATACTGCTGCTTCTTGACCAGGTTATCATTGGCATACCAGTCTTTGATCAGCTTTCCGCCTACCAGCACGCTGCCGAAGGGCACCAGCAGGGCGACACAGAGCATGCCTATGAGCTGCAGGGCGTCCAGCCGCCGGGGGCTTTTGATGACATCCCCCAGACTGCAGAGGGCCTTCAGCTCTGTTAGAAATTGGCTGTACACTTCATGGTCCTTCAGTGCCTTTTCGTTGACGGTGAGGAAGGCATGCCGGCCGGTCCAGCCATAGGTAATGCCGTATTTCGTAAATCGGACTGCCATGGCTTCAGGAAGCCATCGGCCCTGTTCCGGCAGACCGATAAAGAGCACGGGGTACCTGGCAATGATGGTGTTTTTATGGAGACGCCACTGGTCTTCGTTCATGGTGATAACACGGAGGTGGGGCTCCAGGGGGCTTCCCTGGTTCTTCATCTCATCTTCCCGGATCAGGTGGAGAATTTCATTGGACAGGCCGGCATCGGGCCGGGAAGAAACGATGCACAGAGTTTTTTTCGTAGGAAGCCCCTCCTTTCCCTAAGTACGAATCCATGCAAAAAGCTGACTCCATACCATTTTTTATGGCCTCTGGCGGCAGAAAATTTCCCTTTGTTACCTGCAGTTTCAGAAATAAAATCAATGAGCACTTTAATCGGTGCTTTGCTCAGGGCGGTTTCTTTTTCTATCATATCACGGAAAGAAGGTGGTGAGAATATATTTTTAATTCTTTCAGCACACGCCGGGGAAGGAGTCCACAAATTCGATACGGATATCCGGGAAGCTGTCTACGAACTGGATGGTAAAGTCTTCCCCGTAGTCCACAAACTGCCATTCTCCGATGTCATCTGGGAAGGAATCTACCGTCTTTACCTTCAAATCCGGGAAGGAAGAAACCACCTGTACTTTCAGGTCCGGGAAGGAGTCCACCACCCGTACCCGTCCGGCAAGGCGTATGTTTTTGAAATATCCGTCCCGTTGATGGGACCGGCAGCGTCCACAGCACTTCCTGCCAGAAGGAGCAGGAGAAAGGCGAGAATACAGCATATTTTTTTCATAAGGAGCCTCCTTTTTTTGAAAATAAAAGGTGATTGATTTTTATATATTATATAACATGAGCATGACAATATCTTCTTGTCCTTAAAAAACCTAATTTTTTAAAATTTTTTATTTGCTAAATAGGAAAAAGGAATGTGGTAGAAGTATTCCTATCTTCACAAAAGCGTTGACAGGAAGCATTAAAAATCCCTACTTGCTTGCAGAGAGTCATTGGATGGTGAAAAATGACAGAAGCGGATTTTGAACTCGTCCCTGAGCTGCAGTGCTGAACAGGTAGGCACTGACGGAATCTGACCGTTATCAGCATGAGTGCATGCCTTTGGCGTGAATAAGAGTGGTACCGCGAGTCTTCGTCTCTTTGAGACGGAGACTTTTTTTATTTGGTAGTATAGGAGGCTTTTCAATGGGTATGACAATGACACAGAAAATCCTGGCAAAGCATGCAGGACTTGATTCTGTGGAAGCGGGAGATTTGATTTACTGCAGTCTGGATCTGGTGATGGCGAATGATATTACGGCGCCGCCATCCATTGCAGCTTTCAAAAAGGTAGGCCGCCCTGTATTTGACAGGGAAAAAATCGTACTGGTGCCGGACCATTTCCAGCCGGCCAAGGATATCAAGTCCGCCGGCCTTGCCAAGATTGTCCGGGATTTTGCCAGGGAGAACGGGATTGTCCATTATTTTGAACAGGGCCGGGTGGGCATTGAACATGCCCTCCTTCCGGAAAAAGGACTGGTAGGCCCGGGCATGGTTACCATAGGCGCCGATTCCCACACCTGCACCTATGGGGCTCTGGGCGGTTTCTCCACCGGTGTAGGTTCCACGGACCTGGGAGTGGCTATGGCCACCGGCGAAGCCTGGTTCAAAGTGCCCGATGCCATCAGGGTGGTGCTCACCGGTACAAAGCTTCGGACATTACCGGCAAGGATGTGATTCTTACATTAATCGGCATGATCGGCGTGGACGGGGCTCTCTACAAGTCCCTGGAATTCACGGGGCCCGGAGTTTCTTCCCTTTCCATGGCTGACCGCTTCACCATTGCCAATATGGCCATTGAAGCCGGTGGCAAGAATGGCATTTTCCCGGTAGATGAAAAGACAAAGACCTACATTGAAGGCCGGTTTACAAAGCCCTTCGATGTGGTGGAAGCAGACGATGATGCCCATTATGAGAGGGAAGTGGTCATCGATCTGTCCTCCATGAAGCCTGTGGTTTCCTTCCCCCATCTGCCGGAAAACACAAAGGTGTAGCACCTTTGGAGACATCCCCATTGACCAGGTGGTTATCGGTTCCTGCACCAACGGACGGCTGGAAGATCTGGCCATTGCAGCCCGTATCTTCGAGGGACACAAAGTACATCCACGGGTGCGGTGCATCGTGATTCCAGCCACCCCTGCCATTTACCTTGCCGCCATGCATGCAGGCTACATTGATACCTTTATCAACGCAGGCTGCGCGGTGTCCACACCGACCTGCGGTCCCTGCCTTGGCGGATACATGGGCATCCTGGCCAGCGGGGAGAGATGCGTTTCCACAACGAACCGCAACTTCATAGGCCGCATGGGACCTACAGATTCTGAAATTTACCTGGCCGGCCCGCAGGTGGCTGCTGCCAGTGCTGTGATGGGACGGATTGCCGCTCCCAGGGAGGTGGAATAATGGCTGTTTTAGAAGGAAAAGTTTGGCGCTACGGAGATAATATCGATACCGACGTGATTATTCCGGCCCGGTATCTCAATACCTTTGATCCAAAGGAACTGGCCAAACACTGCATGGTGGACATTGATAAAGACTTTGCCCAAAAAGTCAGACCCGGGGACATTATGGTAGGCGGAAAGAATTTCGGCTGCGGCTCTTCCAGAGAGCATGCGCCGGTGGCTATTAAAGCCTGCGGCGTACCGGTGATTATTGCTGCCTCCTTTGCCCGGATTTTTTACAGAAACGGGATTAATGTGGGACTGCCTCTCATGGAAATCGGTGATAATGTGGAACGGATTCATGCAGGAGACAAACTGTCTGTGGATCTTTCCTCCGGAAAGATCAGGGACCTCACTACAGGAGAGACCTTCCAGGCACCGCCCCTTCCCGGTTTTATCCAGGACATTGCCAAAGCAGGCGGATTGATTCAGTACGTAAAGGAGTATCGGTAATATGGGAAAGCATATCGTAGTTATCCCGGGAGACGGCATTGGAAGGGAAGTCACCGATGCCGCTGTGGAAATATTAAAAAAGACAGATGAAATCTACCATCTGGTTTCACCTATGAATGGAAAGATGCCGGCGGTACGGCCTATGACAAGTACGGCGTGCCGCTGCCGGAGGAAACAGTGAATGCCTGCCGGAAGGGAGACGGCATCCTTTTCGGTGCCGTAGGCGGAGACCAGTGGGATCACCTGGAACCATCACTGCGGCCGGAAAAGGCCATCCTGGGCCTTCGGAAATCCCTGGGCCTCTATGTGAACCTTCGCCCTGTAAAAATCCAGGATTCCATGATTGAATACTCACCGCTGAAGCCCGAAATTGCCAGAGGCACCGACATTATGATTGTCCGGGAACTGGTGGGCGGTATTTATTTCGGAAAACGGTGCGAATCGGAAGTTAATGACGGCGTGGAACGGGCCTGGGACGTAGAAAGCTACTCCGTTCCTGAAGTGGAAAGAATTACCCGCTTTGCCATGGAAGCAGCCAGAAAGCGCCGCGGCCATGTGACAAGCGTGGACAAATCCAACGTACTGGCATCCTCCCGCCTGTGGAGAAGGACGGCTGTCCGGGTGCATGACGAAGAATATCCGGACATCCAGCTGGACCACATGTATGTGGATAACTGCGCCCAGCAGTTTGCCATCCATCCCTCCTTCTTTGATGTGGTGGTGACAAGCAACATGTTTGGCGACATCCTTTCCGACGAAGCAGCCGTCCTTTCCGGCTCCATCGGCATGCTGTCCTCCGCTTCCATCGGGAAGGAAACAAGCCTCTACGAACCGATTCACGGTTCCGCCCCCGATATTGCAGGAAAAGGGATTGCCAACCCCATTGCCACCATCCTTTCTGCCGCTATGATGCTCCGCTACTCCTTCAACGAAGACCGGGCAGCCGATGCCATTGAAAAAGCAGTGAATCATACCCTGGAAGACGGATACCGTACCGGCGACATTTACAGAGAAGGCATGAAAAAGGTGGACGGTGAAGGCATGACAGAAGCTATCCTTCAGAATCTTCACTGATTCATACATTTTTTTAATGAAATAAAAAAAGGCCCTTGCCATTTCATGGTAAAAGGCCTTTTTATTTTGGATAAACCCATTTTCTGAGAAAGGGAAACAGCTGAAGACCGGTCCCTTTTATGATAAAATAAGCAGAGGTTAATGATTGATAATCTGTTATGTAAAGGGGCAGCAGCAGGAGGAAAAAATGGACGCAATTCAATGTCTGATTTCACGCAGAAGCATCAGGGAATACACCGACGAACCGATTTCAGCCCAGGAAATTGAAAATGTGGTGGAAATCGCCCAGATGGCATCGTGCTGGGAGAATACCCAGCCCATCCGGTATGTGGCAGTACTGGACAAAGAACTGAAAAATAAGATTGCCGATGATTGCACGAAGAAATTTCCATGGAATACAGAAAACATTCATGCCGCACCGGCACTGGTGGTGCTCTGCGCCATCAAAGGCCTTTCCGGCTTCGAGCCCGATGGCACGCCATCGACCACGAAAGGAACTCACTGGCAGTCCTTTGATGCCGGTGTAGCAGCTGCTCATTTCTGCCTGGCCGCCAATGCGCTGGAACTGGGAACACTGATTATGGGCCGCTATGATGAAGAAAAAATCAGGGAAATTCTTTCCCTCCCCGAAGAGTATGACATATCTGCCATCATTGGCGTCGGTCATCCGGCAGTCATTCCGGCGGCCAATGAAAGAAAGCCGCTGAAAGAAGTACTGACCTTCCGATAAAAGAACCATGCAAAAGCTGCGGAATCACAGGAAGATTCCGCAGCTTTTTATCATGGTTACTTTATCGTCTTTTCTCCTTTTGAAAATATATTGAATCTGTTATAATTATTTAGTACAGGTATTACAAGAAATGGATCTTTTAAAGATAGATATAGACATAGGGAAGTACTGATTCATCCATAGAACCTGCTTTTATAAGAATCAAAGCAGGCCATGCGTTCATCAGCGCTTCCATAGAGGACAAGAGAGGCAGGGAATAGTTATGACAGAGAAAGAAACAGATCGGATGATAAGAAAACGGAACGAGTCCTTTTCCTGTGGGATCGGCTGAGCGGGGTGGTTCGGTGAGCAGGCAGGAAATGGTGGAAACCTTTGGTGTCAATCTGCGGACCGCCAGCCGATATCTGGCAGAAATCCGGAAATATCTGGCGGAAAGGGAAGAGCAGGACCATGTGCACCGGGAACTCTACTATGACCGGGCCCGGAAAGTCTACCGCATCCGGGAACTGGAAGAAGAAATGATCCGTCCCAGTGAACTGTATGCCATCGGGAAAATCCTTCTTGCCAGCCGGGCCTTCCATAAAAAAGAACTGGAATCCCTGCTCCGCCGCCTCCTGCAGTCAGCAGTACTGGGCACCGACAAAAAAGAAGTGGAGCGTTATATACGAGGCGAACTCTTCGACTACCTGGACCCGGCCCATGAAAAGCCGGATGTGGAGAACCTGTGGACTGCAGCAGGAGCGGTGAAAAAACACCACATTCTTTCCTTCGATTACCGGCGGCAGGGGGAAAAAGAAGCAAGTCCCCATGAAATCTGTCCGGAAGGAGTCCTTTTCTCAGAGTACTATTTCTACGTGGTAGGCATACCGAAGGCAGAAGAAAAGCTTACCGGCGCGATACGAGGGTCTATCGGCTGGACCGTATGAGCAGCCTTATGGATACTGGCGAATCTTTTAGTGTCAATTATGGCAGGCGCTTCAGAGAAGGCATTTTCAAAAACAGCATCCAGTATATGTATGGCGGAAGACCCGAGCATATCCGTTTCCTCTATAGAGCCCCAGCCTGGAAGCCGTGCTGGACAGGCTGCCTACAGCCAAAGCAAAAGCTCAGAAAGACGGAAGCTTCCTTATCACCGACGTCATCCGCGGCGACGGTATCCTCATGTGGCTCCTGAGCAGGGAAAGCGGGTGAAAATGCTTTCGCCCACCTCCCTTCGGGAAAAGTGGCTGAAAGAAGCAGAAGCCATCTGCCTGGAAAACGAAGAAAAGGAATAGGAAGCTATGATTATCAATACGGGGCAGCGCACCGACATTCCTGCCTTTTACACTCCCTGGTTTCTGAACCGACTGAAAGATGGATTCGTCATGGTAAGAAATCCTTTCCACCATTCCCAGGTCACCTGCTATGCACTGCATCCGGAAGTGGTGGACCTCATTTGTTTCTGTACCAAAAATCCCGGTCCCCTTCTGCCCTATGGAGATATACTTTCGCCTTTCCAGCAGCTCTGGCATGTAACCATTACCCCTTACGGGAAAGATATAGAGCCCCAGGTGCCGAATAAAAAGAAAATTATCGAGTTTTTTCGCACCCTGTCAGACCGCCTTGGACCGTCCCATCTGTGCTGGCGCTATGACCCGGTGCTTCTTTGGGGAAATTACGACATCAATTATCATATCCGCGCTTTTTCCACCTTGGCAGAAGCACTGGAAGGATATACCTATACCTGCATTTTCAGCTTCATTGACCTCTACGGAAAACTCTCAGGAATTTTCCCGTGGCCCGCCGTGTAAGCCATGAAAACCAGCTCTCCCTGGTAGAAAAATTTGTGGACATAGCAGGAAAACACGGCATGAAACTGGTTTCCTGCCTGGAAAATCCATCCTTCGCTTCCCTGGGTGTGGACACCACAGGGTGCCTCACAAAGGAAAAAGTGGAAGACCTCCTTGGTGTGTCCCTGAAAATTCCCTCCTATGAAAACAGGCATGTCAGAAAAGGATGCGCCTGCCTTCTGGCCATGACATAGGCGCCTACAGCAGCTGCGCCCATTTCTGCCGCTACTGCTATGCCAATGAAAACAGGGCAGCCGTAATGGAAAACAGGAAGCAGCATAACCCCTTTTCCCCCTTTCTTTTAGGCGAAGCGGAAAGGGGAGATGAAATTAAAAACGCCCGGCAGGAAAGCTGGATAGACAGGGAAACAAGCCTTTTTTAACAAAAATCAAAAATATTCTTGACAGAGGAAGGCGTAATTGCTATAATTTATTACGCTGAGTCTTGAGACAGCTGAAAGAAAAATAAAAAGCTGTTGACAGAGAAAAGCAAATGTGGTATTATCATGAAGCTGTTACACAGCATCACGAAAAAATAGTTTGAAAAAACTTCTAAAAAGAGTTTGACAAAATGAAAACTTCGTGATATGATAATCAAGTCGCTTGAAGAGCGATGATTCTTTGAAAACTGAACAGTACAGCGAACGAATCAAGCCGATGTGCGAGGTAGCAATACCGAGCAATTTTAATGAG
>ENA-OQBJ01000655-OQBJ01000655.1-human-gut-metagenome-genome-assembly--contig:-NODE-655-length-17483-cov-2.052028_pt1 | contig 17483 bp, 21 predicted proteins | sample MGYA00242743_ERZ504545 | MGnify/ENA primary metagenome ERZ504545 (study PRJEB26092, sample SAMD00036252) | human gut metagenome | host: Homo sapiens | study: EMG produced TPA metagenomics assembly of...
TATCCGGCTGTGGAAAAAAAGCAGAGACAAATGAAAACGGAGATGAAGTTGTAGAGCTGACCTGGTATCAGGTAGGAGATGCGCAGAAAGATGCTCAGATGGTTATTGATGAAGTAAATAAATATACTTCTGAAAAGATCGGTGTAAAACTGAATGTCATCAATGTAGGATGGGAGATTACAACCAGAAAATGCAGGTAGTCATCAATACTGGTGACGAGTGGGATCTGTGCTTTACCTGCTCCTGGGCAAATGATTATCTACAGAATGCACAGAAGGGTGCATTTTTAGAGCTGGATGATCTGTTAAAAGAAGAAGGCAGTGAGATGTATGACAAGATCGATTCCAGATTCTGGGAGGCTGCGAAGGTAGGCGGAAAGATCTATGGAGTGCCAAGTGAAAAAGAGATCGGAAATAATCCGATGTGGGTCTTCACAAAAGAATATGTAGATAAATATAACATTCCATATGAAGATATTCATACACTGGAAGATCTGGAACCATGGCTGAAGCTGATCAAAGAAAAAGAGCCGGATGTAGTGCCGATGTATCTGACAAAAGATTATACAGCGCCGACTTATATGGATAAGATCCAGGATCCGGTCGGTCTGGAATACGGAGATGAAGATCTGACAGTAAAGAATGTATTTGAAACAGAAAAAATGCAGAGTACACTGGATACGATGCGTAAATATTATGAGGCGGGATATATCAACAAAAAATGCTGCAACGGCATCTGATGATAAGTCAGTAAAACGTTTGTGACAAAAGGGGACGGAACAGCCATATGCGGAGCTGATCTGGAGCAAAGATCTTGGATATGAGGTTGTGGCAACTCCGATCATGGATACACAGGTGACAAATGCATCTGCCAGAGGTGCTCTGACAGCGATCAACAAAAACTCTGAGCATCCGGAAAAAGCAATGGAATTTTTAAATCTTGTAAATACAGATCAGTATTTAAGAAACCTGTTAAACTATGGATCGAAGGCGTTCACTGGGAGAAAGTAGATGTACAGCAGGAAGAGCTGGATGCAGCAGAAGGAAAGCCATATATCTATGACTGCAAAGTAAAACTGGATCCGGAAAAATCCAAAGATTATTCTGTTCCATACTGGGTACAGGGAGGTCTGTTCAACACATATGTTCTGGAAAACGAACCGATCGATAAATGGGCAACATTCAAAGAGTTTAATGACACGGCGGAAGAAGCGCCATCCTTTGGTTTTGACTTTGATTTGTCAGAAGTCAGCACACAGGTGGCAGGATTTAGAAACATACTGGATGAATTCGGAAAATCTCTGTATACAGGAAGTGTAGATCCCGAAGAATATCTGCCGCAGCTTGAGAAGAAGCTGGAAGCAACCGGTGTGCAGGATGTCATTGATGAAATGCAGAAACAGATTGACGAGTGGAAAGAAGTAAAATAAGAGAACACGCAGTATGATGCAGAAAAAAATTGAATTAATTAAGAAAAACCGGACATATCCATCAGGTGGCAGATGTGACGCCGATCGAGTACCGGGAGGGCCGGGCAGACAAGTTGTCTGCCTGGCAGGTAAAAAACGGTCCATTATCTTTTACTGTCATGCAGGGAAAGGGAATGGATCTTTCCGAACTGTCCTACAAGGGGGTAAATTTCAGTTTTCTCTCCAAACCGGGGCTGCAGGGTCGAAATCAGTATGATACCAACGGACAGGAAGCTCTGCGCAGCATTATGGGCGGAATGCTCTTTACCTGCGGCTGGAAAATATATGCGCCGTATATCAGAATGGAGAGACTCAGTATCCCATGCATGGAAGGATTCGGACGACTCCGGCAGAGCATACCGCTGTTCGGACCAGATGGACAAGCGAGGGATATGAGATGGAGCTCTATGGAGAGATGCGGGAAGCGGAATTATTTGGAGAAAATCTGGTATTAAAGAGAACCATTACTACAATCTGGCCGAAAAAAGAAATCCAGATCCGGGATGTGATCGAGAATCAGGGCTTTCGTGAGGAGCCGCTGATGCTGTTGTATCATATCAATGCCGGCTATCCGCTGCTTGATGAAGAAGCTGAGATTTTGATTCCGGCAAGAAAAACGACTCCAAGAGATGCAGATGCAAAACGACAGATGGAAAACTGGAGTACCATGGAGGCTCCGGTGGATAATGAGACAGAAGCGGTATTTTTACATGAGCTGTATGCAGAGGAAAATGGAAAGACAGAGGTTGCGGTGATCAATCCGAAGCTGGGCCTGGGATTTTCTGTAGAGTTTCTGGAAAAGAGCTTCCTTATTTATGGAATGGAAATCAAGAGCAAGCGGAGATTACGTGGTAGGGCTGGAACCGGCAAACTCTTCGGTCTATGGAAGAGCATACCATGAAAAACAAAATACACTGCATACCATTGGCCCAATGGAATCAGAGACAAAAGAACTGACACTGAGAATTCTGGAAGGTCAGGAATTAGAAGAAATGCGAAGGAAAAATAAATGAAAAGATCAGAAATCAATAAAGTTATCAAAGATATGGAAGCATTGATCAAGGAACATGGATTTGAGATTCCACCGTTCTGCAAATGGACACCAGAGGACTGGGAGACAAAGAATCACGAGTATGATGAAATTCGTGACAATATGCTCGGATGGGATATCACAGATTATGGGCTGGGGAAATTTGATGAGGTTGGATTTGCACTGATTACAATCCGAAACGGAAATGTGAAAAATGAAAAATATACAAAATCTTATGCAGAAAAACTGTTGATGGTGCAGGATGGACAGATGGCGCCAATGCACTTCCACTGGAATAAGATGGAAGACATTATCAACAGAGGAGGCGGTAATGTACTGATTACGGTTTACAATTCTACAGAAGACGGACAGTTTGCGGATACGGATGTAACAGTCAACTGTGATGGAAGAGAATATACAGTTCCTGCAGGGACACAGATCAGGCTGACACCGGGAGAGAGTATCACAATCTACCCATATATGTATCATGACTTCCATGTGGAAGAGGGAAGCGGAGCAGTGCTGCTCGGAGAAGTTTCCATGTGCAACGATGATGAAAATGACAACCGTTTCTATGAACCGATCGGAAGATTTCCGACGATCGAAGAGGATGAGCCGGCATACCGTCTGCTTTGCAATGAATATCCGGAGGTAAAATGAGAAAGCAAGAATTAGAACAGGGCTGGAGGATGCGCTGCGTATCAGAGGAAAGCTGGCAGGAGGCGAAGGTGCCGGGCAGCGTGTATACAGATCTGTTGAGAAATGGAAACATGGAAGACCCATACTGGAAGGACAACGAGGATGCTGTCTGCAGCAGAATGGAGCAGGAATATGAGTATGAGTGCTGTGTCAGTATGGATGCTGACTGGGCAAGAGAAGAAAAGATCGTGCTGCATTTTGATGGTCTTGATACCGTGGCATCGGTGTTCTGGAACGGCACGCTTCTGGGAAACCCATACAATATGCACAGAGTCTGGGAGTATGATGTAACCAGACTGTGGAGAGAGGGAGAAAACAGACTGCGGGTGCTGTTTTACTCCCCTCTTGCGTACATTGCAGATGCGTATCAGAAATATGGCAATATCGGAAATGAAGACACGTATGAAGCTTTATGCATTTAAGAAAAGCCCACTATATGTTTGGATGGGACTGGGGGGCACACCTTCCGGATGCCGGGATTTTCCGCCCGGTCAGTCTGCTTGGAATTTCCGGGGGACGGATTGACAGTGTGTATATCCGTCAGCGTCATACACCGGGGCAGGTGGAGCTTGAATTTGAAGTAGCAGCGCTGGAACTTTCCGGGAAAACCGACGTGGCAGGCAGAGGTGATTTCTCCCGATGGCCAAACAAGAGGCGTCAGCCTTTCAGAAACCGGAAAGGGAACGCTCTCCATCTGTGAGCCAGAGCTATGGTGGCCCAACGGACTGGGAGAACAGCCACTGTATCAGGTACGGGTGCAGCTTTTTCTGGATGGAAAACAGTGTGATCTCTGGGAGCGAAAAATTGGGCTCCGAAGTATGACGGTAAAGAGAGAAAAAGATGAGTGGGGAGAAAGCTTTGCACATGAAGTGAACGGAATCTGTTTCTTTGCAATGGGTGCCGACTATATTCCGGAGGAGCATCTTCTGGGAAGAAGAAGCAAAGAGCGGACCAGAAAATTACTGATGGACTGTAAAGAAGCAAATTTCAACAGCATCCGTGTGTGGGGCGGCGGATTTTATCCGGATGACTGGTTCTTTTGATCTGTGTGATGAACTGGGACTGGTTGTATGGCGGGACTTTATGTTTGCCTGCTCGGTGTATGAGCTGACACCGGAATTTGAAGAAAATATCCGCCAGGAGTTTATCGACAATATCAAACGGATCCGGCATCATGCCTGTCTTGGATTATGGTGCGGAAATAATGAGATGGAAATGTTTGTGGATGAGCGGTGCTGGGTGACAAAGCCAAGGGAAGTGCGCGATTATCTGTTTATGTATGAACGCATCATCCCGGAAGTGTTAAAGATTTACGATCCTCAGACATTTTACTGGCCGGCAAGCCCGTCTTCCGGCGGCTCGTTTGACAATCCGAATGATCCGGACAGAGGGGATGTACATTACTGGAAGGTATGGCATGGAAGCCGCCCGTTTTCTGAGTATCGGAAGCATTATTTCCGGTATATTTCGGAGTTTGGATTCCAGGCATTTCCGGCAAAAAAGACGATCGAGTCCTTTACGGATGATCCGGACGACTGGAATATTTTTTCCTATATTATGGAAAAGCATCAGCGCAATTACGGGGCAAATGGAAAGATTATGAATTACATGCAGCAGGCTTACCGCTATCCGTCAGAATTCGGAACAGTGCTGTATGCGTCCCAGCTTCTGCAGGCAGACGGAATCCGCTATGGAGTGGAGCATTTCCGGAGAAACCGCGGGAGATGTATGGGGGCAGTATACTGGCAGTTAAATGACTGCTGGCCGGTCATTTCCTGGTCTTCTATTGATTATCACGGAAGATGGAAAGCTCTGCATTATTATGCAAAACGGTTCTTTGCACCGGTTCTTGTCTCCTGCGAGGAGGAGAGCTGGATGACACAGGAAGCCAATATGAATCGTCAGCATTTTGAATTTGAAAAATCAGTGCGTTTCAACATATCCAATGAAACGCGGGAAGAAAAAACAATTTGTCTTAAATGGCAGGTGAGAAACGCAAAAGGTGAGATTGCAAGAACCGAGCAGCAGGATGTGCTCGTTCCGGCACTTTGTGCAGTTTGGCTAGAAAAAGAAATGCTGCCGCAGATTGATGTATTTGAAGAGTATGTCAGCTTTCAGGCCTATGACGGGGAAGCTCTGATTGCGGATCAGACGGTCATTTTTTCGTATCCGAAATATTTCCGCTATCAGAACCCGCATCTGACTTACGAGGTAAACGGGGAGTGGATTACCGTGAAAGCGGATGCTTACGCAAAGAGTGTGGAAATTCAGAATGAAAATGAAGATCTGATCTTGAGTGATAACTATTTTGACATGAACGGGGGAGAGAAAAAAGTTCGGATTCTTGACGGAGAGCCGAAACAGATCACCTTACGAAGTGTGTATGATATCAGATAGAAATGAGGAAACAGAGCATGGAACCGAAATATGATGTAATCGCTATGGGAGAGCTTTTGATTGATTTTACAGAAAACGGATACAGTGAACAGGGAAATCATATTCTGGAGGCAAATCCGGGAGGCGCACCGTGTAATGTGCTGGCAATGCTCAACCGTTTTGGGGAAAAAGACGGTCTTTTCTCGGAATGGTAGGAAAAGACCAGTTTGGAGTGCTGCTTCGGGATACGCTAAAAGAGCTGGGAATTGATACTTCTCACCTGTATGAAAGTGAAAAAGTACATACAACGCTGGCATTTGTGCACACGTTGGAGGACGGAGACCGGGAATTTGCATTTTACAGAAATCCCGGTGCGGATATGATGCTGAAAGAAGAGCATGTAGAGGTAGAATTTGTCCGCAGTGCGAAAGCGATTCCATTATGGTACCTTGTCCATGGACACATGAGGATGTCAGAAAAGCGACAGTTTACGCAATCAGGGCAGCGAAGGAAGGCGGGCGTTCTGCGTTTCCTTTGATCCGAATTTACGGCCGCCGCTGTGGTCTGATATGGAGGAAGCAAGAGCACAGATACAGTATGGACTTTCGCAGTGTGATCTTCTGAAAATTTCAGAAGAAGAACTGGAATTTGTAACAGGAACTACGGATGTGATCCGGGGAGCCAAACAGTTAAAGAAGCAGTATCCGAATATCCGTCTGATGAATGTGACGATGGGAAAAGGCGGAAGTATGGCATTTCATCAGGACAGACAAGTATTTTGCAGACCGTTTTTACAGAAAGAAACGATTGAGACGACCGGAGCCGGAGATACGTTTGGAGCCTGTGTACTGAATTATGTGCTGGAGCATGGAATCGAAGATTTGAAAGAGGAGCAGCTCTATGAGATGCTGGAATTTGCCAATGCGGCCGCATCACTGATCACGACGAAAAAAGGGGCACTGAAGGTGATGCCGACCAAAGAAGCGGTCAGAGGATTTTTGAAAAAAGAAAAAGCAAACGAGTAATTGGAGAAGGCGAAATGCCTTCTCTTTTTTAAATGAAAAAATAAACAGTATATAACAGTTGACAACAGATATAACTGTTATATACTGTTTATAAATAAAGGAGGCACATATGAAAATTATAATCAACAGTTCATCGATGGTACCGATCTATGAACAGATCGTAGACCAGGTCAAGGCACAGATTATAAGCGGCGAGCTGAAAGAAGATGACAATCTGCCGTCTGTCCGGACCTTGTCAAAAGAATTGAGGATCAGCGCACTGACTGTAAAAAAAGCATATGATTCTCTGGAACAGGAAGGATTTACGGTTACCATACACGGAAAGGGCACCTATGTGGCTGCCGCCAACAAAGAGATGATGATGGAAGAGTATCGCCGGGAGGTGGAAGAAGAGCTGACCGAGGTGATACGCAAAGCAAAAAGATACGGCCTGTCGGAAGAGGATATCCGGGAGATGCTGGAGCTGATATTGGAGGGATAGCATATGCTGAAGTTAGAACAGGTAAAGAAGCAGTATAAAAATTTTACACTGGACTGCTCACTGGAAGTCAGACCGGGATGTATTACCGGACTGATCGGACAGAATGGAGCAGGGAAGTCCACGACATTTAAAGCGGCTTTGGGACTGATCCATACAGATGGAGGGACCATTGAGATGCTGGGAAAGCCAGGAGAGAGAGTTGCAAGAAAGTGACAGACAGGAATTGGGAGTCGTACTTTCTGATGCAGGTTTCAGTGAATATCTGCAGGTAAAGGATGTGATCGATGTAATGAAGTCCATGTATCCGAATTTTGAAAAGGACTGTTTTATTTCCAGATGTGAGCAGTTTCAGATTCCTCTGGATAAGAAGATCAAAGAGTTTTCCACTGGAATGAAGGCAAAACTTAAGGTACTTCTTGCATTATCTCATGATGCGAAGTTCCTGATTATGGATGAACCGACAGCCGGACTGGATGTGGCAGCAAGAGAAGATGTCCTGGATCTTTTGCGGGAATATATGGAGGAAAAAGAAGAGCGTGCGATTTTGATCAGTTCCCATATTTCCAGCGATCTGGAAGGGCTGTGTGATGATCTGTATATGATCCATAATGGAAAGATCGTGCTGCATGAGGAGACGGATGTATTGCTTGGCGAATATGCGGTATTAAAAGTGGATGAAGAGCAGTATCAGACTCTGGATAAACAGTATATTCTCAGCAGAAAGAAGGAAGCTTTCGGATATCAGCTTCTGACGAATCAGAAACAGTTTTATCTGGAAAATTATCCGAAGGTCGTGGTGGAAAATGGAACCATTGATGAAGCAATTTTGATGATGATCAGGGGGGAGAGAGTATGAAAGGGCTGTTGGTAAAAGATTTTTGTATTCTGAAGCTGCAGAAGAATGCAGTGCTGGTACTTCTGGTAATGTGTGTGGTATTCACAGTTTCATGAAAGTCCCACTTATATTGTCAATCTGTTTCCGCTGTATGGCTTTCTTCTTGTATTGGGAACACTTACATATGATGAATTTGACAGAGGATATTCATTTTTGTTTACACTTCCTGTATCAAGACGGGGATATGTGAAAGAAAAGTATGTGTTTGGCTTACTTTTCTGTGGAGGAATATGGATCCTGTCTGTTCTGATCAGTCTTATCTATGTCTGGATCACAAAAGAGATTCCGATCGATGATGCACTTATGGTGAATTATGCAGTATCAATCATACTCGTTCTTGTATTTATGGGGACTTCCATTCCGGTACAGTTAAAGTACGGAAATGAAAAAGGAAGGCTGGCAGTTGTTGCAATTGGAGTTGGAGGATTTGCAGTGATTGTCGGTGGAATTCAGCTTGGAAAAGTTTTTGATATTGAGATGACAGCGGCTTTGCAAAGGGTCGAAAAGATGGGGGCAGGTACAGTCAGTGTGATCGGTTGTATTGTATCCGTGATTCTTATCGTAATTTCTTATAAAATCAGTGTGCGTATCATGGAGAAAAAGGAGTTTTAGCCAGAATCAAGGGAGGTACGGTATGGAGCTGACAATTTTGCTCGTTGTCCTGTTTTTGGGTGTTGGAATTCCCTTGCGGAATAAGAGATATAAAAAAGTGGAAAAAGAAACGAGAAGATAAAAATGGAGAAGGATTTAAGGGATATGATAGCATTTCTGGATGATTACTTCAATAAAGCAAAGGGTGATCGTGAGTGAAAGTTTAGATTTGTTAAGAATTGAATCAGAAATGTTTAAGATTTTCATGGATAATAAGACCCATCAAAGACAGATAAGCCTTTGAAATAAAATCAAGAGGAAGAAGGATATCACAAGATGAAAGGATGTTACAAAACGAAAGATATTTTAAAAAGAGGAACTATATTATGCATGGCAGCAATGTTATCTTTTGGAACAGTAGCATGTGGATCGAACAGCAGTAAATCTGCAAGCTCTTCTGAAAAGAGTACAGAAAGTTCAGCCAGCAGTAGTACAGAAGCGGGTAAGAGCACAGAAAGTACTTCAGGCAGCAGCACAGACAATTCTACAAGTAAGAAATCAGAAACTTCTTCAAATGACAAGACTGGCAGTTCTTCAAGTTCAGGGACTACATCAGGAACAACATCAGAAAGTAAAGTGGATTAAAGATGATCGTAAGAGTGTATGTTTTAACAGACGTACGCTCTTAATTTTTGCAGGAAATCTTTTCCGGAGAGGAGCTGGATATGAAGAAAGAACAGGTATTGCTTATTGAAGATGATGCAGATATAAGAGAAGGCGTACGGATTCTTTTAGAAAGTGAAAATAAAAGATGACGGGAAAATGTGCGGTTATGAAGGAGAAGAATGGGTTTCGGATTACGATTTTGTTCCCGGTTGCAGACAGCTAATGCGTCAAACAAGAGCATCAAATATATGAAAAAAACATAAAAAGAAAGACATTTTTAAAATTCAATGGTAAAATGTAACTATCTGATGGAAAATAGACGTATAGCGTAGGAAAGGCGGAGCAGTATGGAAAATTTTAATTTTTGTGTTGGTACCAGAATTTTATTTGGAAAAGGACAGGAAGAAAAGCTGCCGGAGCTTTTACGCCCATATGGAAATAAGGTACTGTTGACATATGGCGGCGGAAGTATCAAACGGACAGGACTTTATGACAGGATTAAAAACCTGCTTCATGAGTTTGAGATATTTGAACTTGGCGGGATCGAGCCGAATCCGAGGATTGAGAGTGTCTATGCGGGTGCGGAAATCTGCAGGGAAGAGGATATCGATGTGATTCTTGCAGTAGGAGGCGGCAGTACGATCGACTGTTCCAAAGCCATTGCGGCTGCTGCATATTATGAGGGAGATGCGTGGGATCTGATCTTACATCCGGATTGGATTGAAAAAGCGCTTCCAATCTGTACAGTGCTGACGCTTTCTGCAACAGGAAGTGAGATGGATAATGGCGGAGTGATCACCAATCTGAAGACGAAAGAAAAACTGGGCTTTGGAAATCCGCTGTTGCTGCCGAAGGCATCTGTTCTGAATCCGGAGAATACATTTACGGTACCTGCAAGCCAGACGGCAGCAGGCAGTGCAGATATTATGTCACATATTCTGGAGGTGTATTTTGATACCAGAAGGCAGCGGTTCCGGATCGAATCAGTGAAGGCTTTTAAAAACTGTGATCCAGTATGCGCCGATCGCAGTGCGTGAGCCGGAAAATTATGAAGCACGTGCAGAGTTGATGTGGACGTCTTCGCTGGCGATCAACGGAATCTGTTCCACAGGAAAAGACTGTGCATGGAGCTGTCATCCGATGGAACATGAGCTGAGTGCTTATTATGATATCACACATGGAGTGGGGCTCGCGATCCTGACTCCGCGCTGGATGCGATATATTCTGAATGAACATACGGTAGAAAAGTTTGCAGAATATGCAAAAATGTATGGGGAATCGCAGAAAAAGCGGATCTTTTTGAAACTGCAAACGCAGGAATTGATGCGACAGAGGAATTCTTAAAAAGCCTGGAAATCCCGATGACCTTGTCTGAGGTAGGGATTACAGAAGAACATTTTACAGAAATGGCAGAACATGCAGTGATCTTTGGCGGACTGTCAGAGGCATATGTTCCGCTGAAAGCAGAAGATGTTGTGAATATTTATAGAATGTGTATGTAAAGAATTTCGAAGAAGGAGGAAATGACAATGGAGACATTACAGTTAAGAGAGGAATTTTACTGGACTGGAATTGTAGATGACCAGCTTCGTGTATTTGACATTATTATGTATACAGAGTTTGGAACAACTTATAATTCTTATATTTTAAAAGCAGGGGATAAGACGGTTCTGTTTGAGACGGCAAAAGCAAAGTTTTTTGACGAATATCTGGAAAAATTAAGTGAGATTACGGATATCAGAAAGATCGATTATCTGGTAGTCAACCACACTGAACCGGATCATGCAGGAAGTGTAGAGCGACTTTTGGAACTGAACCCGGGACTTAAGATTATTGCTACAGGATGTGCCATCGGATTTTTAAAGGAGATTGTAAACGGAGAATTTACGGCGATTCCGGTGAAAGACAATGAGACCATGAAGATAGGCAATAAGACGCTGCGGTTTTTGAGCGTGCCGAATCTGCACTGGCCGGATACGATGTACACTTATATAGAAGAAGAGCAGATTTTAGTGACCTGCGATTCTTTTGGTTCTCATTATGGATTCCATGATATTTTGTTAAGCAAGGTGACACAGTGGGAAGATTATGTGCGTGCCACAAAATATTATTTTGACAATATTATCGGACCGTTTAAGCCATTTATGTCTAAAGCACTGGCAAGAGTGCGGGAGTTGGATCTGAGTATGATCTGTACCGGACATGGACCGGTGATCGATGACAAGATTTCGTGGATGCTGGATACTTATGAAGAGTGGTGTACTGTCGTGAATCCAAATCCGAAGAAAACAGTGATCATTCCGTATGTAAGTGCTTATGGATATACTGCCCAGCTTGCGCAGAAGATCGCAGAAGGAATAAAGGCCAGCGGAGATATAGATGTGCGCTGCTATGATATGGTAGAGGCAGATCAGGCAAAAGTGCTGGAAGAACTCGGTTTTGCAGACGGAATCCTGTTTGGAACACCTACCATTGTGGGAGAGGCACTTAAGCCAATCTGGGATCTGACGACTTCTATCTTTGCAGGGACACATGGCGGAAAACTGGCCAGTGCATTCGGCAGTTATGGATGGAGCGGGGAAGGTGTTCCTCATATAATCGAACGATTGAAACAGCTGCGGATGAGAGTAGCAGACGGATTTCGTGTGCGGTTTAAACCGGGCGAGGACAATCTGATCGATGCATTTGACTATGGATATAATTTCGGATGTATCCTTCAGAATAAAGAAAATAAAAGAGCAGAAAAAAGCGGTGCACGTCAGCTTGTAAAATGTCTGGTCTGTGGAGAAATCTTTGATTCTTCACTGGAAGTGTGTCCGGTCTGCGGCGTCGGAAAAGAGAATTTTGTTCCGGTGGACGCACAGGAAAGTGAGTTTTCCAATGATACAAAAGATTTCTATGTAATTCTTGGAAACGGAACTGCCGGCTGGAATGCGGCAACAGAAATCCGAAAGAGAAACAAAACAGCATCGATTTTGATGATTTCAAATGAGCATATCGTACCTATAATCGTCCAATGTTGACGAAATCTATTATGGCAGAGTTGGATGAGGAGCAGATTGCAGTACAGAATGCAGAATGGTATGAGGAGCAGAATATCCAGCAGGTTCTGGATATGGAAGTTGTTGCGATCCATCCAGAGACAAAAGAAATCGAGCTGGAAGGCGGTTTAAAGTTTGTTTATACAAAGCTGATTTACGCATTGGGATCTGAATGTTTCATTCCACCAATCGCAGGAGCGGAAAAAGAAGGTGTGATCGCGATCCGCCGTTTGGATGATACGAAAAAGGTAGTGTCAATGCTGCCGGATGTGGAGCATGTTGTTGTGATCGGAGGCGGAGTTCTGGGACTGGAGGCTGCCTGGGAGTTGAAGAAGGCCGGCTGTCAGGTGACGGTTCTGGAAGCGGCTTGTCAGTTGATGGGACGTCAGCTTGACGACGCGGCAGGTGAGATGCTCAAGCACATCAGCGAACAGCAGGGCGTGCAGATTTACACAGGTGTCAGCATTGCTTCTATTGACGGTGAAGACAATGTGACAGGAGTGACTTTGGCAGATGGAAGAACTTTCCCGGCAGAGCTGGTGATTGTATCTGCAGGAGTCCGTGCAAATACGGTGCTGGCTAAGACGGCCGGAATCGAAGTGGACCGTGCGGTGATCGTCAATTCTAAAATGGAGACGAATGTGCCGGATATTTATGCATGTGGTGACTGTGCACAGTATGACGGTCTCAACTATGCAATCTGGCCGGAAGCATCTGAACAGGGAAAAGTGGCAGGAGCGAATGCGGCAGGAGAAGAGATGGAATATGAGACAGTTCCGGCGGCACTGAGCTTCCACGGAATGAGAACCGCATTGTTTGCAGCAGGAGACAACGGAAAAAATCCAAATCTGGTATACAAGACGATTGAATTGAAGGATATGGGCAAAAAACAGTATCAGAAATACTATTTCCTGAACAACCGTCTTTGTGGCGTGATCCTGATCGGGGATGTGAGCCGTATGGCGGAGATGACACAGGCACTGGAAGAGCATGTACAGTACCAGGAGTTAAAATTGTAAGAAACAGAATAAAAAGATAAGAAAAAGTGCAGAGCGAAAAAGAGCTCTGCACTTTTTGTGCATTCTCTGACGGTCAGAGAGACAGATTATTCACCGAAGAAAAGGCGCATATCGTGTTCAACTGTATCAATTCCTGAAATCTGGAAATTTTCGATCAAAAGCTTCGTTACATTAGGACTTAAAAATGCCGGAAGTGTAGGTCCCAGATGAATATTTTTCACTCCGAGGGAAAGTAAGGCAAGCAGGACGATCACAGCTTTTTGTTCATACCACGCGATATTGTAAATAATCGGCAGCTCATTGATGTCATTTAATTCAAAAATTTCTTTCAGTTTCAGAGCGATTACTGCGAGGGAGTAGGAGTCATTGCACTGTCCTGCATCCAGAACACGTGGAATTCCGTTAATATCACCCAGATTCAGTTTGTTATACTTATATTTGGCACAGCCTGCCGTTAAAATGACAGTGTCTTTTGGGAGCGCTTTCGCAAAATCCGTGTAGTAGCTGCGGCTTTTTGCACGCCCGTCACAGCCTGCCATCACAACAAATTTCCGGATCGCCCCGGATTTGACAGCAGAAACAACCTGATCTGCAAGAGCGAAAACCTGTGCATGGGCAAATCCACCGATAATTTCACCACGTTCAATTTCCAAAGGCGGTGCGCAGTGTTTTGCCTGTTCGATCAGCTTGGAGAAATCTTTGTTTTTTTCAGGTATGTCGTCAATATGCTGACAGCCGGGAAATCCAGCCGCACCGGTAGTGTACAGGCGGTCTTTGTAAGTGTCCTTTGGAGGAACGATACAGTTGGTTGTCATCAGGATCGGTCCGTGGAAAGACTCGAACTCTTCTTTTTGTTTCCACCATGCATTTCCATAGTTTCCTCTGAAGTGAGAATATTTTTTGAATGCAGGATAGTAGTGTGCCGGAAGCATCTCAGAATGTGTATAGACATCAATTCCGGTTCCTTCGGTTTGCTCAAGAAGCATTTCCAGATCTTTCAGATCATGACCGGAAATCAGAATCCCCGGATTTTTACCGACTCCAATATTGACTTTTGTTATTTCCGGATTTCCATAGGCTTCTGTATTTGCCTGATCTAAAAGTGCCATTCCGGAAACACCGTATTTACCGGTTTCAAGTGTCAGATTCACCAGATCTTCCACGGTCAGGGTATCATCCAGCGTTGCTGCGAGAGCGCGTTGGAGGAAGGTATCCAGTTCTTTATCTTCTTTTAAAAGAACATTGGCATGTCTGGAGTATGCAGATAATCCTTTCAGTCCGTAAGTGATCAGTTCACGCAATGAACGGATATCTTCATCCTTTGCTGATAAAACTCCTACAGTGGCAGCTTTGGCTGCAAATTCAGAAGGGGCTACAGACCATCGGGCAGCCTCCGGCAATTTTTCCGGATTTTTCAGTTGTAAAAGAAGCACTTTTTTGATCTGAAGTGTCTTTTCAATCTGGGAAGTGATCATTTCGGGATCAAAATTGGCATTTGTAATCGTTGTGAAGAGATTTTTGGTAATCAGCTGATTGATTTCACCGGTCACGTTTAAATCTTCCCGGCGCATCTGCGTTGTCACTGCAGATAATCCTTTCGTCACCCAGACAAGCAGATCCTGCAGAGCGGCTACGTGTGGTGTTTTTCCACATACGCCCATTTTTGTGCATCCGGTACACCCGGCTGTTTCCTGACATTGATAGCAAAACATATTTTGTTCCATTTTGATAATCCTCCTGTGGTTTCAATAAGGTTCGAAGATAAAAATTTCGAATAGTGATTCAAGTTATGGGAGGATTATAGCGCATGGAACAAGGAAAGTATGTTGTTATAACAACGAAAAAGAGAAAATGTATATAGAAATATTGGGGAGCTAAGATCTTATCAGAAAAGATTTTAAGGAGACGTTAGAACATGTGTTACTTGATAGCGAAACAGATTGATTAGGTCGGCTGTGTTGCATGGAAAACAACGTATGGAGAGTATGAACCAGATCATTTTGTTGGTTCAGAGGCAGAATTTGAAAAAGGAGTTGTAAATATGTAATAGAAGTTATAGTGAAAAAGTATATCACAGTACAGAACAAACATTCGATTTTGCTCTGTACTTTTATTTTATATTTTGATATAATAGCGGCAGAGAATAAGTGTGAGCAAAATATGCCTATACTGATAAGGAGAAAATGTGGATCACTTTGAATTAGTATCAGAATACGCCTGCTTATCATAGTGAACAATAAAAACCTTGCCGTGCAGCTTTACGGTGAGTTTAAGGAGTCCTTCCCGGAGATCGCGGTGGAATAATTCGTGAGCTGGAATGTCAGGGGGGGAAAACGAGTGCTATTTGGTGCTTTAGTACCGAATAGTATGGATTTTTCGGATGGAATGATTATTGTCCGATGTCAGAGGAAGAGATTATAGAGTTTTGCGAAGATTAGAGTAAGAAAAATAAAAGGATGTGAATAGATGGATAACATTCAGAATGAAAATTTTTATAATAAAGTAATAGAAGTTTATTCCAAAAATGCAAAAAAAAAATTATCAGTTGCAGTAAATATGACGATGGTATACTCATATTATGAAGCAGGGCGAATGATTATTGAAGAGGAACAGGATGGAAAAGAACGTGCAGCATATGGAAAGTACATATTAAAAGAATTATCAAAGAGGTTAACGCAAAAATTTGGGCGAGGTTACTCGTATGATAATTTAAAATTGATGAGAAAATTTTATCTGGTATATTCTAAAGATTCAATTGGGGAAACGGTGTTTCCCCAATCTGAAAACTTGCCGACTACAAAAGAAGGAAGAAAATTTTATTTGAGTTGGTCTCATTATCTTATTTTAATGAGAATAAGTAAGATTGAAGAACGTCATTTTTACGAAATAGAAGCATATAGAAATGGCTGGAGTAAAGATGAATTGGCACGTCAGTATGGTAGTTCGCTATATGAACGTTTGTCATTGAGCAGAAATAAGGAAGAAGTAATGCGTCTTGCAACAGAAGGACAAATGCTTGAAAAGCCAGAAGATATATTCAAAGATCCGTATATTTTAGAGTTTACAGGACTTCCGGAAATGGTTACTTATTCTGAAACGGAATTGGAAAATCGAATTATAGATAATTTGCAGAAGTTCCTATTAGAATTAGGGAGAGGATTTACATTTGTAGGCAGACAGGTTAGATTTACATTTGAAGAAGAGCATTTTAGAGTTGATTTGGTGTTTTATAATCGTTTATTGCGTTGTTTTGTATTGTTTGATTTGAAAATTGGCCAGTTAAAGCATCAAGATATAGGACAGATGCAGATGTATGTCAATTATTATGACCGAAAAGTTAAATTGGACGATGAAAATGCAACAATAGGTATTATAATTTGTAAAGATAAGAAGGATGCTATTGTAGAAATGACATTGCCTAAGGATAATAATCAGATATTTGCGAGTAAATACGAAACGGTACTTCCTAGTAAAGAAGAATTACAAACAGTGTTGGAAGACAAAAATTTTGAATAAATAAATGATGAATACTCGACGGAGTATTTTGCATTCCGTTACGAATATATTTGAAAATGTGGCTGGCAGTAAGCATACGAAAAGTCACACATGGAGGATTTTGCTATGGATAGATTCATTTTGAAAGCCCCATATAAGCCAACCGGAGACCAGCCACAGGCGATCGAGCAGTTGGTAAAAGGTTTCAAGGAAGGCAATCAATGCCAGACTTTACTAGGGGTTACGGGTTCTGGAAAAACTTTTACGATGGCAAATGTTATTGAGCAGCTTCAGAAACCGACGCTTGTCATTGCACATAATAAGATGCTGGCAGCGCAGTTATACGGAGAATTCAAGGAGATGTTCCCGGACAACGCAGTGGAATATTTCGTGTCCTAGTAGACGGAGGTCGAAAAGCAGGTGGTATTTTGTGGTATGTCGGTGGTTGAACATCCAGATGTTGTGGAAGTGGTAGTGGTGAGAGTATAGGTGAAAAGCGGTGGATGAAGAGGGTTCGTGACTTTTAGTCAATACGTTTTTAGGATTAAGAAAATATGGATAAAGAAATGGTTGAAACAATTATAAAAAATTTTGAATAAGAAAAAAATGTCATTATCCACATCTTTTAATATTTTGGTTAGTGCTGGGATTTATTTTACTATGTTATAATAATGCGTATACTACCATTCCCTTTGGA
>ENA-OQBJ01000656-OQBJ01000656.1-human-gut-metagenome-genome-assembly--contig:-NODE-656-length-17470-cov-4.294701_pt1 | contig 17470 bp, 20 predicted proteins | sample MGYA00242743_ERZ504545 | MGnify/ENA primary metagenome ERZ504545 (study PRJEB26092, sample SAMD00036252) | human gut metagenome | host: Homo sapiens | study: EMG produced TPA metagenomics assembly of...
CGTTTTAACAGCACGAACACCGTCTACGCAGTCAGATCCCCATACAGTCTTCATCTCAGGGCAGCGCTCCTGAAGTGGAATGAGGAAACGTGCAGGCCATGTCTTGTCAATACCAAGAGTGCTCTTTGTATCGATGTGCTCCATCAGAACACCGATCTGGTCATCCATGTCACTGAACCATACTTCTTCGAATCCTGTATTTGATACATAATACAGATAGTTCAGGAATAATGTATGTTTTCCACTTGTTCTAAGTAACAGGGCATATAATCTTTCCCCAGGATTTACCATGATTCCTGTTAAAAAGCGGATGCTCAGTGGATCAGATACCAGTAACTGATCAATTCCTTTCTCTTTCATTTTTTCCAATACGCGGCTAATTCTTTCGTCCATTGTTAAAATGCTCCTTCCTGTGCGTTTTGTTGAAAATCTTATTTAAGATAATAACATGAATTGGCTAAAATGACTAGAACTTTAGTGAATTTAAAGGATTAATTTTTGAAATGTTCTGACAACAATTTCTAATGGGCCAGTGGGGACGGAGTTTGTGGCTTTTTTTGTGTCCCCTCCGGTAATTTTGTAAAAAAATAGGACTGCATTGTTTGGGAGGAGTGCAGTCCTGAGGAAAAAGTTATGAAAAAGATTTAAAGTGTTTGTTCTTTCGAACAATTCTTAGTATAGAAGGAAAATGTGATGAAAATGTGATGGAATTAGGAAGAAATTGTTAACAAATGAAAAACAGAAAATAGAATACAATCAGAGGTACCATAAACGGGAACAATGTTGAAATCCAAAAGTCCGGGTGTTAGAATTACAACAGATGCTATAACAGAAGATATATAGCAAAGAATACAAGAAACCATACAGAACATACGAATATACACCAAGGAGGAAAACCCCATGCGGATCCTAATCTACGGCGCCGGAGTCATCGGAAGCTTCTACGCATCCAGATTCGCCAAAGCAGGACTGGATGTAACAATCCTGGCAAGAGGACAGAGGTTAAAAGAATTACAGGAACACGGCCTATGGTACAGAGGAAAAACAAGAACGCATAAAGTAGAGATAAAAGCAATCGGGGAATTAAAACCGGATGACCGCTACCAGTTTATTTTCCTGACCGTACGTGAGAATCAGGTGGAAGAAGCACTGGAAGACATCAGTAGGAATGAAAGTCCGAATGTTGTCACTATGGTCAATACGATCAAACCATATGGCAGATGGGAGAAAATCTGCGGAAAAGGCAGGATTCTTCCGGCATTTCCGGGAGCGGGCGGCTGTATCGAAGGTGGGATTCTGGATGCACAGCTTTTGCCAAGAGCAATCCAGCCGACAACATTTGGGGAGATTGGAGGAAGAAAGACCAGCAGGAAAGAAGCTTTGGAGTACATATTTAGGAAAAGTCATATTCCATACCAGATTGTTCCGGAAATGCATCATTGGCAGATCTCACATCTTGGCGTGATCGTTCCGCTGGCAGATGCTTATTACCAGAGCAGACATCCGGAGAAAATCTGTGCAAATGAGAAGCTGATGACGCTGACTGCCTACCGGATCAAGAAGAACCTGAAATGGATCGCCCAGAAGGGAATGTTATGTCCGGCGAAGCTGTATATGATAAAGGATATGCCAACGGGAATGCTGGCAGGGGTTTTAAGCAGGGTATATCAGAGTGAATTTGGCAACAAATTCCTTTACAGACATGCGATGCATGCACCGGAAGAATTCCAGCGGCTGCATCAGGAATTCTATAATTATATGAAGACACATACGAAAGAGAGTAACAAAGCATGATAAGACCGATTATGAAAGATATATTTTTCCTAAACCAGAGATCCGAGCCGGCGACAGAGGCGGATAAGCAGGTTGCAGTGGATTTGTTAGATACATTGAAAGCGCACGAGGAAGGCTGTGTCGGCATGGCAGCGAATATGATTGGCGTGAAGAAATGTATCATAGCCGTCAATATGGGATTCATGAATGTGGCAATGTTCAATCCGAAGATTGTAAAACGTTCCGGAAAATATGAGACGGAGGAAGGCTGTCTTTCCCTTACTGGTGTGAGAAAATGCACCCGGTATCAGGAGATTGAAGTGGAATATCAGGATATGAATTTCAAAAAACAGAGACAGAAATATACCGGATGGACGGCGCAGATTATTCAACATGAAGTAGATCATTGTCACGGTATTGTGATATAGTCATGCGCTGGTGTTGTATCATTGACACAAAGATATATATTAGGATTAGTCATAATATTTTGCCATAATATTTCCCACTACCTTATTGACACAACTGCATCAAAAGCATACAATAAAATTAGATTGTTAATAAAATAACACATGAAACGTGAAGATTACAGGAGGGTAATATCATGGCAAAGATTTTATGTAGTCCAAGTAAATATGTACAGGGTGCAGGAGAGATGAAGAAGCTGGGTGAATATGCTCAGAAGTATGGCAAGAAGGCACTTGTACTGATCACGGAATCCGGATACAAACGTATCGGAGACGTTGTAAATACTGGATTTGAAGGATACGAGATCACACCTGTATATGAGTATTTCAACAGAGAATGCAGTAAGAATGAGATTAACCGTCTGGTAGACATTATGAATGAAAAAGGCTGTGATGTCGTGATCGGTATCGGTGGTGGTAAGATCCTGGATACAGCCAAAGCAGTTGCTTATTACAAAGAAGCTCCGGTTCTGATCTGCCCGACAATCGCATCGACAGACGCACCTTGCAGTGCACTGTCAGTTATTTATACAGATGATGGCGTATTCGAAGAGTACTTATTCCTTCCGGCTAACCCAAATATGGTTCTGATGGATACCGAGATTATTGCAAAATCACCGGTAAGACTTACGGTATCCGGAATGGGTGATGCACTGGCAACATATTTTGAAGCAAGAGCCTGTCAGGCAAGCGGGGCAACAACATGTGCCGGCGGACAGGTTACACAGGCAGCAATCGCACTTGCAAAACTTTGTTTTGACACTCTGATGGCAGAAGGTGTAAAGGCAAAACTTGCCCTGGAAGCAGGAGCATGTACACCAGCTGTGGAAAAAGTCATCGAAGCCAACACATTACTGAGTGGTATTGGATTTGAGAGTGGCGGACTTGCAGGAGCACATGCAATTCATAATGGATTTACCGTACTGGACGAGTGCCACCACATGTATCACGGTGAGAAGGTTGCATTCGGAACGATTACGCAGCTGGTACTGGAGAATATTCCGGCAGAAGAACTGGAAGATATCATTGACTGGTGTATCGAACTGGGACTGCCTGTGACATTAAAAGAACTGGGAATCACAGAAGTGACGGACGAGAAACTGATGGCAGTTGCAACAGCAGCCTGCGCAGAGAACGATACGCTTCATAATATGCCATTCGAGGTAACACCGGAGACTGTATGTGCAGCAATCAAGGCAGCAGATGCATACGGAAAATATTTCCTCGGAGAATAGTCAAGAATCTGTGAAAATAAAAAATACATAATAAATACAGAGAATCTGCCATTGACAGGTTCTCTGTATTATTTTGCAGAATCATTCTGTATATGAATCTGAAAATTTCGGTAGATTTCAAGAATAACTTAACATCTTTTTTACAAAAATATCGAGTAAATTCAATATTTTCATACTATACCTGAAAATGTACAAAAAACAAAATCAGAAAGTGTGAGAAATATCTATGATCAAATCCTATGTTATTGATACCAATATTTTAATCCAGGCACCTTATGCATGTCAGTGTTTTGAAGAAAACAGGGTGATATTGCCATTGGTTGTATTAGAAGAACTGGACGGCCTGAAGAAAGCAGAAGAAGAAAAGCCGGTCGTTCTGGTGACAAAAGATCTGGTTCTTAGGTTAAAAGCACAGATTTTCGGAATTGAAGCCCAGGATTTCAGCACAGAGCAGGTCATCGAAGAAGAGGGACAGTACAGCGGCAGACAGATTTGCTATGTGGCGGAAGACAAGTTCAAAGAATTCAAGAAAAAAGGCGTTCATCTGAAGGAACTTTATTTGTCCGATGAAGATGGTAATAAGATCCAGCCGGAACTTACGGAGAATGAATTTATCATATTGAAGGCAGATCAGTCTGTGAAAAAGACACATCTTGGAAGAGTTGAAGGGAAGAAAGTAGTATCGTTAGAATTCCGAGAATCTGTTCTATATTAGATTATTTTGAGATTTTCTTACAGCGTATGCTGATGTGCAAGCGTGCGGCAGAGATGCTGGGAATGAAATTCAAGATGAAAGCGAACGGGAATAAGATCTGTTAATCGGATGTGACAAATGAGGGAAAATTGGAAGATGATTTCATAGAACTAGTGATTGACATTCCCTGAAAGACAGTGCTATAATACAACCCTAAAATGAATGTGGATTTTTCTGGAGCAATCTATTTTTCGCCACATGGTTACTGAGTAGAAGTAACCATGTGTTTTTGTTGTTACATATTCAGTTGAAACAATCTGTGACAAGATGAGGAAATAGAAAAAAGCATTGCAAAGATCCGCAATAGAATTAGAAGATTAATAGATAGCACATATGAGAGAAAGGGATATATATGGATCAGACATATATGAAAGAACAACCGGTATTAAAATTGATCGTATCGATGGCACTGCCGATGGTCATTTCTATGATGGTGAGTTCACTTTATAATATTGTGGACAGCTTCTTCATCGCCAGGATCAGCGAAGATGCCATGACGGCGTTATCACTGGTGTATCCAGTGCAGAATCTGATCAATGCGGTGATGATCGGATTTGGAATCGGAATCAATGCGGTCATCTCATTTTATCTTGGAGCGCAGGATAAAGAGATGGCAGACAGGGCGGCAACACAGGGAATGCTGCTAGGGACGATTCACGGAGTCGGATTTATGATTCTGGGAATTGCCGTAATGAGACCGTTTTTACAGATGTTTACGGGAAATGCACAGATTGTGGACTATGGTGTGCGTTATTCGAGAATTGCATTTTTATTTGCTACGGCATTATCTTGGCAGCTGGTATTTGAGAAGACGTTTCAGGCGGTCGGACGTATGGTGGAGTCAATGACTTGTATGATGTCAGGTGCGATTATCAACATTATCCTGGATCCAGTCCTGATCTTCGGACTTGGATCATTTCCGAAGATGGGAATCGAAGGAGCCGCACTTGCAACAGGAATCGGACAGGCAGCAGGAGCAGTATTGTACCTGATCTTTTATATCGTGAATCCGCTTCCGGTGAAATACAGAAAGAAATATCTGAAGGCTGATTTGAAGCTGTGGAAAAAATTATATGTAATCGGAATTCCGGCAAGCCTGAACCTGGCACTTCCGTCGCTTTTAATCTCTGTATTGAACGTAATACTTACAGGCTATGGGGAAGTCTACGTATTCGTTCTCGGAGTCTACTATAAGCTGCAGACCTTCCTCTACCTTCCGGCAAATGGAATCGTGCAGGGAATGCGTCCGCTTCTCGGATATAATTACGGAGCGGGAGAGCATAAGCGTGTACATAAGATCTTCCAGGATGGCCTGATCCTGGTACTCGTGATGATGGCAGCCGGAATGGCAATCTGTCTGGCAGTTCCGGGACAGCTGATGGGATTATTTACAGCGAATCCGATAACGATGAAGGCCGGAAGTGTGGCACTCAGAGTCATCAGTCTTGGATTCCTTGCTTCATCGGTATCGGTTATCTGCAGCGGGGCACTGGAAGGTCTTGGAAAAGGTGTGCATTCACTGATCATTTCGTTATGCAGATATGTGGTTGTGATTATTCCGGTGGCATTCATTGTCAGCCGTTTTATGGGAGCGGTCGGAGTATGGCATGCGTTCTGGATCACGGAAGTGGTGACTGCGGTGATTGCGTATGTGGTGTATCGGAAAGGCGTGAAGGGATAGTAGAAGAGATAGCGAAAGAGATCATATAAGAGCAGAGAATATAAAGTAAGAAGTGGGAAGTTAAAAGTCAGAAAGAAAGTTTTTTCAGATCTGAATAATCTGAATGTGATTACTTCTACATCTCAGGAATATGAGACCAGCTTTGGATTTACGGAAGAAGAAGTATTTTATGTCTGATCGCATGGACCATTGCCGAGTCACTGGGAGCGGATCCGAGAGCCGTCGTCATTGCAGTGTTCATTGTATTACCGATCTTTTATCCATTTTATTAATTCCTCAATTTTTATAAATATGAACAGGGCTGTCGTACGAAATGATGTGTGCGGCAGCCCTGTTCTTTTGCGCAAAAAGGGCAGGTAAAGACAAAGAAAATTGTAAAAGAAGAGACTACAGGTTTGCGTTGACTGACTAATTGAATAAAGAGTATAATAAACCTATTGATACAGACGGAGTGATCGATATCTATCCGAATGTAAAGAGAAGAAAATACAGGGAAGAAAATAAAAAAAGAATGACTCTGACTGCAAGGTAAGTCCCGAGCAGGAATAGTTATGAATTCGTTTCATTAAAAAGTAGTTAACAGCAGGTTATGTTACAGCACGGTATACAAAATCAGGCGATTTCTAACATGAAAGAGAGCCATTTGGGTATATCGTGCTTTATTATATCTAAGTATACAAGAAAAACTTTCAAAGGTAAGTTTTCAGCAATAAGAACATGCAGGAGGAACACACATGTTAAAAGTAGCAATCTACGGCAAAGGCGGCATCGGAAAATCCACCGTCACATCCAATCTGGCGGCAGCATTTGCACGATGGGGAAGAAGTAATCCAGATCGGCTGTGATCCGAAGGCAGATTCGACGATGAACCTGCTCGGTGGGGAACCGTTAAGACCGGTCATGAATTATATGAGAGAGGAAGATGAAGAACCGGAGAAACTGGAAGACATTGCAAGAGAAGGATTTGGAAATGTCTTATGTATCGAGACGGGCGGACCGACACCGGGACTGGGCTGTGCGGGAAGAGGAATCATTGCCACATTCCAGTTATTAGAAGATTTGAAATTATTCGAGACCTATAAGCGATGTGGTTCTGTACGATGTACTTGGCGACGTAGTCTGCGGCGGATTCGCAGCGCCGATCCGGGAAGACTATGCAGAGAAGGTCCTGATCGTGACATCCGGGGAAAAGATGGCACTTTATGCGGCGGACAACATTTCCAAAGCAGTGAAGAACTTCGAAGACAGAAGCTATGCAAGAGTATTCGGAATCGTACTGAACCACAGAAATGTGGAAAATGAGACTGAAAAAGTAGAGATATTTGCAAAAGAGCATGGATTTGACATTGTGGGAGAGATTCCAAGAAGTGATGAAATTAACCGTTGCGAAGACCAGGGGAAGACGGTGATCGAGGGCAATCCGGAGTCGGACATCAGTAAATGCTTCTATGATCTGGCGGAAATATTATGGAAAGATGAGGAACAGGTATGAGAGGGACTGCCTATTATTGTACGGTAGAAGAATTACAGAAGTGGGGAAGGGATGACATTCCGGAGCAGTTCCGTTCGAACACGCATCTGATCTACAGTTCTCCGGCGACGCTTGCGTTCAACTCGCCGGGAGCGGAAGGATTCGGTGTGAAAAGGGCCGGGCTTGCAATTCCGGATTCGATCATGCTGATCGTGGCACCGGGATGCTGTGGGCGGAATACATCCATGATCAGTTCCATGCCACAGTATGAGGACCGTTTCTTCTATTTGACGATGGACGAGACAGACATCGTAACGGGAAGACATTTGAAAAAAGTACCGAAGGCCGTGCAGGAGATCTGTGACAGTCTTGCGAAGAAGCCGTCGGTTGTGATGATCTGCATTACCTGTGTGGATGCACTTCTCGGAACAGATATGGAACGAATCTGCAGAAAGTCCGAAGAAAAGACAGGACTTCCAGTGAGACCATGCTATATGTATGCCCTGACAAGGGAAGGAAGAAAACCGCCGATGGTACATGTGCGTCAGTCGTTATATTCTTTACTGGAACCCAAGAAGAAAAAAGGAAATGTCGTGAATCTGTTGGGATTTTTCTCACCGCTTATGGACGACTGTGAGTTATACGGTATGTTGGAAAAAGCAGGTGTAAAGACGGTGCATGAGATATCCAGATGCAAGAGCTATGAAGAATATCAGACGATGGCGGAGGCGAATTTCAATCTGGTATTACATCCAGAAGCGAGATTCGCAGCAGAAGATTTTCATGAGAAATTGCAGATTCCGTTTATTGAATTACGAAGATTATACCAGATCGATAAGATAACGAAGCAGTATCAGGCACTGGGGAAGGTTCTGGGTATTCCATTCGAAGATAAAGAGGCAGAAAGAACTGCACTTGATGCGGTAGAACGTTTGAAAGCCGCTAAGCCGGATGCCATATTTGCCATTGGAGAATGCATGAACGGTGATTCGTTTGAACTGGCACTGGCACTTGTGAAATACGGATTTCAAGTGGCAGAGATTTATGGAACACTGACTGCAGAGAACTTTGTGTATCTGAAGCATTTATCCGAATTAAGTCCGCAAACAAAAGTATTTTCCAACATGGAACCGACCATGATCTATTATGATCACAAAGAGAGCGGAGTAACCACTACCATTGGAAAAGATGCCTGCTACTATCATCCGGATGCGGAAAATGTGATGTGGAATGAAGAAGTACAGCCGTATGGATATGCAGGTGTGAAGCATTTGTGCGAAAAACTGTTGGAGGTGTAGGCGATGAAGGGATTAAGAAAATATCTGACACCATTTGCACCGGATCAGTCGGGAGCAGTGTCGGTGTTATATGAACTTGGCGGAATGCTGGTCATCTGTGATGCAGGCGGATGTACGGGAAATGTGTGCGGCTTCGATGAGCAAGATGGTTTGAAACCAGAAGTGCGGTATTCAGTGCGGGACTTCGTGATATGGATGCGATTCTTGGAAGAGACGACAGACTGGTTGCAAAACTTGCAGATGCGGCAGAAAAGCTGGATGTGACATTTGCAGCAGTGATCGGGACTCCGGTACCGGCAGTGATCGGGACTGATTACCGGGCGCTGGAGCGGATGCTGGCGAAGAAGACGGAACTGCCGGTCCTGACGGTGAATACGGATGGCATGGAATTGTATGACAGGGGAGAAGAAAAGGCGTATCTTGCATTGTTCGGCAGGTTCGCCGGAGAAAATGTTGATGTGGAGCCAGAAAATATAGAGAAGACACAAACTGCAGAATCCTGTGATGGAAAAAGGAATGGCAAGAACGAAGATGCGTCTGTGGATATTGAAGACAGACCACGTGTCGGTATTATCGGTATGACTCCGAAGGATGTCAGTGACCTGAAGGCAGCAGAGAAAATCCGGAAATTATATGCAGATCAGGGACTGCGTGCTGTCTGCTATGGCATGGGCGACGGACTGGATGAAGTGAGAAATGCTTCTCTGGCAGCGAAGAATGTGGTCGTATCTCCGGCAGCATTAAAAGCAGCGCAGTATCTGCAAAAGAAGTTCGGAACACCATATGAGATCGCCTATCCACTGGCATCAGAACTTGTGCCGGAAGTGAATTATCAAGGAAAGAAGATCCTGATCGTACAGCAGCAGGTGATTACAAATGCAGTGCGTAAGGAGATCGAAAAACGAACCGGGGAAAAAGAAGCAATCACAACAGCGACATGGTTCATGCGGAAAGAGGAGATTTTAACGGATCTGAATGTTGATGCCGCAGATGATATTAGTCTGAAAGAAGAGGATGATTTCATTTCGCTGGTGGAAAAAGAAGGATATGATGTGATCTTTGCAGATCCGTGTATGGAGCGGATGATTCCGGGATTTGAAGGGGTATTTATTCCGCTGACGCATTTTGCAGTGTCAGGAAAGCTTAACGTGTAAGCAGGATATATGGGAAACCTATATATTTTAGACAGGGGGGAAGAAACGGATGATAACAAAGAAAATCCGTGTCTACGGAATTGTGCAGGGCGTCGGCTTCAGACCGACTGTGAGCCGTCATGCAGCGGCTGCCGGAATCACCGGAAGTGTGTGTAACAAAGGTCCCTATGTGGAAATCTTTGCACAGGGAGAGGAAAAATGTGTAAAAGATTTTCTGGAGAGACTGGAAAATCAGCCGCCGAAGAGAGCTGCCATATTGAAGATCAATACAGAAGATGTAAAAGAGGAAGAATACGGGAAATTCAATGATTTTCAGATCATAGAAAGCGAGAAGACAAAAGGGGAGATCTTCGTCTCGCCGGATATTGCAATCTGCGAAGAATGCAAGAAAGAAATGTACGATCCGAAAGACCGGCGTTATCTGCACCCATTTATCAACTGCACCTGCTGCGGTCCCAGACTTACGATCCTGGATGCACTTCCATATGACCGGGAACGGACCAGCATGAAGGAATTCCCGATGTGTCCGGACTGTGCTTCGGAGTATGAGGATCCGGCGACCAGGCGTTATGATGCACAGCCGGTATGCTGCAACGATTGTGGTCCGGAAGTGTATCTGACCGGCAGGGAAGAACGGGGAAGAGCTGCGATCATTGCCACAAGAAAAATGATTCATGATGGCGGGATCGTGGCAATCAAGGGAATCGGCGGATTCCATCTCTGCTGTGATGCGACGAACGAGGAAGCAGTACAGAGACTGCGGACATTAAAGAACCGTCCGGCGAAACCGTTTGCGTGATGGCGCGGGATTTGGAAGCGGTAAAGCAGGAATGTCTGGTAAATGAAGTACAGGAGGAGATTCTGGATGGACACCAGAAGCCGATCCTGTTACTTGAAAAACGGAAAAAATCTGCAGACAGTACAGGTCTTTGCAAGTCTGTCGCTCCGGGGAATCCAAAAGTCGCATCATGCTCCCATACGCTCCGGTACAGATGCTGTTATTCCGATATGACGATGGAATCGAGATGCCGGATTATCTCGTAATGACGAGCGGTAATACCTCCGGTGCACCGATCTGCAGGGATGACAAAGAAGCGGTGGAGGAACTGTCACAACTATGTGATCTGATCCTTTCTCATGACCGGAAGATACGGATCCGGGCGGACGATTCGGTGATGGATTTTTATAAGGGAGAGCCTTATATGATCCGGCGCTCCAGAGGCTATGCACCGCTTCCGACGATGGTGACAATGCCGTGGAAAGGACAGGTGCTGGCAGCAGGCGGAGAACTTAAGAATACATTCTGTATCGGGGTGGATGGACGTTTCTATCTGTCTCCGTATGTAGGGGATCTGGAAGATCTCCGTACTGTAAAAGCGTTGCAAGAGACGATCCACAGATTCGAGACACTTCTGGAGGTAGAACCGGAAGTTGCAGCATGTGATCTGCATCCAAAATACAACTCGACAGTCGTTGCAGAAGAACTGGGACTTCCCGCCGTAAAGATCCAGCATCATTATGCACATATTTTATCCTGTATGGCAGAAAATGACCGGAAAGAGCAGGTGATCGGCGTGGCATTCGACGGAACCGGATATGGTACAGATGGAACCATCTGGGGAGGCGAACTTCTGCTTGCAGATTATCACGGATTTGAGCGGATGGGAAGTATCGAACCATTTCTTCAGATCGGAGGAGACATTTCTGCTAAAGAAGGATGGCGAATTGCAGTTTCACTGATCTATCAGCAGACACAGGATAAAGAACAGACAATGGAGATTGTAAAGAAGCTTAACCTGTGCAGTGAACCGGAATGCAAAGTGCTTCTTGCCATGGCGGACCGGAAAATGAATGCTGTGACATCGACCAGTGCGGGACGTCTGTTCGATGCAGTCAGTGCAATTCTCGGAATCCGGACGAAGTCTACGTTCGAAGGGGAGGCTTCGATGGCACTTGAATTTGCCGCAGAAGCTTATGAGAAAGAGATCTGGGAAATTGATGAGCCGGCAGATGGTGAAAGCGATCCGGATGAAGAAAAGAAAGAGCCGGAAGACAGGCTGATTATGCAGACAGGAAGCCTTATAAAATATCTGACAGAGAAGAAAACAGAAGGCATTCAGGCAGAAAAATTAGCTTATATCTTTCATCAAAAGCTGGCAGACCTTATAATCTGTGGCTGCAGGAAGATCAGAAAGAAAACAAAATGTAATTGTGTGGCATTAAGCGGCGGTGTATTCCAAAATCGGCTGTTGTTGAGAATGGTGGAAGAAGGTCTGGAAAAAGAACATTTTACTGTACTCAGACATCACCTGATCCCGGCAAATGACGGCGGGATCGCACTGGGGCAGGCAACATATGCCATGCAGTATATTCAGGAGGGAAAATAACATGTGTGTAGGATTATCAGCAAAAGTAGTCCGTATCAGTGATGGTACGGCAGTTGTAGACGCGGGGGGTGCAAAAAGATCGGTCTCTTCAGAATTACTGGAAGATCTGGAACCAGGAGATTATGTAATGGTGCATGCAGGAATCGCCATTGCAAAAATTACCGATGAAGATGACAGTGAGACAGATCAGTTGATGGAGGAACTTCTGTAATGAGTGAAGGAAAGAAAACGGCAAGAGAGATCATAGAAGGATATGACGGTCCTGCAGTCCGGATCATGGAAGTATGCGGGACACATACACATGAAATCTTCCGTCTGGGTATCCGCAAACTTCTTCCAAAGCAGGTAGAATTGATCTCTGGTCCCGGGTGTCCGGTCTGTGTCACACCGGTAAGTTATATCGATGAGGCAGTTTATCTGGCTCTGGAAAAGAGTGTGACAATCTGTACATTCGGAGATCTGGTGCGTGTGCCGGGAAGTAAGAAGAGTCTGGCAGATGCAAGAAGCGAAGGCGGGAAGATCCATATCGTCTATTCACCTGCAGATGCGGAAAAATATGCAAAAGAACATCCGGAAGAAGAGGTTGTATTCTTATCTGTAGGATTTGAGACGACGACTCCTGCGGGATGTCTGTCTGTCAAAAAAGCAAAAGAAGAAGGAATCACGAACTATTCCATGCTGATCGCAAATAAAACGATGCCGCAGGCATACGAAGCATTAAAAGGAAGCGCAGACATTTTCTTATATCCGGGACATGTCAATGCGATCACAGGAACAAAGCTTTGTGAAGAACTGGTGCAGGAAGGTGTAAGCGGTGTGGTGGCAGGCTTTACGGCAAAAGAACTTCTGACTGCACTGGCAGTTGCGTTGACACATTTTCAGAAAGGGAAACCTTTCTTTGTAAATTGTTATCCGCGTGTAGTGACAGAAGAAGGAAGTAAAGAAGCGCAGAGACTGGTGGATACGTTGATGGAAGCATGTGACAGTGAATGGAGAGGACTCGGAATCATACCGGGATCAGGACTTCGTTTACGTGATGAATGGGGGATGTATGATGCCAGAAAGAAATATCAGGTTCAGAAGATGGAAGGAAGGGCGAATCCGGCCTGCAGATGCGGGGATGTATTACAGGGAAAATGTAAACCATCCGACTGTAAAGTATTTGGAAAGGTCTGTACACCGCAGCATCCGGTAGGTGCATGTATGGTATCCGGTGAGGGAGCCTGTTCAGCATATTATATGTATGGAAGAGAATAAGAAAAACAGACGGAAAATAGCAAGGAAGTGGACAAAATGAACGAGTATGTGGATAACGAAGCAAGAAAAGCGAAATTAGTGGGGAAAACTGTGACGATGGCACATGGTGCGGGAGGACACCAGACGTCAGAGCTGATCGATATGATCTTCAAAGCACATTTTGATAATCCGGATCTGACTGCGGATGATGCAGCCGTCCTGGCACCTCCGGCCGGTAAGATGGCAGTATCTACGGATGGATTTATCGTATCACCGGCATTCTATCCGGGAGGAAATATCGGAAAGCTTTCATTTGCGGTACGGTCAATGATCTTTCATGTATGGGAGCAAAACCATTATACCTGACCTGTGCATTTGTGATCGAAGAGGGATTTCCGATGGAAAAACTGGAAGAGATTGCAGAAGCAATGGAGAAGACGGCGAAAGAAGCCGGAGTCCGGATCGTATCGGGAGATACCAAGGTTGCCGGAAAGGGCCAGGTGGACGGAGTCTTTATCACGACAACAGGTATCGGTGAGATCACGGATGGAGTTGAAGTTGCGGGAAATCTTGCAAAACCGGGCGATGCGATCATTGTGACAGGAGATATCGGAAGACACGGATGCACGATCCTTCTTGCGAGAGAAGATTTTGGAATTGAAGCAGATGTGACCAGTGACTGTGCACCTCTCTGGGGCAATGTAAAAGCAGTGATGGATGCAACACATGAACTGCATGTGATCCGTGATGCAACCAGAGGTGGAGTCGGAACTGTGCTGTATGAGATTGCAGGACAGAGTCAGGTAGGAATCCGTCTGGATGCTTCGAAGATTCCGGTTGCACCGGAGGTACGCGGCGTATGTGGAATGCTTGGCCTGGAGCCGCTCTATCTTGCGTGCGAAGGACGGCTTGTGATCATGGCACCGAAAGAACAGGCACAGATAATCGTGGATGCATTGAAAGCATGTCCGTATTCTAAAAATGCGGCAATTATCGGTGAAGTGACCGAAGAACAGCCTGGAAAAGTTGTGATGTTGACGGAGATTGGAACGCAGGCATTACTTCCGCAGCCGGGAGGGGAATTACTGCCGCGTATCTGTTAAGCATGGAAGACAAAGCAGACATAAAGCATGAAAAAGTGAGGGAATCTATGGATACAAGAGTGGCAGTTATTTCGATTATTGTGGAGAATCCGGAAGCGATCGAGACGTTGAATCATCTGCTTCACGAGGCAGGGCAATTTATTATCGGAAGAATGGGAATTCCGTACCGGGAGAAAGGGATTAACATCATCAGCATTGCGATCGATGCACCGCAGGATATGATCAGTACATTATCCGGTAAGATCGGGCGCCTGAACGGGGTATCCACGAAGACGGCATATTCGAATATTATTACGAAAGCAGGAGAATAGAACATTCGGATATTATTTATGAGAGCAGGAGAGCAAGAATAATATGATTAAGATTGCAGTATATGGAAAAGGCGGGATCGGTAAATCAACGACGGTATCGAACGTTGCCGTGGCACTGGCAGAAAAAGGCCTGAAAGTGATGCAGATTGGCTGCGATCCGAAAGCCGATTCAACGATCGCATTAAGACACGGGGAAGCAGTACCGACGGTACTGGATCTTTTCCGGGAGAAAAAGCAGGATCTGAAATTGGAAGATATGGTGCGGACCGGATATCAGGGTGTGATCTGTGTAGAGGCAGGTGGTCCGACACCGGGACTTGGATGTGCAGGAAGAGGAATTATCACAGCATTGGAAAAATTAAAAGAGACGGGAGCATATGAAGTATATCAGCCGGATGTTGTACTTTATGATGTACTCGGAGATGTTGTATGCGGTGGATTTTCTATGCCGATGCGGAAAGGATATGCGGATAAAGTTTTTATTATTACTTCAGGAGAAAATATGGCGATCCATGCAGGAGCAATATTGCGATGGCGTTAGAGAACTTTAAGAATCGTGGATATGCTTCCCTTGGCGGGATTATTCTGAACCGCAGGAATGTAGCGAGAGAAGAAGAAAAGGTAAATGAGCTGGCAGATGATTTTCAGACACAGGTAGTCGGAACATTGTCCCACAGCGGACTTGTGACAGAAGCAGAAGAAAAGAAAGAGACGGTTATGGAATGCTTTCCGGACAGTGAGATGGCTGAGGAATACAGAAAACTTGCGGAAGCATCTATGAGTTGTCAAAACGACCAGAAGGATCAGCCTGTGAAAAAGCCGATGAAAAGTATACTGCCGATAAAAGACCTGGGGAGGGATTGAAATGTTAAAGAAAGCCGGAGAATCAACCGGACTGGAATTCAATTCCCCGGCACATGGAAACTGGAATATTGTCCATACAGGAATGCTTCTTCCGGAATCCATACAGATCTTATGTCTGTGCAGATAACTGTATGCGGGGAGTCGTTCTGACAGCAGCCGAGATGAATGCGGCAGACAGATTTTCCTTTGTGATCGTGGAAGAAGAGGATCTTCTGAACGGCAATCTGGAAGATGTGACGATCGAAGGCGTTACAGATGTATTAAGAAAACGAAAAGATCATCCGAAAGCAGTATTGTTATTTACCGTGTGTCTGCATCATTTTCTGGGATGTGATCTGGAACGGGTGTATGAAGAACTGGAAGCCAGATTCCCGGATATTTTCTTCGTCCGCTGTTATATGGATCCAATCATGCAAAAGCACGGGCTGACGCCGGATCAGAAACTTCGAAAGGCAATATATGACGGACTTAAGGTGAGAGAAGAAAATCCGAAAGCAGTGACGATTCTTGGCAGTGATTTTGCGCTGGATGAGACCAGTGATATCAGGCGTTTGTTAAAATGGAAGCATATAGAAGTAAAAGAATTGCCAGAGTGTAATTCATGGAAGTCCTATCAAGAGCTTGCAGACAGTAAAATATTCATAGCGTGCTATCCGCCTGGAAAATATGGTCTGGAATGTCAGGCAGAACGACTTAGGAAGAAAGCGTTATATCTTCCGGGAAGCTTTGATTATGATGAGATTATCAGGCAGTGGAAGACGTTGGAGCAGGCGGTTGGAGAAAATGTGGAAGAGGTTGAGGGTATAGAAGATACAGATATGCACATGGAGAAATCACTGGAAAGAATTACAAAAAGAGAGATTGCACTGTGTGAATCTGCTTTAGAACAAGCCAGAAAAGTGGTCGGAGATGTACCCATTATGATCGATCACACCTTTCATCCAAGACCGCTGGAACTGGCAAAGCTGTTACTGACACATGGTTTTTCTGTGACCAGAATCTATCTGGACGCGGTTAATCCGGAAGAAAAAGACACATTTGAGTGGCTAAAGGAACAATATCCTGAACTGGAATATGAACCAACGATTCGTCCGGAGATGCGTATGAAGCCAAGAAACGAATCAGATGTACTGGCAATCGGGCAGAAAGCAGCGTGGTTTACAGGAACCAGGCATTTTGTCAATCTAGTGGAAGGTGCAGGACTGTATGGATTTGACGGAATCCGTAGAACGGCAGAATTGATGACAGAAGCCTGGCAGGAAGAAAAAGATCCAGAAGATCTGATCATTCGGAAAGGATGGGGGTGCGAAAGCTGCATATGAGACAGAGTTACAGAATTATACCGATTTACACAGCTGACGTATCCGGTGTCTGCTCTGCCTGTATGAATTGGGCGGGATGACAGTGATGCATGATCCGTCCGGTTGTAATTCCACTTATAATACACATGATGAGATAAGATGGTATGAGCAGGACAGTATGATCTACATCTCAGGGCTGACGGAGATCGATGCTGTCATGGGGAATGATGAGAAGATGATCTGTGATATTGAAGTGGCTGCAGAAGAATTAAAGCCGAAATTCATCGCACTTGCAGGATCACCGATCCCATATATGAATGGAACGGATTTCCCGGCAATCGCCAGGATGCTGGAACAAGATCTCGGAATCCCGGCATTTTCGATTCCGACAAATGGAATGCATGATTATGTATATGGTGCTGTCTGGCTCTTGCAGAG
>ENA-OQBJ01000657-OQBJ01000657.1-human-gut-metagenome-genome-assembly--contig:-NODE-657-length-17435-cov-6.153051_pt1 | contig 17435 bp, 19 predicted proteins | sample MGYA00242743_ERZ504545 | MGnify/ENA primary metagenome ERZ504545 (study PRJEB26092, sample SAMD00036252) | human gut metagenome | host: Homo sapiens | study: EMG produced TPA metagenomics assembly of...
GCTCCATAAAGCCAAAGGAGCTTTGCTTCCCGCAGGTCTGTTCACGACCGTAAGCTTGGCCGAACGGCCTTGAGTGTGTCGTGAACAGGACCTGCGGGAAGCAAAGCGGCACCGCAAGCAAACAAAAGCAAGCAACAGCCATCGCCGTCACTCACCACTCTTCATCACTCACTCATTCATCGCAAAAAATCGCAATTCAGCAAGCTCAAAAAAAGAAAACTACTCGCTCACCTTAGGCTGCAATCCAATCGACTTCTCCACTGCCGACTCCTGCCCACACACCTTAAGCCAGTTCGCCAACAGCCGATACCCGTCCTGGGTCATGACGATTCCGGATGGAACTGCACCGCATACATCGGCTTGTCGCGATGCTTGATGCCCTGCACGATATGATCGTCCTGCGTCCACGCGGTCACCACCAGCTCGTCCGGCACGGAATCCGGTTCGACAGCCAGGGAATGGTAGCGCGTGGCGGTCATCGGATTGGCCACGCCGTCGAAGATCTCATCGTCGATATGCTCCACCAAACTGGTCTTGCCATGCATGATGGTCGGCGCGTGGCTCACTGTGGCACCGAACACTTCGGCCAATGCCTGCATGCCGAGGCACACGCCGAACATCGGCTTGTTCTGCGCCGCGCACAGGCGAATCATGTCCTCACTAGCGCCGGATTCCGATGGAGCGCCAGGACCGGGGGAAATCAGCACACCGTCGTAGTCGTCGATCACGCCCGGGGCGGACGGGTCGATCGCATCGTTACGTACCACGGTCACTGTGGCACCAAGCGTCTTCACATAGCCGACAATCGTGTAAACGAACGAATCGTAGTTGTCCACGACCAGAATACGTGCGGAATCGGTCATCATGCTCCTATCAACGTTTGAACAGCAGTGTACGTGCGAAATGTCTCATGACACCGCGCGCGTCTCACGCTGCAGCCATCGTGCGGCGATGCGGCACCAGCAGACGACAAGGCACCAGCAAACGCCCTGCACAGCCCGTTAGATGGCCGTGTAATTCGACATCTCCTGCAATGCCGGGATATTCGTCGCAGCCCACGGGAACAGCCATTCAAAGCAGGATGCGCAGGCCGCGAACACCAGCAGCAACAGCAATACGATCCGAATAGGCAGCACGCCGGGCTGCACGCGCAGCAAACCGCCGTAGATGCTGAAATCGGCCTTCTTGCGCCGGCCGGCGCGCACGTCGGCGAGATACGGCCATCGCCAGGCGACGGCGGCGGAAATAAATATGATCACGTATGCGGCGAGCGCGCCGAAGATCCACGGTTTCAGCGTATCGATCGACGACAGGAACGACGACTGTTCGTTGTTGACGAATTTGACTGTGCCGTTGGCGTTTTGGGAGGCCAGTTCCTGTGGGATGCCGTCGGCGACCTTCGCCCAGTAGGAGAATTCGGCGTAGCTGATCCAGCGGTGCGTCGGCGTGGAGTATTTCGGTTCGCAGGTGGTCATGGTCAGCATGCGTTTGGTCGGTGCTGCGCCGGGGTTTTCGGGGTTGGCCGCCACCACTTCGGTCTGTGTCGGCAGCACGATTTTGTAGCTGGTGTAGTGGTACACGTACCAGTAATCCTGCGTGCGGACGATGATCGGGTCGCCTTCCTGCAGTTTGTCGACGTCGCCGAGCGGCTGCCCGTAGCCGTTGCGGTGGCCGGCGAAGGCGAAGTTGCCGACCTGGCCAGGCATCTGCGAATCCGTGTAGTGGCCGAGGCCGTGCTTGTTGAGCTGTGTCAGGTCCGTGCCTTCCACCAGGTTGCGCTGCCATTGGCTGCCGAATCGCGGTATGTAGATTTGGGCGATGAGTTCGCCTTCCGTGGCGCTTTGCGGCTGTACAGGCGGGTCACCCTGCTGTGCCTTCGCCACGGTGACGTTGCCGGACTTTCCTGGATCAGACCAGGATACGGATTGGCGGGTTTCGATCTGGTTATGCTCCGACTGCACGCCCGTCCACCACATCTGCCATGCGATGTACAGCGCGCAGATGGCGGCGGCGGTCAGCATGAGTTCGGCGAGGATGCCGAGTATCGTCCACAGCGCGCTTTTGGTGCGTCCGCCACGGCTTGCCACATGTTTCATCGACTGTTATTTCCCCTCTTGCGAGTCGCCGTTCTTGTCGTTTTCGAGCGCTTTCGCATACTGCAACGGCTGCTGCAACGCGTCGGTCGCGTCGAAATGCAGTTTCGTTTTCTCGTCGACCTGCCATCCCAGGCCGAACGCGCTCACGTACTGCTTGTAAATGGACACTTCCTCGGAATCGTCGAGCGCTTTTCTCATGCCCTCCACTGATCCGATCGCCGAGATTTTGAACGGCGGCGAATACTTCTTGCCTTGCAGCAGCAGCACGTTGCCGGAGCAGCGCACGGCGGAGTTGAACAATACGCGCTGGTCCATGATCTGCATGGATTCGGCGCCTCCCGCCCACAGCGCGTTGACCACGGCTTCGATGTCCTGCTGGTGCACCACGTAATCGTTGATGTTGGCGCTGGATCCGTTGGCGTCGACCATGTTCTCCCATAGCGGCGAATCGTCGAGCGTCACCACCAGTCCCGGGCCTTCCACGGCGGGGAGCATGGTGCCGTTGCCGGCGCTTTCGCTGTCTTGCGATCCGTCGACGTTCTGGCTGTCGAGTGTTTTGCTCAGATCGTTGACTCTGGTGCTCAGCGCATCGATTTCGGACCGTAGCGAGTTCACTTTTTTCACGCGCTGTTCCACGAGTTCGGCGGTATCGTTGCTCACCACCACGGAACGGTTGACGCGCAGGTTGGTGGACAGCAGGAATCCGGAGAACAGCAGCACGAGGAACGCCGCGACGCCGGCCGCCTTCGACCGTTTCGCGCTGTGCTTTCCGGTATGCTTCGCCATACGCGCCTTTCCAAACCTGCCTGAATCCGCCGGGTTTCACTGAACAATTGTCCTGATTTTGAACAGTTTTACGCCGTGAGTTCGCCACTTTCGAGTCTACCCACTATTATGACTTTTAGCCTATTAAAGGAGACTATGCTGATGGCTGACGAAGAGCTGCACGAAACCACCGCGGATGACCAGAAGGATCTGCAGTCCGCCGACGACACCGCTGCCGTCGAGGAAACCACCGAAGATGTCGTCGACAAGACTTCCGTCGACGAGGACCAGTCCGACGATGACGATCTCGATATTCCTATGGACCGTGTCGAAGCGGTGCTGAACGCCACCGTTGATAAGGATTCGCTGTCACCGCAGATGCAACGCATGATGAACCGTCAGGCGGAGAACACCCGCCGTGTGGAGGAAAGCATCAAGGGCACCAAGTCCAACCCGCGCTGGTTCGTGCCGCTGTTCTGCGCGCTGATGATCATCGGTCTGGTGTGGGCCGTGGTCTACTACCTGACCACCGATTATCCGATTCCGCACATCGGCGCTTGGAACCTGGCCATCGCGTTCGCAATCATCATGGTCGGTTTCATTATGACCATGTGGTGGCGCTGAGTCGGTTTTCTCCGTTTCACCTATCCCATCGAAGCTTATGTAAGAGACGCCGGGTCCATTGCGATCCGGCGTCTCTTTTATCCGCTTCAACCACTTTACTTACCGCGTCTGCATCGCCCCGCTTCAGCTTTAGGCAAAGCGGTTGCCTGTCAAGTGGAAAGCCGCCGCTTACCCGCCGATTATCTGCTGATTTTCGCCGTCCGAATCAGCACGTGGTCGCCGCCTTGCATGGTGGTGCCGAACAGGTAGGCGTCGCCGCCGTCGGCGAGCTTGAGTTTCTTGCGCAATTGCGGCGCGGTGAGTGGGAAATTACGCACGGCGATGTTGGCACGGTCCAAGCCGGACAGCAATCGCTTCAGCTCCTTCTTACCCATACCGCCGATCGTTTCAATCGCAAAACCGCGCCCCGGAAAACCATCGACCGGCTCGTCCGATACGAACAGGTGGCTGCTCGGGCCGATCTGCACCGCCCCGAATCGCGCTTCCACCACGTCGAAGCAGCCGGCCTTCATGATCGACGCGTTCGGCTCGTACAGGTAACGCAGCTCGTGCGGCAGCGGCGCGTCCCCGATGCGCAGGCCGCGCGTATAGGCGGCCGCATCGTAGTCGAGCCGCTGATCGTCGTTCACGCAGTACACGTGCGGCGCGCGCGTGTCTGCCGCTGCGACATCGGACGTTGCCCCGGCAGCTTGCCGTCCAGCACCAGCAGCAGTTCCTTGCATTCGTTGCCGGTGGAAACGATGTGCACTTCGGCCACAGTGCCCGCGAAATCGTCGACCGCCTTGCGCCAGTCGAGCATCGGCGACAGTTTGATCATCACATATCGCGCCTTAGCCAGCAGCAGATCGCGCAGCGCCAGCACGTCGGGCGTGCAGTCCTCGATCGCGTAGGTGCGGGCGCGTGCTCGTCGCGGCGAGCCGGGTCGATGTAGATCAGTTGTACCGGCTCCATCGCACGTAGGTATTCGACGCCGTCGCCGCACACCACCTGTGCTTGCGTGAGGCCCAGCGCCGCCATATTGTGCGCGGCCAGTTCGCATAGATGCGATTGGCGTTCCACGTACGTGGCGTGACCGAATCCGCGGGCGAGATATGAGAAATCGACGCCGAATCCGCCTGTCAGGTCCGTCATGGTCACGTCGTTGGCCGTCTGTCCCGCCGATTGCGGCAGAGATCGCAACAGACGCCGGGCGATTTCGGCCTTGTATTGCGCTGTGAACTGCGATGAGCACTGTTCCATGGAAATATGCGCGGGATAGACGATATCCGCGCAGGCGGCCCATTGCGGCAGTTTGTTGCGGGCGATTTGCCAGCCCGCGATCTGGTCGAGCGCGGCCGGCAGGTCGAGGTCCGCCGTCCGTTTGGTTTTGAGCGCCAGGTCACGCACGTCTTCATTGCGATGCGCCTCGGCGAAGGCGCGCGTCACGTCGTTGAGCAGTGGTCCGTCACTCATGGTTCCTCTCCCCTTCTTCGCAAGTATCTGCCATGTCGCACGCATATCGTCGCACGCGTATCCTGCGTCCGTGGCGCATCGGTATTGCGTCCTTGTCGATTGCCTTCGTCATCTTATCTTTCCTGTGGATAACAAGTGGACAAATGTGGATGAATGTGGATAACGCCCATATTTTGTGCCTGAGTCAACGTCGCACCACGAAATATCGGCGGCGATTTTCCCCATTTTTGTGGGGTGTGGATATCGGTTATCCACAATTTTCACATAGGAAATTCCTTATGTTCCGCCATTTTGTGAATATCCTTGTGGATAATCCACCACGTTATCCCCGACTTACCCACAGGTTTGACCTCACTTATCCACAAAGTTATCCACGGATGTGGAAAACTACATGTGTGTAGTTCCCGCATTACTGGTACAGAAGTGACATATGCATCAGCGGATTGCCAGCGTTGCATCCCACGATGATCGCCACGACCACCACGAACACCGTGATGCCGTACACCGTGGTGCGCCACGTCAGGCTTTTGCCGCGGAACGCATGCAGGCCGGTGACCAGCAGCCACGCAAGCACGCCGCCGACGATGAATCCGCCGACATGCGCCTGCCATGCAATGCCCGGCGTGATCACCGGCATCAGGAAGTTGATCAGCATCCAAATCAGCATCGAACGAATATCGATGCCTATTCTCCTGTACACCACCAGAATCGCGGCGAACAGGCCGAACAGCGCGCCGGACGCGCCATATGCGGCGGTCATCCATCCCGACGGCGAGCACACGGCCCACACCATCAGTCCGGCGCCGCCGCCCAATCCGGACAGCACGTACAGCGCGAGGTACGGCCAATGCCCCATCATGCGTTCCAGCACGGGCCCCACGCACCACAAAGTAAGCATGTTGAACAGGATGTGCCACAGCGAGGTCGGCTGGTGCAGGAACATCGAGGTGATGAAGGTCCACGGGTGCCGGACGGCCGTGGCGGGCAGCAACATGCCGGCGTTCACGAACGCGTTGCCGCCTTCGGGCCAGACGAGGAAGAGGACCGCTTCGATGGCCCACACCACGATGCAGATCGCCATGATGGCGGTGGTAATGACCGGGTCGCCGTTGCGCCACCGGTATCGCAGCGATCGGGCGGAGAACAGATCCTTGAACGATGGGGAATCGGGAAACAGACTGAATCGTTGGTATGCCATAGCTCAACACTACCGGCACATGCGGTATTTTCCGGCGCGTAAATCCACCCAATCGACACATTCCACGAATTAAGATAGGGAACAGAGCTGGCTTGAACGAGCAGGTCAGCCAGTGTTTGGAAACCTTGAAAGGAGCCGTCATGGAGAACAAGTCTTCTAACGGTTGGAAGTTCTTCGCACTGCTCTTCGGAGCTTTGCTTGCTGGCGTCGTCGGTCTGTACATCTACAAGCAGCAGAATCCCGACTATGACCCGTGGGAGGAACCGTGGGAGAACAGCTCCTCGCCGGTCGACCTGGGCCTGACCAAGGACGCCGAGCCGGAGGCCGACGCCACTGCCGCCGCTCCTGCCGCTGAGCCGGAAGCCGCCTGATTTCGCCTTTTCCGGCGCACCTATGCCGCGTTGGGTTTGTTGCTTCGCCCTGTATCTTGCGATACAGGGTTTTTTCTTTTGCTTTTTCGATTGCGATTGACTTGCGGCCTTCCGTCGTACTGTCGCTGTATTGCCACGTACGTTCGGGCACTACCGGCATACGCAATCGGACATGCGAAAAACATACGAAAAGGCCCTTGGAAAATCCCAAGGGCCTTCGTCGTCATCACTTATCCGCCCATTGCGAAACGGACGGAGCGGAAGCGATCATGCGTGCGCCGGCGATGCCGGCGACGTTTCATGACCGCTCCATAATCACTTGAGCGGACCGGTGTGCCAGATGCGCTCGAGGTAATCCTCGATGGAGCGGTCGGAGCTGAAGTAGCCGGAGTTGGCCACGTTGAGCACGGCCATGCGGCTCCACTTCATCGGATCGCGGTAGGTTTCCTCGATCTGGGCCTGGATGTCCATGTACGCGCGGAAGTCGGCGAGCGTCATGAAGTAATCCTTGTTCAGCCAATCGTTGACGAGGTCCTTGTAGGTGTCCTTGTCGCCGTCGGAGAAGGTGCCGTCGGCAACCATATCGATGGCGGCCTTGAGCTGCGGGTCCTTCTCGTAGTACTCGCGGGACAGACCCTTGGTGTCGTAGCCCTTGGCGTACAGCGCGGAGACTTCCGGCTCGGTCATGCCGAACAGGAAGAAGTTCTCGGCGCCCACGCGCTCACGGATCTCGACGTTGGCGCCATCGAGGGTGCCGACGGTCAGAGCGCCGTTGAGGGCGAACTTCATGTTGCCGGTGCCGGAGGCTTCCTTGCCGGCCTGGGAGATCTGCTCGTCGAGGTCGGTGGCCGGGATGAGGTTCATGGCCAGCTCGATGTTGTAGTTCCACGGGAAGTAGACGTTCAGCTTGCCCTTGACGTCCGGGTCGTTGTTGATGACGCGGGCGACGTTGTTGATCAGCTGGATGGTCTGCTTGGCAGGTAGTAGCCCGGAGCGGCCTTGGCGCCGAACACGATGGTGCGCGGCATGATGTCGTCGGCGGAGACCTTGCCGGACTTGATGTCGGCGTAGTCGGCGATGACGGACAGGATCTTCAGGGCCTGGCGCTTGTACTCGTGCAGACGCTTGACCATGGTGTTGATCATGGTGTTCGGGTCGATGTCGAAGCCGTACTTGCGCTTGGCGAAGTTGGAGAAGTCGACCTTGTTGGCCTGCTTGACGGCGGCGAACTTCTTGACGAACTCGTCATCGTCGGCCAGCGGGATGAGGCCCTTGAGCAGCTCGAGGTCGGACAGCCACTTGTCGGTGCCGAGGCTTCGGTGATGACGTCGGACAGACGCGGGTTGGCCAGCTTGATGAAGCGGCGAGGGGTCACGCCGTTGGTCACGTTGGTGAACTTGTCCGGGTAGACGTCGGAGAAGTTCTTCAGGGTGACGTCCTTGAGCAGCTGGGAGTGCAGCTCGGCCACGCCGTTGACGTGGGAGCCGCCGTAGGAGCCAGGAACGCCATGCGCACGGAGTCGCCGGTGTAGATGGCCATGTCCTTGATGGTGGCCTCGTCAACGCCCTTGGCCTTGAGCTCGGCCTCGAACTGGTCGTTGATCTTCTCGATGATCTCGAGGTGACGCGGCAGCAGTTCGCCGATGAGCTTGGACGGCCACACTTCCAGGGCTTCCGGAAGCAGGGTGTGGCAGGTGTAGTTGAAGGTCTTGTTGGTGATCTTCCAAGCGGTGTCCCAATCGTAGCCGTACTCGTCCATGAGGACGCGCATGAGCTCCGGGATGCCGATGACCGGGTGGGTGTCGTTGAGCTGGAAGGTGATCTTGTCCGCGAAGGTGGTCAGATCCGGCTTGTCCTGGCCCGGGTAGAAGACGCGGATGGCGTCGTGGATGGAGGCGGACACGAAGAAGTACTGCTGCTCGAGGCGCAGAGCCTTGCCTGCGGGGTGGAGTCTTCCGGATACAGGATCTTGGAGATGTTCTCAGCCTCGACCTGCGGCTTGACGGCGTCCAGATACTCGGACTTGTTGAAGGTGAGCAGATCGAACTCGTCGTAGCTCTTGGCGGTCCACAGACGCAGGGTGTTCACACGGCCGGAGGCGTAGCCCGGAACCATGTAGTCGACCGGGACGGCGCGCACGGACCAAGCCGGCTTCCAAACCTTCTTGCCGTTCTCTTCGACGACTTCGCCGCCGAAGGAGACCTTCTGGTCGCGGTTGTAATCGATGTGGCCCCACGGCTCTTCGTTGGCCAGCCAGTAATCCGGAGTCTCGATCTGCTTGCCGTTCTCGTCGAATTCCTGCTTGAAGATGCCGTACTTGTACTGGATGCCGTAACCGAACGCCGGCACGCCAAGGGAGGCGAGGGAGTCGATGAAGCAGGCGGCCAGACGACCCAGACCACCATTGCCGAGGCCCGGCTCGTATTCGGCGTCGATGATTTCCTGGGCGGAGAATCCGAGGTCCTTGACGGCCTTGTTGAACTGGTCGGTCAGTCCGGCGTTGAGCAGCGCGTTCTCGAGCTGCTTGCCCATGAGGAACTCAGCGGACAGGTAGCCCACGGCCTTGGTGTTGCCGTTGACCATGTCGGCCTGGGTCTTCATCCAGGAATCCACGAGATGGCGACGCACTGCGGCGGACGCGGCAACGTACACGTCGGCCGGCTTGGCCTGCTCGACGGTGACGCCCTGGGTGTACTTCAGCTGCTCACGAATCTCGTCAGCGAACTGTTCCGCGGTGACCGCGGACTTCGGTGCGGTAATTTCAGTCATTGATTGACTCCCTTTGACGGATACTCTCCAGGAACATTATGCCTTACTTCAGCGTCCTTGCATTTGCGGCCGCATGAACACTAAGTAACATCATGCATACGTTCTCATGTACAGCATACTACGTAATCATAAAAAGACGAAATTCCCAGCAATCGTAAGCCGGCATTCGTTTGCAAAAAACATTGCAAAAACTGCAAACGCAACGCATGGCGCCCATTAAGCGAGGGCACCACAATCGCAGGAAAATCGCCCCTCAAACCCCTATTTAGTTACGACTACATCGTTTGCAAAGTTCCATCATAGTCGTTTGCGGGCTGCACAATACCGGTATGGCTGTCATACGAGAACAAGACTTGGGCAAAGGACGCGGCGCCTTCGAACAGTGGCAGGACGCGGCGCACAACATTTTCAGCGAGCAGCTGCCGGCCGATGACGACACCGCTTTCGATTTCCGGCTCAACTTCTCGCCGCGTCTGCCGCGCCAGCTGTGGGCGATGGCGGTGCGCTACTCGCTATACCTGCTGGAAAAGAAGGCGCCGGGCGAAGGCGTGGAGGTGCGCGTGGCACCGTGGGGCGCCATCAAGATCCTCGACGGGCCGGCGTCCGATCCGCACAATCTCACGCCGCCGGACGTCATCGAACTGGACCCCGACGTATGGATGAGGCTCGCCACCGGCATCACCAGCTGGGACGAGGAAAAGGACGCCGGGCGCATCACCGCCGTCGGCGAACGCGACGATCTGAGCGGGTTGCTGCCGCTGGCATAGGAATAGATCGCGGCGCGGCGCGACCGGCGATGGTTTGCGGGACGAGCACGACAATCGCCCGACAATCGCAATCGAAATAATAAAAAATGGCCCGCGGTCGAAACCACGGGGCCATTCGTTGAAAAAATCTGTGCAGTCAGTCCTGCTTCTTCGGCTTCAGCGCGCTGGGCACCGGCATCGGGATGGGCTTGTGCGGCTTCGACGCGGCCTTTGCCGCCGGAAACTCGCCACTCGTGGCCTTCGCCGCGGCTTCCGCGGCCCACTTGGCGTATTCGTCAAGGTCATCGGCGGAATCGGAAGACGTTTGGCCGTCCCCAACGGTCTCATCTTCGGCGTCCACATCGTGAGAATACTTGGCTTCGATATCGGCAAACGGGTCGAAGGAACCAGAACCGGGCTCCTGCGCACCGAGCTCCTTGGCAAGCTCATCGTAATCGGTGTCGGTGGTCAGGTACTTGAGCTTTCGGGCTATTTTCTGCTGTTTGGCTTTCTGACGTCCGCGGCCCATCTGACCCCCTGAAATTACTGTGCTATCAATTCATCAAACAAGAGAGTACCACTTATTGCGCATTATTTCGTTGTCGGCTCAGACTTTTACGATAAAATCGTTGATTTTCTTAAGAAAAGGACACGTATGACGGACGAAACCCAGGAGCAGCAGATCACTGCTGTCGGCAATGAAATGAGCGCCAGCTTCCTCGCCGCAAAGAAGCGTTCGAACGCGACGCTGGCCAAGCTGGAGGAGCATCCGGAGAAGTTCACCATGCTCACCGGCGACCGTCCGACCGGCCGTCTGCACCTCGGCCACTACTTCGGCTCCATCCGCGAGCGCGTGGCCATGCAGAACCGTGGTGTGAACTCGAACATCATCATCGCCGACTACCAGGTGATCACCGACCGCGACACCACCGAGCACATCGAGGACAATGTGCTCAACCTGGTGCTCGACTACATGGCCGCCGGCATCGACCCGAACAAGACCATGATCTTTACCCATTCCGCCGTTCCGGCCGAGAACCAGCTCATGCTGCCGTTCCTATCCCTGGTCACGGAGGCCGAGCTGCACCGCAACCCGACCGTGAAGTCCGAAATGGAGGCTTCCGGCCATGCGCTGACCGGCCTGCTGCTCACCTACCCGGTGCATCAGGCCTGCGACATCCTGTTCTGCAAGGCCAACGTGGTGCCGATCGGCAAGGACAACCTGCCGCACGTCGAAATCACCCGCACCATCGCACGCCGCTTCAACGAGCGCTACGCAAGAAGAACCCGGTGTTCCCGGAGCCGAGCGCCATCCTGTCCGAAGCGCCGGAGATTCCGGGTCTTGACGGCCGCAAGATGAGCAAGTCGTACGGCAATTCCATCATGTTGGGCGCCACAGCGCAGGAGACTGCCAAGCTCATCAAGAAGAGTCCGACCGATTCCGAGCGTCGCATCACGTTCGATCCGATCGCGCGTCCGCAGGTTTCCGCACTGCTGACGACCGCCGGTTTGGTCACCGGTCGCGATCCGAAGGAGATCGCCGAGGAGATCGGCGATTCCGGTGCGGGCGCGCTGAAGGCGTATGTGATCGAATCGGTGAACAGCTTCCTTGAGCCGCATCGCGCCCGCCGCGCCGAGCTGGCCAAAGATATGGATTACGTGCGTGACGTGCTCGCCGAGGGCAACAAGAAGGCCAATGCCATCGCCAACGAGACGCTGGCGCAGGTGCGCGACGCCATGGGCATGCGCTACTGAGCGCGTTTGAGCCGTGCGGCCGTCGCACGCTTACGTGTTCGCACGTTCACAACGAGAAATGGGTCGGGAACCACATCGGTTCGACCCATTTCGCTTACAAATGGCGGATTACGCCTTCCGCCGGATGCCATCCCGCTTAGATCTGCGAGCGCTTCTCCCCTGCGGCGATTTCTGCGGCCACGAGGTCGTCGTCCACGTGGCGGTCGTCCGGATCGTCGAGATAGTGTCGAATTCGTGCAGCACTTCCGCGCTTGGCGCGGGCGTGAGCAGCGAGACCACCACGATGAACAGCAGCGAGACGATGAACGCCGGCAGCAGCTCGTAGATGGCGAAGATGCCACCGAGCGGCTTGACGAGGTTGTGCCAGATGAGCACGGTGGCCGTGCCGGACAGCATGCCCGCGATCGCGCCGTACTTGTTGGTGCGCCTCCAGTACAGCGAGGTGAGCATCAGCGGTCCGAAGGATGCGCCGAGGCCGGCCCACGCGTACGAGACCACTTGGAAGATCGAGGAGTTCTGGTCGAACGCCACCACGATGCCGAAGATGAACATGACGAGCAGCGTGATGCGCGCCACCATCATCACCTGGCGGTCGGTGGCCTTGCGGTGCAGCAGTCCGCGGAAGATGTTCTCGCCGACGGCCGAGGCGCCGATGATCATGTACGAGGACGAGGAGCTCATGGACGCGGCGAAGATGCCGGACACGACGATGCCGCACATGAAGCTCGGCAGCAGCGCCTGCGACACCACGATGAAGATGTTCTCCGCGGCCGCCTGCGTGGCGAACTGCGTCGGCATCATGGCACGGCCGACCAGGCCGATGCACACGCCGCACGCCAGCGAGATCACGCACCACGTGGTGGCGATGATGCGGGATTTCTTGATTTCCTCGGAACTGCGGATGGACAGGAACCGCACAAGCACCTGCGGCATGCCGAAGTAGCCCAGACCCCACGCGAGCATGGAGATGATGGTGATGATGCCGTAGTCGGCGGGCGCGCCGAACATGGCCTGCCCGGCCTTGACGATCTGCTCGCCGGCGTCGTTGAGGATCGGCGTGGCCACATGCGTGCCGTCGAGGAATCCCGGAATGCCCTTGAGGAAGGCGACGGTGTTGTCGATGCCGCCGGCGGACGCCACGGAGCCGATGAACACCACGGCCAGCGCGAAGAACATGAGCAGGCCCTGGATGAAGTCGGTCACGACCACGGACAGATAGCCGCCGATGATGGTGTACGCGAACACGATGGCGGCGCCGATCACCATGGTCAGGTGGTAGTCCCAGCCGAACAGCGTGGAGAAAAGTTTGCCGACGGTCACGAAGCAGCTGCCGACGTACACGCAGAAGAATACGAGGATGATGAGCGCAGCGATGGTGGATACGATATTGCGATCGTCATGGAAGCGCTTGGAGAAGAAGTCGGGAATGGTGATCGCGTCGCCGGCCACCACGGAGTAGCGGCGCAGACGGCGTGCGACGAGTTTCCAGTTGAGGTAAGTACCAAGCGCCAGACCGATGGCCGTCCACATTGGGTCGGCCGCGCCGGTGAAGTAAGCGACGCCCGGCAGGCCCATAAGCAGCCAGCCGCTCATGTCGGAGGCTTCCGCGCTCAATGCCGTCAGCCACGGTCCGACGCCACGCCCACCCGCGAAATACTGTTTGGTGGAGGAATTGGACCTCTTGGAGTAGACGAAGCCGATGGTCAGCATGGCCGCGAAGTACAAGACCATGGCCAGCAGCACCCAGAAATCTTTGGTTACCAAGTGTTTTTACCCTTCTGCAGGTTATTAAATGTCGTAGCGCCAGGATTTATCGGTCACTACTCGTGCCATCGCCAGGCCGATCGGCAGGCAGATGATCACCATGAACGCACGGAACGCCCAATCGAGCGCGTTCAGCGTATCGAACTGGCCGAGGTGGAACATGGCCTGGTACATATACAAACCGGGCACCATGATCACAATAGACGGAACCGTCAGGCAGATGCGCGGATATCCCAAATGCGGAGCAAGCAGGCCGTGGCGCACCGCCGAACGCCATGCGGAGGCGAGCAGGCCGGCAAGGAACGCGCCGATGAACGCGCCGGCTTCCGCGGGCACGCCCAAGTCGACGATCTCCAATCGCAAAGTATCGGTGATGGCGCCGATGGTGGCGGCGACGAGGCACATGCGCTGCGGCGAATTGAACATCACGGAGAAGCCCCACACACCGATGAACGCGAACAGCATGCGCAGCAGGCAGTTGATGACGGGGTTCAGTCCAAGCGGCTCGAATCCCTGCGGATTCAGGTGCACGATCGAAGCGACCATCCATCCTGCCAACGTGGCCATCAGGATGATGCACAGCACGTAGGTGAGTCGTTGCACGCCTGATGGGAAGTCGATTTTCGCCATGTCAAGTCCGCCGGTTATCAGCGGGAATCCGGGGATGACGAACAGCATCGCGCCGATATACGCGGTGTCGTGCTGCAAGGCGATCGGATCGAACAGGCCAATCAGTCGCAGCATGCCGGTGCATGCCAGCGCGGCGACGGCCACGCAGACGAACGTCACGAAGAATTGGTTGAGATGGTGGGCGAACAGGCGGCGACGCAGCCAGTGGCCGAGGCCGGCGCCGACGAACGCGCCGATCATGTCGTACGGGCCGCCGCCGAGCAGGAACACGAAGGATGCGCAGGCGCAGGCGGACGCGAGTCCCGCGAAGGCCGGCGAATACAGCGGTTTGCGACGTTCGATCATGTCGAGTCGCTCGTGCGCCTGCCGTACGGTAACGCCTTGCGATTCGCCCGCGGCTTTCCCGATATGGTCGAAATGCTCGGCATATTCCTTCGGCGGTTTGCAGTTGCGGTTCTTACGCGGCTTTTCCGCGACCGAATCGCCATTGCTACGTCCGGCCGCGGCCGCCGCCTCGATATCGCGCATGTGCAGCGGACGTGCGGTGGAATCGCCTTCCTGCGCGCGTTCCGTGACCATTTCCAGCGCGTCGAGCACGGGATCGTCGGAACCTTCCTGGTTCTGCTCGGCCTTCTGCCGTTCCTTGAGCTGCTTGGACAGTTCGGCCGACACCTGCGAGGCGTCGCGCTTGTCGAGATGCTGCATCAGCCCTTCGGAAACGTCGGATTGGCTGTGGTACATAGAGCCTTTGCCGAGGTTGACGTTGAACCAGTCGGCGAAGTGCTCGAGCAGCCAGATGCGTTCGGTGTTGACGCCGGTGGTCGGCAGGTCGACGACTTCGGTGATGCGGTCCTTGCCGTCCGTGCAGGATGCCTCGATGTCGGTGAGGTTCACGTCGGCGCGCACGTGCACGCCTAACGGATAGGCGATGCGGTGCATCATTTCGCGGACGCGGAAGCTTCCCGTTCCGGCGCCAAGGTCGAGCATGCCGACACGGACGATCACGCTGGCTTTCGCTGCGATTCCCGCTTCGGTGACCGGCTTGTCCCAATCGCGTTCGATGTCTTCCATATCGAGCGGGATGGAGTGTGTGTGGAATTTGCTGACTGCCTTCGCGCTGTTGTCAACACGTTCAGCATTCTCGTCATGTTCATGTAGTGCGCTCACAGTATTCAGGTCTAACGTGTGGGCTGGTCGGATATTTTCCGAACATTCCCACATGCCCATTTTCCGGACATTCAATGTCCACGATGCGAACCATTCCGGCGTTTCCGTAACCAAACTGTCGATTTGCCGCGCCTACAATGGTCGAGCATTTACCCACCAAGCTTAGGGCTGTGGCTCGCAACAGACGGCCAAAACAATCGCGGAGGTGCCGCGAAGGACCGACAGACCGAGCAACCCGATGGTTTGGAAAAGGAGGTCTGATGACAACTGAAAACGAACAGATCACGCCTGCGGACGCGGCTATCGTCTCGTCCGGCACCGGCACCAAGGGCCCTGAGGAGCGTGATCTTCCCGCATCCCTCAAAGAGGAAATGGATCTGTGTCTGCAGATTCTTCGCGAGGTGCTCGGTGAGTTCGATGAAAACCTGCTGGCCAAGTTCGATGAAGTGCGCGAACACGCGCTGAAGGCCAGTGACGAACGTTTCTCCGGCATTCTTTCGGATACGAATCCCGACCAGGACGACCTGCAGAAGGTGGTCGACATCGTCGACAAGATGGATGTCCACGACGCCCAACTGCTGGCTCGCGCCTTCACCACCTACTTCCATCTGGCCAACCTGTGCGAGGAGAACTACCGCGTCTCCGTACTGCACAGCCGTGAGGCCGCCGTGAATGAGGATCAGGCCGTCGATCCGGTGAACGAAATGACCTGCGCCTACCACCAGCTCATCAACGAGATGGGTCCGGCCAGGGCCAAGGAGCTGCTCGACCAGCTCGAGTTCCATCCGGTGTTCACCGCGCATCCGACCGAAGCCCGCCGTAAGGCCGTGGAAGGCAAGATCCGCCGCATCTCCCAGCTGCTCGAAGCGCATAAGCTGCTCGGCGGCTCGGACAAGAAGGAAAACTCCCGTCGACTCTTCAACGAGATCGACGCGCTGTTCCGCACCTCCCCGATCGCGCTGAAGAAGCCGACTCCGGTTGAGGAAGCCGACACCATTCTTGATATCTTCGACAACACGCTGTTCTACACCATTCCGCAGGTCTACCGTCGTTTCGACGACTGGGTCCTCGGAGACAAGGCCGGCCTCGTGCCGCCGGTGTGCCCGGCGTTCTTCCATCCGGGAAGCTGGATCGGTTCCGACCGTGACGGCAACCCGAACGTCACCGCCAAGGTGAGCCGTCAGGTGGCCCGCAAGTTCAGCGACCATGTGCTGGGCGCGCTGGAGATCGAAACCCGCCGCGTCGGCAAGAACCTGACGATGGAGGCCGAGACCACCCCGCCGAGCGCCGAGCTCAAGTCCCTGTGGAACCACCAGAAGGAAATGAGCGAGCGTCTGACCGACAAGGCCGCGCTGATCTCCACCAAGGAGCTGCACCGCGCCGTCATGCTGGTCATGGCAGACCGTCTGAAGGCCACCATCGACCGCGACGCCGACCTCATGTACCACTCCTGCGAGGACTACATCGCCGATCTGAAGACCGTGCAGCGTTCCCTCGCCGAAGCCAACGCCAAGCGTTCCGCCTACGGTCCGCTGCAGGACCTCATCTGGCAGGCCGAGACCTTCGGCTTCCACATGGTCGAGATGGAGTTCCGTCAGCATTCCGTCGTGCATTCCCGCGCTCTGGAGGACATCCGCGAGCATGGCCTGCACGGTGAGCGTGGCGAGCTGCAGCCGATGACCCACGAGGTGCTCGACACCTTCCGCGCGCTCGGTTCCATCCAGAAGCGCAATGGCATCAAGGCCGCCCGCCGTTACATCATCTCCTTCACCAAGAGCGCCCAGAACATCAAGGACGTGTACGAACTGAACCGTCTGGCGTTCTCCCACCCCGAGGATGTTCCGACCATCGACGTGATTCCGCTGTTCGAGCAGTTGAGGATCTGCAGAACTCGGTGGACGTGCTTGAGGAAATGATCAAGATCCCGGAGGTCCAGGCTCGTCTGAAGGCCACCGGCGGCAAGATGGAAGTCATGCTCGGCTACTCCGACTCCTCGAAGGACGCCGGCCCGACCTCCGCCACCCTTGCCCTGCACTCCGCGCAGGAGCGCATTGCCAAGTGGGCCGAATCGCACGACAATCGACCTGACCCTGTTCCAT
>ENA-OQBJ01000658-OQBJ01000658.1-human-gut-metagenome-genome-assembly--contig:-NODE-658-length-17414-cov-2.055764_pt1 | contig 17414 bp, 24 predicted proteins | sample MGYA00242743_ERZ504545 | MGnify/ENA primary metagenome ERZ504545 (study PRJEB26092, sample SAMD00036252) | human gut metagenome | host: Homo sapiens | study: EMG produced TPA metagenomics assembly of...
CCGCCGCATCGTCAAGGAGGGGCTTGCCCGCATGGAAGAGGATCCCTTGCCGGGGATTGCCGCGCTGCTGGCCGTCGCGAACCTCACGGGCAAGCACCTGAACGCGGGCCACATCGGCTTCCTGCTCGCGCCGCGCCTCAATGCGGCCGGGCGCATCCGTTCGGCACGCCAGGGCGTGAAGCTCCTGACGGCGAAGAGTCCTGAGGAGGCGGCGCCCATCGCCGAAGAACTCGACCTCTTGAACCGGGAGCGCCAGGAGCTTGAGCGCGCCATCGTGCAGCAGGCGGAGGAGAAGCTCGCGGCTGAGGATCCGTTCTCGCTGCCGGCCATCGTCGTCGCAGGCAGGGGCTGGAATCCCGGTGTCATCGGCATCGCGGCTTCCCGGCTCGTCGACAGATACTACAAGCCCACTATCGTGCTGACCATCCAGGAGGATGGTATCTGCAAGGGCTCGTGCCGCAGCATCGCGGGGCTCTCGATGTACGAGGCGCTTGCTGCCTGCAAGGAGCATCTGCTGCAGTTCGGCGGTCATGCGATGGCGGCCGGGCTTTCCCTCAAAGAGAGCGGGCTGGCGGCTTTCCGCGCGGCTTTCTGCGCGTATGCGGCGGCACATCTTACGGCCGACGATTACCAGCCGAAGGTCGCCGTGGAATTCGAGCTGCGCCCGAAGACGTCACGCTTTCCATGGTGGAGGAGATCGAAAGGCTCGAGCCCTATGGCATGGGCAACCCGAAGCCGCTTTCGGCTGCCGCGACGTGCGGGCGGGAAGAAGCGTGGCCATCGGCCGGGACCGCAATCACCTGCGCTTCCAGTTCGGCACGCGCGAGCGCCGCGTGACGGGGCTCATGTGGAATCATGCGGAACTCGCGGGCGTCGTCAACGCGGAGGCCTGCGATTTTGTCTATGCGCCGGCCATCAACGAGTGGAACGGCACCCGCAGCGTGCAGTGCCTCGTCGAGGAGCTGAGTCCCGCCGCTTCAAAACGGGTCTTCCCGGGGAAGGAGACCCTGCGGGATATCTACCGCTTCCTGTATGGCATCCAGCAGCGGGAGGGCAGCATCCCGTTCACGGCTGCGGGGCTCACGGAAGCGTGCAACCGGCTCATGCGGCCTATGGCGTATTTCACCATGGCTATGGGACTGCGCGTCTTCCAAGAACTCGGACTCGTCCGGGAGAATCTCGGGGAGACGGGGTACTACTTGCCGCCGCCCTCGGGGAAAATGGATCTGGCCGCTTCGCCGACCTTCCGCCGTTACGCGCAGGAACGGGATCTTGAGTCATGAAACGCACTGCGCGTTTTGAGAGAGAACGCATCACGTCAATGAGGAGTTGGGACGTATGAACGATAAAGATAAAGAACCGGTGACCATCGATACCATCATCGATAATGTCCGGGCGTATTCGCCGAAAGCCAATCTCGAGCTCATCCGCAAAGCCTATGAGCTGGCGCATAAGGCTCACGAGGGGCAGACGCGCGTCTCGGGCGAGGCCTATATCATCCATCCGCTGCATGTGGCCGAGATCCTGACGGAGCTGCATCTCGATGATGTGACCATCAGCGCGGCACTCCTGCACGATGTCGTCGAGGACACGATCTATACGCTCGACCAGATGAAGGAACTCTTCGGCGAGGAAGTGGCCATGCTCATCGACGGCGTGACGAAGCTCGGCCGTCTGCAGTACAAGTCGAAGGAGGAGCTCAGCTCGAGAGCTACCGCAAGATGTTCCTGCGATGGCCAAGGATATCCGCGTCATCATGATCAAGCTGGCCGACCGCCTGCATAACATGCGCACGCTCAAGTATATGCGCGAGGACAAGCAGAAGCGCATCGCGCGCGAGACCATCGAGATCTACGCGCCGCTCGCGAACCGCCTCGCATCTCGAGCATCAAATGGGAACTCGAGGATCTCTGCCTGCGCTATCTCGAGCCGGAAATCTACTACGACCTCGTCGAGAACGTCAAGCAGAAGCGCAAGGAACGCCAGTCCTTCATCGATACGTCCATCAAGCAGATCCAGGAGCAGCTCGCAGAAGCCCACATCAAGGCGGATATCAGCGGCCGCGCCAAGCATTTCTACAGCATCTACAAGAAGATGAAGCGCGACAACAAGGACCTCAGCGAGATCTACGACCTCTCGGCTGTGCGCGTTCTCGTCGATTCCGTCAAGGACTGCTACGGAGTCCTCGGCGTCATCCACGCGATGTGGAAGCCGATCCCGGGCCGCTTCAAGGATTATATCGCCATGCCGAAATCGAACGGGTACCAGTCGCTGCACACGACAGTCATGACGCGCGGCTATCCGCTGGAAATCCAGATCCGCACATTCGCCATGCACCAGGTATCGGAATACGGTGTCGCGGCGCACTGGAAGTACAAGGAGGCCGGCAAAGGCGCGAAGGCAACGGGTGAGGTTGATCAGAAGATGAGCTGCTGCGCCAGATGGTCAGCCTGCAGCAGGAACTCAGCGACCCGAAGGAATACTTCGAGGCTCTCAAGGTCGATATCTTCTCCGATGAGGTCTTCGTCTTCACGCCGAAAGGCGATGTCGTCGACCTGCCGAAGGGCTCTATCCCGATTGATTTTGCCTACCGCATCCACACGGAGGTCGGCCATCACTGCGTCGGCGCGAAGGTCAACGGCAAGCTCGTGCCGCTTGAATACAAGCTCAAGAACGGCGATATCGTCTCGGTCATCACGAACAAGGCCAACAACGGCCCGAGCCGTGACTGGCTCAACATCGTCGCTTCCTCGGAGACGCGCAGCAAGATCCGTTCGTGGTTCAAGAAGGAGAAGCGCGAGGAGAACATCGAGCGCGGCTTCGAACTCATCAAGGAAGAGGCGAAGCATCTTGGCTATGCGCCCAAGCAGCTCCTCAAGGAAGGACGTTTGCAGCAGGTGGCCGACAAGCTCAACATCCAGAGCGAGGATGATCTTTTGGCGGCACTGGGCTTCGGCGGCCTGACGGTGCGCAGCGTCATGACGAAGCTCATCGAGCTTTACAAGAAGGATCTCAAGGAAGCGACGCCGCCCGATGTCTCGAAGATGCTCTCGGAACTCAAGACGCCGCAGCACAACGGCAAGCGTAACCGTTCGAGCCATGGCGTACTCGTCGAAGGGGAGAGCGGCCTCCTGGTGCGTCTCGCGCGCTGCTGCAACCCAATCCCCGGCGATCAGATTGTCGCTTCATCACGCGCGGCCGCGGCGTCTCCGTACACCGGGCCGACTGCCCGAACGTCCTGCGCGACAATGATCTCTCGCGCCTCATCGAAGTCAGCTGGGATATCGGTCTCGACAAGGACTATACGGTCGAGATCGAGATCGTCTGCAACGACAAGAGCGGTGCGCTCGCCGAACTCCTGGCCGTGCCGTCGGAGATGAAGCTCAACATCCGCAGCGTCAACGCGAACCCGAATCGCAACAACAAGACCTCGACGGTCGTCATGGGCATCGATGTCAAGAGTGCGACGCAGGTCGCGCAGATCATGACGAAGATGCGCCGGCTCAAGAATGTCTACAGCGTTACGCGTGCCATGGGCCGCAATGCTTCCCAGAACTGATGCGGACGGCAGTCTTCCTCCCGGCTTTGCCAGCGTTGATTGTATTTTCTCTGCGGTTTTGTTATAATGAATACATTTGATGCTTATTTAGGGAACAGCACGAACGGTATCCCATAAAATCATTGAGGAAAGAGGAATTTACTATGTCACGTACCTTTACCATGGAAGATTTAAAACGGAAACTGCAGGAACGCCAGCACAAGATGACGCCGCAGCGCCAGGTTGTGCTGCAGATCTTCCTCAACCACCCGGGCGAACACCTGAGTGCAGAAGATGTGCATGGCATCCTGCGCGACAACAAATCGGAGATCGGTCTCGCGACGGTGTATCGCAGCCTGGAACTCCTGTCGGATCTCGGCATCTTGCAGAAGATGGAGTTCGGCGATGGCTGCAGCCGCTATGAGGTTAATACGACGGATCCGGCGCACCACCACCATCATCATCTGATCTGCACGAAATGCGGCAAGGTCATCGAGTTTGAGGATGACCTCCTGGAACCCTTGGAGCAGAACATCCAGGATACGCTGGGATTCAAGGTTTCCGACCATCAGGTCAAATTCTTCGGCCTTTGCGGGAGTGCCAGCATGACGCTCAGGATTAATTCGTTCACACTCAACAACAAGCGTGAGATCACGGACAAGATTGTGCGCGAGGTTCTCGTGCTTTTCAAGGTCGAGATCGTCGGTCGGCGCGGTGCAGCGGATTTCCTGCAGCTCTCGGTCGTCAACCGTCGGCTTCCGGATACGGAGACGGGCTTGCCGCAGGTCGCAAGCGAACTGCTGCTCTTTGATCTGCAGGGGCATATGAGGCGCTTCGTGCGCTGCGGCACGGGCAAGCCCGATGAGCGCGAAGGAGCGGCTGTGAACCGTCTCATCAAACTCAATCTCTACCGGATCTTCCGTGAGGAACTTGGCATGCCACAGGCTCCCTGGGGCATCCTGCACGGCGTGCGCCCAACGAAGATCGTCCACCGCTGGATCCGCGGCGGCCTCTCAGAGAAAGCCATCGTCGCACGCCTTCAGGAGGACTACGCCTGCAGCGAGCAGAAGGCCCGCGTCATCACGCCGATGGCTTTCCGCCAGCTGCCGTTCCTCAGGACTTCGGATGAAAAGACCGTCAGTGTCTATGTGGGCATCCCGTTCTGCCTGACGCGCTGTCTTTACTGCAGCTTCCCCTCGAACATCCTGCCCGGCGAGAGCAGGCTGCAGGAATTCATGGCGATCCTGACGAAGGACCTCATGGCGGCCAAAGAGGCTGCCACGCATTACGGCTTCCGCGTGCAGAATATCTACGTGGGCGGCGGCACGCCAACAAGCCTGCCGGATGAAATTTTTGCCCAAATGCTCGAGATGGTATATAATGCTTTCTATAGGCCGGATACGGTGGAATTCACTGTGGAGGCCGGTCGTCCCGACAGCATCACACCCGCGAAGATCGAGACGATGAAGAAGCTCTCTGTCTCGCGCGTCAGCGTCAACCCGCAGACCATGCAGCTGCGGACACTCAAGCGCATCGGCCGCCAGCATACGCCTGAGGACGTCGTCACGATGTTCCGTGCCTTGCGCGCGGCCGGCATCCCGCACATCAACATGGATCTCATCCTGGGACTCCCGGGCGAGACGGCCGCAGATGTGCGTGACACGATGGAAAAAGTCACGGCACTCCAGCCCGATGACATCACGCTGCATGCGCTTGCGCTCAAGCGCGGCTCGCGCCTCAAGCGCTTGATGGAGGAGCAGCATGTGGAGCTGCCGTCTGATGAGGAGACGCGCCGCATGTCGGAGGTCGCCATGTCCTATGTGGAGGCTGCCGGCATGAAGCCGTATTATCTCTACCGCCAGGGCTACATGAGCGGCGACCTCGAGAACGTGGGCTGTTGCCGTCCCGGTGCGGAAGGCATGTACAACATCCAGATCATGGAGGAGCATCAGACCATCCTCGGCATCGGCGGCGCCGCCACGACGAAAGTCGTCGATTTTCGCAGGCAGCGCATGAAGTCCTCGTTCAATGCGAAGGACCTCGTGACGTATCTGCGGGATGTGGATGTCTACATCGAGAAACGCAGGCAGCTTTTGGAAGAAGCCTACGGGAAATAAGAAATTGAAACTAGGGGGAGAAGATTCATGCTCACCAATGCCCCTCGGGGAACCAAGGACATTCTGCCGGATACCGTCGGCGAATGGAATTATGTGGAACAGAAGATCCGCGAGATCTGCGGCCGTTATGGGTTTGAAGAGATCCGCACGCCGCTTTTCGAGCATACGGAGCTGTTCCATCGCGGCATCGGCGAAGGGACCGATGTCGTCGACAAGGAGATGTACACGTTTGAGGATCGCGGCGGCCGCAGCATCACGCTGCGCCCGGAGAATACGGCATCGGCTGTGCGCGCCTATCTGCAGAACAAGCTCTATGGCGATTCCTCGCTCGTCAAGCTGTTCTACATGGTTCGATGTTCCGCTACGACCGTCCGCAGGCCGGCCGCATGCGCGAATTCCATCAGTTTGGCGTCGAGTCCTCGGCGAGGAGAACCCGATGACGGATGCCGAGGTCATCATGCTGGCTGTCGACTTCCTTGAGTCCCTGGGACTCAAGACCTGAAGCTCAGCCTCAATTCCGTCGGCTGCCCGAAGTGCCGCCCTGTCTACCGCAAGGTGCTGCAGGACTACTTCCGCGACAAGCTCGATGATCTCTGCGAGGACTGCAAGGATCGCTTCGAGCGCAGCCCGCTGCGCATCCTCGACTGCAAGGTTGATGCCGACAAGCCCTTCATGGCCGATGCCCCGAAAATCACGGACTGCCTCTGCGAGGAATGCCAGGATCATTTCCATAAGGTACAGGAGTACCTGACGGAAGCAGGCATCGCCTTCGAGCTGGATCCGCGTCTCGTGCGCGGCCTCGATTACTACACGAAGACGGCGTTTGAGATCAAGTATGCGCCGCTCGGCGCACAGAGTGCCGTGGCTGGCGGCGGCCGCTACGACGGCTCATCGAGGAGATCGGCGGCAAGCCGACGCCGGCTGTCGGCTTTGCGACGGGTCTTGAGCGCGTCCTCCTGGCCCTCGAGAAGCAGGGCCTCATCCCCGAGCAGCCAAAGAAGACGGATGCCTTTGTCGTGGCCCTCGGCGAGGCAGCCAAGGCGCCGGCTTTCAAGCTCCTTACGGAGTTGCGCCGTGCGGGGCTCAAGCTGGCATGGACTATGCCGGCCGCAGCATGAAGGCCCAGATGAAACAGGCAAACAAGGCGAATGCCCGTTTTGCGCTGATCATCGGTGAAGACGAAGTCAAGGAATCCTGCGTGATGCTCAAGGATATGGAAAAGAGCGAACAGCAGAAGGTTTCCTTTGATGCTATTATAGAAAAGCTATGTGCTGAGGTGAAAGGTTAATGGAAACATTACAAGGTATGAAGCGCACCCATCATTGCGGTGCCCTTCGCAAGACGGAAGTCGGCCAGGAAGTCGTACTCTGCGGCTGGGTTTCGCGCCGCCGCGATCACGGCGGACTGATTTTCGTCGACATGCGTGACCGTTCGGGCTTTGTCCAGATCGTCTTCGACGAAGCGGCCATGAACGAGGGAACGTTCCACAAGGCAGAGTCCCTGCGCAACGAATTCTGCATCGCGGTCCGCGGCAAGATCCGCGCCCGCAGCGAGGAGACGATCAACCCGAACATCGAGACGGGCGAGATCGAGGTCGTCTGCGCGGAGCTGCGCATCCTCAACACCTCGAAGACGCCGCCGTTCTACATCCAGGACGGTGTGGACGTCGACGAGATGGTTCGCCTGAAATACCGTTATCTCGACCTGCGCCGCCCGGAGATGCAGTACAACATCATCCTGCGTCACCGCGTGACGAAGATCATGCGCGATTTCTTCGACAACCACGGCTTCCTCGAGATCGAGACGCCGATGCTCTGCAAGAGTACGCCGGAAGGCGCACGCGACTTCCTCGTGCCGAGCCGCGTCAACCCGGGCGAGTTCTACGCACTGCCGCAGTCCCCGCAGATCTTCAAGCAGCTGCTGCAGGTATCGGGGTTCGAGAAGTACTTCCAGATCGTCCGCTGCTTCCGCGATGAGGATCTGCGCGCTGACCGCCAGCCGGAATTCACGCAGCTTGACATCGAGATGAGCTTCATCGACCAGGATACGATCCTGACGATGATGGAAGAGATGATCAAGGACCTCTTCAAGAAGGCCATCGGTGCCGATGTGCCGACGCCGTTTGAACGCATGGACTGGGATACGGCCATGGACAAGTACGGTTCTGACAAGCCGGATCTGCGCTTCGACATGCCGCTCATGGACATCTCCGAGTACGTCAAGGGCTCGAGCTTCAAGGTCTTCAACTCCGTCATCGAGAACGGCGGCATGGTCAAGTGCATCAAGGTGGACGGCTATGCGACATCCCGCGCCGCCGCCTCGACGAACTCGTCAAATTCGTGCAGATCTACGGCGCCAAGGGCCTGGCTGGATTCAGTACACGGCAGACGGCATCAAGAGCCCGTTCAAGAAATTCTACGAGGATGAGACGTTCGCAAGATTGCCGAAGCCACGGGCGCCAAGACGGGCGACCTGCTGCTCGTCGTCGCGGACAAGCGCCTCGTCGTCGACACGGCACTCGGCCAGCTGCGTCTCGAGATGGGCAAGGAACGCGGCCTCATCGATCCCGACAAGCTCCGCTTCCTCTGGGTCGTCGACTTTCCGATGTACGAGTGGAGCGACGAGGAGAAACGCTGGAAGGCCATGCACCATCCGTTCACGGCACCGCGCGACGAGGATATTCCTCTGCTGAACACGGACCGCATGGGCGAGGTCAAGGCCAATGCCTACGATATGGTCCTCAACGGCGTCGAAATCGGCGGCGGTTCGCTGCGTATCTACAACGCCGACCTGCAGGAGAAGGTCTTCGAGTCCCTCGGCCTTACGCCGGAGCAGGCTCATACGAAGTTCGGCTTCATGATGGATGCGTTCCAGTACGGCACGCCGCCGCATGGCGGCCTCGCTTTCGGCCTCGACCGCCTCGTCATGCTCATGGCCAAGCGTCCGTCGATCCGCGACGTCATCGCCTTCCCGAAGACGCAGAGTGCACGCGACGTCATGTCGAATGCTCCGTCGCCTGTCGACGAGAAGCAGCTGCGCGAGCTTCCATCCGCACGGCCGTCAAGAAGAAGGAAAACAAAGAGCATAAGGAATAAGGCACACGCCTTTTCCGGGTGAAAGAGGCCCGGGCAGCAAGATGTACGCTGCCCGGGCCTTTTTGCATCTTCTGGGGTTTTATGCTACAATCTATAGATATTATAAGAACCTGCGCGAGTGCTTTGCCGTCAGGCGGGCCACGCAGAAGTGTACGGAGGGTTACGAAGTGCCAGAGAAAATCGATATCTTAGGCGTGCAGGTCGATCCTGTCACGATGGACCAAGCGGTCAAGCAGGTGGAGACGTATATGGATGAGCGCAGCGGCATCATGGTCGCTACGGCCAATGCGGAGATGATCATGCGCGCGACGCACGACGAGGAACTCATGCACATCCTCAACGACTGCGCCTCGTGGTGCCGGACGGTGCCGGCACGGTCTGGGCCGCGCATCACCTCGGCCATGCGATGCCGGAGCGCGTAGCCGGCTATGACCTCGCGCAGGAACTCATGAGAAGGGCTCCTGAGAAAAAGCGTCGCATCTTCTTCTTCGGCTCGGCGCCGGGCGTGCGGAACTCGCGAAGAAAAAGGCCGAGACGCTGTATCCTGCATCGAGATCGTCGGCACGCGCAACGGTTTCTTCACGCAGAAGGACGAGCCGGAGATCATCAAGGAGATCCAGGCGGCCAAGCCGGATCTTTTGCTCGCGGCACTCGGCGTGCCGAAGCAGGAGAAGTGGCTCTATGCCCATAAGGATGAACTCGGCGTGCCCGTCTCCATCGGCGTCGGCGGCACGCTCGACGTCATGGCCGGTGTCATGAAGCGCGCGCCGCGCTGGATGCAGAAAGCCAAGCTTGAGTGGCTGTTCCGCGGCATGCTGCAGCCAAAGCGTGCGGGTCGCCTCATGGCCCTGCCGAAATTCGTCCTCAAGGTGCATCATGCGAAGCGCTGAACCTGCGCTTTTTATGGACAAAGCGCAGCCTATCCGTTATAATTGAAAGATAGCAGGCAGGTCAGTGGAAACTGGCCTGCTCCGTCTGTGCATGATGCCAGGGCAAAGGCCTGTGTGCTACCGGCATCATGACTCGTGATTTTTTCTTCAGGAGGTGGAGTTTTGACTCCGATTATTTCAGAAGGGTACCCGTTCATCGGCGGCTGTTTCCTGCTGACCCTGCTCATGGCCTGGTCGGTTCATCCTGCTGTTGCGGCCGTCCCGTTCGTCCTCATGCTGTACTTCTGTTATTTCTTCCGCAACCCGAAGCGTCAGATCAAGCTTGATGATACGGCCATCCTGTCGCCGGCCGATGGCACGGTGACGGATATCGTGCCGCTCGAGACGGATGAGTTTGTCCAGGAACCCTGCAACAAGGTCATCATCTTCATGTCCGTATTCAACGTACACGTCAACCGCAGCCCGATTGCCGGCGAGATCAAGCTCCAGAAGTATTTCTGCGGCCGTTTCCGCCCCGCCTACAAGGATACTGTGGGCTTCGAGAACGAGCATCATCTGCTCGGCATCGAGAACGACCGCGTGCGCATCTCGGTCAAGCAGATCGCCGGCATCCTCGCGCGGCGCATCGTTTCCTATGTCACGCTCGATGACAAGCTCCAGCAGGGCGAACTCTACGGCATGATCAAGTTCGGCTCCTGCCTGGAGGTCGTCATGCCGAAATCCGTGGAAGTGACCGTCACCAAGGGTGAGAAAGTCACGGGCGGCAAAACCATTCTCGGGAGGATCAAAGACTGATGGATTATCGCAGATTCTACCTAATTTATGCACCTCGATGAACCTTGTCTTCGGCATGTGTTCGATTCTTGCCACGTACAGCCACGACTTCATCTGGGGCTCGCTCTTCATCCTGCTGGCTCTCGTGGCGGACGGCATGGACGGTCGCACGGCGCGCTTTTTCGGCGTGGCCAGCGAGATGGGCAAGGAGATGGACTCGCTTTGCGATCTCGGCTCCTTCGGCGTGGCACCGGCTTTTTTGGCCTGGGCTTTCGTGCTGCACAATCACGGCCTGCTCGGCGTGGCCGTCGTCATCTTCTTCGCGATCTGCGGCATGTGGCGCCTCGCGCGCTTCAATGTCAACGCCTCGGTGGTGCATGGCTACTTCATGGGGCTTGCCATCCCGGCAGGCGGCAACATCGTCGCGATGACGACGCTGCTCTTCGTGCTGCTCGGCGTCGATCCTCTGGCGTTCGGCATTGCGTATCCCCTCGTCATGGCCTTCGTGGGCTGGCTCATGGTCAGCCATGTCCATTATCCGAATTTCAAGGGGGACGGGGCAGAGCCTGTCTACCTGCTCTCGAAAGCCGTCGCGCTCGTCCTGTTCCTCGCCATCCTCTGGCTCGGTCATGCGGCACTCCCGGCGGCTCTCGCCGTTGCCATTTTCTGCACGTATGCGGTACTGGGCATCGTCAATTCTCTGCTGGCAAGTTTTGCAAAGAAAGGCTGATCGTTTTTGTTCACACATCCTTTTGACATCATCATGGTGCCCATGCAGATCCTGATCTTCCTCTTCACGCTCTATTTCTTCCTCATCGGCTTTTGCGGCATGTGGCGCCGCAAGGAGGTAAAGATCAAGACCCCCGCAAGACCTTCGCACTGGTCGTGGCGGCACACAGCGAGCATGCCGTCATCGGCCAGCTCGTCGCGAATCTCAAGCAGCTCAACTATCCCAAGGATATGTACGACATCTATGTCATCGCGGACAACTGCTCGGATAACACTGCAGAAATCGCAGAACAGGCCGGGGCTCTCGTGCATGTGCGCACGCACCCGACCAAGAAGAGCAAGGGCTACGCGCTGCAGTGGATGTTTGACCGTCTGTTCAAGATGGACAAGCAGTACGATGCTGTCTGCGTCTTCGATGCGGACAACCTCGTGCATCCGCAGTTCCTCATGGAAATGAACAACCGTCTCTGCAAGGGTGACAAGGTCATCCAGGGCTACATGGACGCGAAGAATCCTTACGATACCTGGGTATCGGGGACGTTTGCCATCGCGTTCTGGGTCATCTGCTACATCTCGCATCTCGCGAAATCGAACATCGGCCTCTCGGCCTGCCTCGGCGGCACGGGCATGTGCTTTGCTTCGGAAATCCTCAAGAAGCACGGCTGGCAGGCGACCTGCCTGACGGAGGATATGGAATTCACGATGAAGTGCATGGCCGAAGGCATCAAGACGAGCTGGGCGCACGACGCCATCATCTACGACGAGAAGCCGCTGACGTTCAAGCAGTCGTGGAACCAGCGTCGCCGTTGGGCGCAGGGCCAGTTCGATGTCGGCAACCGCTTCATCCCGAAGATGCTCAAGGCCGGCTGGAAGCACAAGGACATCCGCATGTGGATGAATGCATCTACCTCATGCAGCCGCATTTTCTGATGATCTCGACGGTCTTTGTCATCATCAGCTACATCCAGCTTGCTTTCCCGCCGTTCTACACGAATATCTACAATTTCATGCCGTCGCAGATCATGACGGCCATCATGCTCGGCCAGTACATCCTGCCGATGATCATCCTCATCAAGATCCGCGCCAAATGGAAATCCTGGCTTTACATGCTGCTCTATCCAGTCTTCATCTATTCGTGGATCCCCATCATCTTCCTCGGGTTCATCCACCGCAACGAACATGAATGGAGCCATACGCAGCACACGCGCGCCATGAGCATGAGCGATATCGTGGGCAACGTCAAGAACACGAAGTCCATCGATAAACAAGAATAAATGCAGGCTGGCGTGAAACCTCCCTTACCGGGTATCTGGTATGAGGGAGGTTTCTTTGCAATCGTTTTCAAGAGTTTTAGAGTTTTCAGGAACATTCAGGAGGATTTTTCATGTACACGTTAAAAGTAGAGGGGGCCTTCGAGGCCGCCCATCGCGTCGTCAACTATCCGGGCAAATGCGACCGGCTGCACGGCCACAACTGGCTCGTCGAGGCCGAGGTGCGCGGCACGCAGCTCGATGAACTCGGCATGCTCGTCGATTTCAAGCTCGTCAAGCAGGCCCTCAAGGCTGCACTCGACCGCTTCGACCACCGTTTCCTCAATGAACTCGAACCGTTTGCTTCGGGTCTCAATCCGACGGCGGAGAACCTCGCGCGCGTCATCTTCGAGGAGCTTGAGCCGAGTGAGGTCTTTGTGCGCGACAGCCATCTTCATGCCATCACGGTCTATGAGACGCCGAAAATCCAGCGTGACCTACACGAAGGAGTAAGCGATGCAGGAAATCTTATTGAAATCTTCTCGTCCATCCAGGGCGAGGGTAAATACGTGGCTGCCGCCAGTCTTCGTGCGCTTCGAGGCTGCAACCTCGACTGCCGCTACTGCGACACGGAGAATGCGCCGGCAGGCCATCCTGCTTGCGAGGTCGAGACGCATGCCGGTTCGCGTGAGTTCCGGCAGGTAAGAACCCGCTGACGGTGCAGGAAGCTGCCGCTGCCATCCGCAGCTGCTCACGGCCATGCCGCATCAGGCCGTGAGCTTCACGGGCGGCGAGCCGCTCCTGCACGGGCCATTTATCCGCGCACTCGCCGAGCAGCTCGATGCGCCCATCTTCCTCGAGACGAACGGCACGCTCTACCAGCAGCTTGAAGAAATCCTCGATATCGTCGATATCATCAGCATGGACATCAAGCTGCCGAGCATCATCCGGACGCCGCAGTGGGAGGCGCACAAGGCCTTCCTGCGCCTCGCGCGCGAGAAAGATCTTTACGTGAAGCTCGTCTCTCTGAAGAGACGGGCGACGAGGAATTCCGCACGGCCGTACAGCTCCTGGCGGAAATCGCGCCGGAAGCCCTGTTCATCATCCAGCCGGTCACGCCGTACGGCGGCTGCCAGGCAGCTGCCCCCGGGAAGATCCTCACGTATCAAGCCTATGCACTCCAGTATCTCAGGAATGTCCGCGTCATCCCGCAGACGCACAAGATGATCGGCCAGCTCTGAGCTGGAGGACAGTCCGCATTGTTTTTGTTTTGGTTTTATTGAGGGGAAAGAATACGTCATGAAACTTTTGGAAGAGAGAAATCAAGCGGGACGGCCTTGTGCTGCCGGGCAATGTACTCAAGGTGGACTCGTTCCTCAATCACCAGATTGATCCGGAATTGTCGCAGGCCATGGCAGGGAGTTTGCGCGCCTGTTTGCATATGCCCATATTGACCGCGTGCTGACCATCGAGGCGTCGGGCATCGCCATCGGCGTCATGACGGCGCTCGAGATGCACGTGCCGCTCGTCTTCGCGCGCAAGAAGAAATCGGCGCTCATCACGGAGCCCGTCTACACGCATCGGGTCTACTCCTACACGAAGAAGGAATACGCCGATATCCTCGTGCTGCAGAAATTCCTGCCGGCGGGCGAGAACGTCCTCATCATCGACGATTTCCTCGCAAACGGTGAAGCGGCGCTCGGCCTCGCGAAGCTCGTCGAGGACGCAGGCTCCAAGGTCGCCGGCATCGGCATCGCCATCGAGAAAGCGTTCCAGCCGGGACATCAGCGCCTGCTCGATAAGGGCTACCATCTTGAAGCCCTCGCGAGCATGCCTCGTCGATGATGGAAGATCCGTTTCGTCGCGCAAGAATGAGGGGGAAGACATCGTGAATACTGCTGCTGCCATCCATCCCGTTGATCAGAAGCTCCCCTGGGGGAAAACGCTCGTCTATGCGTTCCAGCATGTCCTGGCCATGTATGCCGGGGCCGTAGCCGTGCCGCTCGTACTCGCGGGCGCCGTCCATCTGACGACGGAGGAACTCATCTATCTCATCAATGCCGATCTCTTTACCTGCGGTATCGCCACGATTGTCCAGGCACTGAGCATCCGCGATTTCATCGGCTCGAAGCTGCCGATCGTGCAGGGCTGCACGTTCACGGCCGTCACGCCGATGATCATCATCGCCAACACGCATGGCGGCGGAGCAGCAGGCTTGCAGGTCGTCTACGGCGCAGCCATCTTTGCCGGCGTCGCTTGTTTCGTCATCAGCAACTTCTTCAGCAAGATGCTGCGCTTTTTCCCGCCGGTCGTCACGGGTTCGGTCATCACGGTCATCGGCCTTTCGCTGATGCCGGTTGCCGTCAACTGGATCGCCGGTGCGAATCCAGCGGCTCCCGATTACTGCGAGCCGACACATATCCTCATGGCAGCAGTGTCCTTTTCATCATCCTTGTCATCTATCGCGTCTGCCGCGGCTTCCTGCGCCAGATCTCGGTGCTACTCGGCTTGTCATCGGCACGCTCCTTGCCGATGCGCTCGGCATGGCCGATTTCCATGCCGTGGGGGAGGCGGCCGTCCTCGGCGTCACGACGCCGTTCGCGTTCGGCTATCCCATCTTTGAACCGGTCTCGTGCCTTGCGATGACACTTGTCATGCTCGTGACGATGGCCGAGACGACGGGCGACATTGTCGCCGTCACGGAGATCGTCGGCAAGCCGATGACGGAGAGCATGCTCACGAAGGCCCTGCGCGCTGACGGCTTCTCGACGCACTCGGCGGCATCTTCAACACATTCCCGTACACGGCCTTCGCGCAGAACATCGGCCTCATCGGCATGACGGGCGTGCGCAGCCGTTACATCGTCGCCGTCTGCGGCGTCATGCTCATGATTCTTGGACTCTTCCCGAAGATGGCGGCCGTCGTCGCCAGCGTGCCGACCATGGTCCTCGGCGGTGCGGGCCTTGCCATGTTCGGCATGGTCGCCGCCAGCGGCTTTCAGGCACTTTCGAAGGCCAACCTGCACAAAAAGGGCAATATCATGGTCGTCGCCATCAGCGTCGCCGTCGCCCTGATTCCGATTGGCGTGCCGAGCTTCTACAGCAAATTCCCGACCTGGGTCCAGATCATCTGCAACAGCGGCATCACCATCGGCAGTATCACGGCCATCATATTAAACCTGTTCCTGCGCGACGCGCCGGACCCGGACGAAGAAAAACCTTTGTTTTCCAAGTCCGCACAGAAATAAAAGACCTTACCTGAATTAATCAGATGGAGAATTGATGATGCGTACAAAAGAAAGAAACAGCGGCATCGCCAAAAAGTTTCGTCACATAGTTCTGCTTGTGCTGTTCTGTCTTTGCCTGTCCTGCAGCATGGGCATGGCCGAATCCCCGGAGCAGCCGGCCTATCTTCATGAGCTTGAGGACTTAGAGCAGCAGTATCAAGCCGTCGTCGGCGTGTATGCCATCGACACCGAAACGGGTAGGACCATCGCGTATCATGAAGACAAGCGCTTCTCCTACTGCTCGACGCACAAGGCTTTGCTGGCCGGAGCATCCTGCAGCACTTTTCCCTAGCTGACCTGAACGAAGTCATCCACTACAGCGCAGATGACATCCTGTCCTATGCGCCGGTGACGAAAAATCACATCAGCGAAGGCATGACCCTCGGCAGTCTCTGCGAGGCAGCCATACGCGTCAGCGACAATACCGCGGCCAACCTGATGATGCAGAAATTAGGCGGCCCGAAAGTTTTTAAGGACTGCCTGCAGGAAATCGGGGATAAGACTACGAGACCCGTGCGCCTGGAACCGGAGCTTAATACGCGGGACGGCAAAAAGGATACGAGCACCCCGCGTCAGCTCGCCCTCGACCTGCAGGCCTACGCGCTCGGCGACGTCCTGACTGACGAGAAAAAAGCCCTGCTGCTCGATTGGATGCAGGGCAATGCGACCGGCGACAATCTCATCCGCGCCGGCGTCCCTGAGGCTGGCAAGTCGCGGATAAAAGCGGCAGCGGGGCCTACGGCACGCGCAATGACATCGCCGTCATCTATCCGCCGGACAGAAAGCCCATCGTACTGGCGATTTTGACGACACATAAAGACCGCGATGCCAAAACAGACGATGCCCTGGTGGCGGAGGCTGCGGGCATTATCGTAAAATCGTTACGCGTAAAATAAAATATTTGTGATAGCCCCGATGACTTCCATCAAAAGCGGAATAAAGGTACCATTAAACTTCCATAAAAAGGAAATAATATTTCGAGAGCTGACAGCCGTTCAGCTCTCTTTTTTTGCGCCGCAGAGAATTTTAATTTCAAAAAGTGAATATGGTTCATAATATATTCATTGACAGAGTATATTTGGCATGCTAGAATATGCTTATCGTTAATGATAATGAATATCAAATATAAAAATGAGAATCAATAGTCAATAGAATCTATAAAGGAGGATAGAACATGTCTCTGAAAAAATATCATCGAAGACCTCGAACCTGCTAAACGCGAAGTCCTGCTGGGCAGGGAGACAAAAGATGCCCTGCACGAGGCCTTTGCGGCAAAACGCGTTGTCCATGCGGGCCTGCTCGGCACGCCTGTCATGAAGGACGCACAGCAGGAAGCCTGGGCAAAAGTCATGGCGGAGCCGGCCGATGCCAGACGCCAGCATGCCGTCTACATCCACATCCCGTTCTGCCAGACAAAATGCCTTTACTGCAGTTTTTTCCAGAATGCGAGCCGTCAGTCGGTGGAGGACGAGTACATCGATGATTTGCTGACGGAGATGAAGCGCGATGCTCAGCAGAAGCAGCTGCAGACGGCCGTGATTGACAGCGTATTCATCGGCGGCGGTACGCCGACCTCGCTTTCCCCGGCCAATGCGGCGAGACTGCTGCAGGGCATCAAAGAATGCTTCCATCTGCCGCTGACTGCGAACTGACGCTTGAGGCCGCATCCACGACCTCGTACCCGAAAAAATCGAAACATGGCTCAAATACGGCGTCAACCGTATTTCGCTCGGCG